>Ga0247608_10005726_pt1 | contig 13347 bp, 7 predicted proteins | sample 176DNAGHGlowgp2_FD_193490 | JGI IMG/M metagenome (GOLD analysis project Ga0247608, IMG submission 193490) | Sheep rumen microbial communities from Palmerston North, Manawatu-Wanganui, New Zealand - 1766 DNA GHGlow gp2 | ecosystem: Host-associated > Mammals > Digestive system > Stomach > Rumen ...
GCACTCGAGTCGATGGCTCTGGCCGGAGTCTTTGATGACTTCAAGGAAATCAAGCGCGAGGACTTCTTTGAAGTCAACCCGCGCGGTGAAGCCTTCAGCGAGACGCTGATGCGTTTTGGCCAGCGCTATCAGGTCAGCCAGCAAGAGATGCAGAATTCACTGTTTGGGGCTTTCGGTGCTATCGAGGTGGCCACCCCCGCCATCCCCAATGCCGAGCCGTGGTCGCAGCTCGAGCGACTCAACCGCGAGCGTGAGCTGGTGGGCATGTACCTGTCGGCCCATCCTCTCGACCCATATTACATGGAAGTCAACTATGGATGCGACACACCGCTTGCCGAGGTGAGCACTCATGCCGGCCAGGTTGACAAGGAATTGACAATGGGCGGTCTTGTGGTAGATTTCCAGACGCGCATGGGCAAGAAAGGCGGTCAATTTGGCATCCTGAAAATTGAGGACTACAGCGGGTCATTTGAATTCATGCTCTTTGGCAACAAGTTTGTCGATTACAAGAAGTACGGAGAACTCGGATTGGCAATCGTTGTGCGTGGTGCCTATGAGAAAGGCTATGGGGACAACATCCGATTTAATGTCCGCTCGATTGATCTGCTCGAGAATCTCAAGGGAAAGATGGTCAAGAACCTTGTCGTTACCCTGCGTGACAGCGACTTGAGCAATGTGGATTTCTTGAAAACCAACCTTGGGGTTGCTGGTGACAATTGCTGTGACCTCTATTTCCGTATGAAGGATCAAATTAGCGGCAATTATGTCATGTTGCGGTCTCGCAAACACATTGCTGTGGACAAGCACTTGATGGAATCGCTGCGAGAGGCTGATGTCAAGTTTGAAGTCAACGCCAGATTGTGACACATCAACTACACTTGGCACAATAATTGCTTTTCAACAATTTAGATTCAGATTATTATACCTATTATTAATATATTCAAAGAGAACAAGAAAATGGCATTAGAAATTAACGACAGCAACTACAAGGATTATTTAGAATCGGGAAAGCCCGTGGTAATTGACTTTTGGGCTCCCTGGTGTGGACCATGCCGCAGCATCGCTCCCATAATCGAGGAACTGGCGACAGCCTACGAGGGACGCGCTATCATAGGCAAGTACAATGTGGATGACGAGTCCGACCTGGGTGTCGAATATGGCATTCGCAACATCCCAACCTTATTGTTCTTTGACAAGCAGGGGCAGATGGTGGACAAGCATGTGGGAACCATCACTCGCGATGCCCTTACGGCCAAGATTGACGCTCTGTTGTAAATCGTCAATAATAACATCTGACAGGCAGTCTCGCTTATCGTGGGGCTGCCTGTTGGCATTATTGCGCTGGTGCATCGCCACGCGACCAGTCAATGTGATAGCCGATGGTGGCAAGTTCTGCGGCAAGGACATTCAGCCCCTGTGCCGACTCGGCTCCAAGCGAGGCCTTATTGTCATACAGGGCATACAACCCCCGACTGTCTTCAGGTGACAGGTTGGGCATGACGACATTGGCACCGGCAAGAATGCCACACAGCCGGCCATCGGGTGCCAGCGACGCCATTGCTGTCGTGCTGGGAATGAGTGCATGCGGCAATGCCAGGCGCAGGATTGCATACAGTCGCGCCGTCATGTCGACACGGCCAGCGGGAAATCGGGAAAACGGTGTGTCGTGCTGTGGTATGAATGGCCCGATTCCTATCATGTGGGGCTTGAATTTCACAAGAAAACAGATGTCTTCAACAAGGCTCTTGACGCTCTGGAAAGGGGCTCCAACCATGAAGCCTGCACCCACTTGGTAGTCCAGCTCTTTAAGCCAGTCAAGGCATCTCAGGCGGTGGTCAAGACTCATGGTGCCGGGGTGGAGCAAGCTATAGAGCCGCTTGTTGTGGGTCTCATGACGCAACAGGTAGCGGTCGGCTCCATTGGCTCGCCACAATGCATAGGTCTCACGCGGGTGCTCACCAAGCGACAAAGTAATCGCACAGTCGGGCCAGTGTTCCTTGATGTCGGCGATGAGATCGGCTATCCAAGGGGTGCGTTCCTCGCCCCATTCACCGCCCTGCAGAACAAAGGTGCGAAATCCAATCTGGTAGCCCGCATCGCAGCAAGCAAGCACTTGGTCGTGTGTGAGTGTATAGCGCCCGATGCCATCATTGCTGCGACGGATGCCGCAATACAGGCAATCATTGCGACACACATTAGACAATTCGATGAGGCCGCGCAGGAAGATACCTGAGCCAAATTGTTGCCGGGCAACATCTCGAGCCTGGCTCATCAGGTAAACAATGCCTTCAGGGTCATTCATGAGCATCAATGCCCGATATTGTTCGGGCGACAGCTCATGTTGATCTCGCAACTTGTCAATCAGGCTTCTCATCATCATTTGTCTAAATTGCTGATGACCTTGTTGAGCTGTTCACCCAGGCCTATTGTATAGCCCTGAGAACAGAACATCACTCGATTGAACGTGTCGGCAAGAATGAACACAGGCAGGGCGGTCTCACTTGCGAGTTTTATTCCCTCGGCAATCTCGCGACGAATACTGCCATTCCTGTCGATACCATATATGATATTAACTGGCAGGCTGCCAAAGTTCTCTTGACGGTATTTTTGCGCTTCGGTTTCGTTTTCAAACAGCAGCACCAGCGGTCGGTTCCATTTATCAAGGGCGGCACTCATCTGGGCAATGTCGCGCATGGCATGGCTGGTGGGTTCCTGCCCCACGCCTAACAGGCCTACAACAAAGTAACCTCGTCCCGTCTGGGACAGGATGCTCACATCATCGCCAACCACTGGCTTCAACTCACTGTCAAGCAGTTGAAACCTGGACTCGGAGTTGAAACTGCCAATAACTGCCACAATGTCATCACTCTGGCGCATGGTCAGATTGATTGTGGTGGTCTCGCCCGCACCAATTGTGAAAATGCGGTTGGCAACAAGCACTTTGCCGCTTGCAGCGCGCGTACCACTTGTGAGCATGTAGGTGCCGGCATCAAGTGCCGTGCCGTTCTTGAACGTGTTGCTCCAGGATGAACCGTCCTCAAGGCCTGAGTCCCCCTCATCATAGGTCAGCAGCTGGGTCGTGCCATCATCCAGAATCCGGGACAGGCTGAAGTGGTGATAGTACTTGGGATCATCGAGCGAAGGGGTGGGGGTGTAACGCAACTTGAGGGTGCCCGATGGGGCATCGTGCTGCTCAACCGATTCAAAATCCACATCCTGCCAGCGGCCTTCATGACTGTACTGCACCTTACCAGTTACCGGATCCATGCGAGACTCGATGTCGAGCGATCGCGCCAAATCGACAAAGAAGATATTGCGGCCACGTTCATCGGCAATCCTTGAACGCCACACGCCCATTGGCGTCTGAGCGATGTGCAGGGCATTCTCCTCGGGACGAATCTCAATATTTTCTTTTACCCATGCCACGAGCAAACTCGGGTCGGTCTTGAAGCGTTGGCATGTAGCAGCATCAAATGCGTCTTGCAATTCCATCTTGAACGGAGCAGTAATCATCTCATACTCTACACGTTGAGAGAGCTGGTTGCTACGGGCACTGTATGCATCCTCAAGGACTGCCATCGACACGTCGCGCATGTCCTTGTCGTTTAATCCCTTCAAGACACCCACGGCACGCCCGATATTATCGTCATGGCGATTCAGGAAGTCTAATATCGTCGACCAATTGCCGCGAGCTTTGACAAGAAAGTCGGCTGCCTCTGGGTTCAAAGTCAATGCTTTCTCTTTATCGACAAACGTGGACTCGTATGCCTTGCGAATGGAATCCTCTCGAGCAAAACGCGCCTTGTTGACTGCCGCCATTTCTGGGCTCACCGTTGGCAAGACCGCTTTCTCGACGGGAGGAATTATATCAAAGGTCTCATAGGTTGGACCGCTCTTGAGGGTGTTGCTGCGAGTGAGCATGATATCGACTTTGCGGTCTTTGCCAAAGGCCACTTTGCGATAACCATACCAGCCGTCTTTGCTGGCCCAAACCAGCATATCACCCTTGCCAGCCGTGAGTGATGCCTTTCCCTTGTTGTCGCTATATTTGGTTGCCGCCGGATAGAACTCGCCGTAGTTGTAGATGCGGAATTCCACACGGGCTCCTTTCACGGGATTTCCTGCCTTGTCAAGGACCTGCACTTGAGCCGATGCCGTTGATGCATAGTTGCCGATGAGGTTAATCTCGGTGAAGTTGCGTGTGCGGGACATTACTTCCTCTGGACCCTTATAATCGCCAAAGGCCCGTGTGTGCATCAACATGGCCCGTGATGCGGGGGCGTTAAACCAGCCCAGGTCAAGAACAGCTTCGGGCTCGCATGCACCCATGAAGTGCCATTTGCCGTCGGCCCATGCTTCGACCCATGCATGATTGTCATCGGTATGGGCCCAGCGCGGTGTATAGACCTGTCGCGCCGGTATGCCGATGGAACGCAAGGCGGCCACTGTGAATGTGGATTCCTCGCCACAGCGGCCAATGGCTGTTTTCATGCAGGCCAGCGGTGACAGGGTGCGGGCATCGCTCGGTTGATAGGTCACATGTTCGTGGCACCAGTGGTTGACTTCAAGGATGGCCTCCTCCATGCTCATGCCGCGCACACGCTCTTTCAGTTCCTTGAAAAACACGGGACGAGACATGTCCAGGGCCTCATTATTGACACGCAAGGGCAGCACAAAGTGCTTGAACAGCAATTCGGGCACTTTTTTGCCCCAGGGCATCTGTTCTCGTGCCTCGAGTGTGGCACGCACGTTCTCTAAGTGAAAATCAATTGGGTAATCAGTCACATCGGCCAATGGCATGTAGGCATACAGGAACCCCAATGCCTCACGCTCCTGATCGGTTACCGACAGTCCCGACAGCTTGGGTGTCCTCAATTCCTCGACAGTGGCTGCATGCACGCTTGACAAGGCCACAACTGCCGCAGTGATGAGCACAACGCATTTCTTCAATGATATCATCATGATAGTTTTCTGTTTATTATGAGTCGCAAAATTACAAAATACTTTGATGCAGTGCAAGATGATTGTCACGCTAAGTGGAATTGAGGCAAATAAATTTGGCACTTCTCTCAGGTTTCAGTAACTTTGCACTCAAAATCACAAAACACGACATTATCCAAGAATGAAGACAATACGCAACTTCTGCATCGTGGCTCACATCGACCACGGCAAGAGCACACTCGCCGACCGCCTGCTTGAGTACACCAACACTGTGGCAGGCAAGGACATGCAGGCACAGGTGCTCGACGACATGGATCTGGAACGCGAGCGCGGCATTACCATCAAGAGTCATGCCATCCAGATGGATTATCTCAAGGATGGCAACAAGTACACGCTTAATCTCATCGACACCCCGGGACACGTTGACTTCTCCTATGAGGTGTCACGGTCGATTGCGGCCTGTGAGGGAGCCTTGTTGGTGGTGGATGCCACTCAAGGCGTTCAGGCTCAGACTATTTCCAACCTCTATATGGCAATCGACAATGGCTTGGAAATCATCCCTGTCATCAACAAGATTGACATGGACAGTGCCCACCCCGACGAGGTCGAGGATGAAATCGTGGAGTTGCTTGGCTGCGACCCTGGCGACATCATTCGTTGCAGTGCCCGCACCGGCGAGGGCGTTCCTGCTATCCTCGATGCCATTGTGGACCGCATCCCGGCTCCTGAGGGTGACCCCGAGGCTCCGTTACAAGCTTTGATCTTTGACTCGGTGTTCAACTCCTTTCGCGGTATCATCGTCTATTTCAAGATTTTGAATGGCTCGATTGCCAAGGGCGACTTTGTGAAATTTGTTAATACTGGCAAGGAATATAACATTGATGAATTGGGAGTGCTCAAGCTGCGACAGCAACCATGCGACAGGCTCTCGGCTGGCAATGTGGGATACATCATCTCGGGCATCAAGAACTCTACCGAGGTCAGGGTGGGAGATACCATCACCCATGTGCAACGCCCTTGCGAAAACGCTATCGAGGGTTTTCAGGAGGTTAAGCCCATGGTCTTTGCCGGTGTTTATCCCATCGATCCCGAAGATTTTGAGAACTTGCGCGCCTCACTTGAGAAATTGCAACTCAATGATGCGGCCTTGACCTTTACGCCCGAGTCGTCGGTCGCTTTGGGCTTTGGTTTCCGTTGCGGTTTCCTGGGCTTGTTGCACATGGAGATTGTCCAGGAACGACTCAGCCGCGAGTTCAATATGGAGGTCATCACGACCGTCCCCAATGTTTCTTATAAAGTGTATGACAAGAAAGGTGGGCTCACCGAGGTGCATAACCCCGCAGGTCTGCCCGATATTGCCATTATCGAGAAAATTGAGGAACCTTACATCCGAGCCTCAATCATTACTCAAAGTGAGTTCATGGGGCCCATCATCACCTTGTGCCTTTCCAAACGCGGTGAACTGGCCAAGCAGGAATACATTTCTGGGAATCGCCTGGAACTGACTTTCGACATCCCGTTGGGCGAAATCGTCATCGACTTCTATGACAAGTTGAAGAGTATCAGCAAGGGATATGCCTCATTCGACTACTACATCAATGGTTACCGTGAGTCCAAGCTCATCAAGCTGGATATTCTGCTCAATGGGCAGCCTGTGGATGCATTGAGCACATTGACCCATGTGGACAATGCCGTGACACTGGGTCGCCGCATGTGCGAGAAGCTCAAGGAGCTGATACCGCGCCAGCAATATGACATTGCGATCCAGGCGGCCATCGGGGCCAAGATTATTGCCCGTGAGACAGTAAAGCAGGTGCGCAAGGATGTGACCGCCAAGTGCTATGGTGGTGACGTGAGCCGCAAGCGCAAGTTGCTTGAGAAGCAAAAGGCCGGCAAGAAGCGCATGAAACAGATAGGCACCGTGCAAGTGCCGCAGAAGGCTTTCCTTGCCGTTCTCAAGCTCGACTAATCAATACAGACAAGAGATGATGGTGCACTCGTTTAGATAATCGTGGCCGATGACTTGCAGCATATTGACCTTGACAATCCTGAGTTCCAGGACGCATGGAGTGTGCTCAGGAAAACTAATCGGTCGATTTTTCTCACAGGAAAAGCCGGGACCGGCAAGAGCACGTTTCTCAAGTACATCTGTGCCAACACGCGCAAGAAGCATGTAGTGCTGGCTCCCACCGGCATTGCTGCTGTCAACGTGGGTGGGCAGACGATGCACTCTTTTTTTAAGATTCCTTTCAAGCCGCTCTTGCCCGACGACCCCGACATTTCTAACATTACACGGTTGCGCAAGATGCTGCGCTACACCAAGGAGAAAGTCAAACTCATCCGCGAACTCGAATTAATCATCATCGACGAGATTTCGATGGTCAGGGCCGATATCATCGACTTTGTGGACAGGGTGTTGCGGGTGTTTTCAGGTAACATGCGGGAACCCTTCGGTGGCAAGCAATTGTTGCTTGTTGGTGACATTTTCCAATTAGAGCCCGTTATCACCCATGACACGCGCGACATATTGAGGCACTATTACAAGAATTTTTTCTTCTTTAATGCCAGGGCATTCAATCAAATCAGCTTGGTGGCCATTGAGTTGCGCAAGATTTACCGCCAGAGCGACAACGATTTCATCTCCCTGCTCGACCGCGTGAGAGTCAATCGCGCCACCAATGCCGACATAGCCCGCTTGAACCAGCGTTGCGATCCAAATTATCAAGAAATCAACGATGATTTCGCAATCACACTGGCCACTCGACGTGACACCGTGGACTCAATCAATGACGAACACATGCAGGCATTGAGAACGCCCGAATACACGTTCGTCGGCAAAGTCGAGGGTGATTTCCCCGACAACAGCCTTCCCACTGCACTGAGGCTCGCTTTAAAAGAAGGGGCACAAGTCATCTTCATTCGCAACGATAAAGAAGGTCGATGGTACAACGGTACGATTGGCAAGGTAACTCGATTGAATGATGGTGAAGTGTATGTGATGCTCGAAAACGGTAACGAAATGGAAGTGCTGCCCGAGCTGTGGGAGAACATGCAGTACACCTATAACGAAAAAGAGAAAAAAGTCGAGGAAAAGGTGCTGGGCACCTTCTACCAAATCCCCATTAAACCAGCATGGGCACTCACCGTGCACAAGAGCCAAGGCCTGACATTCAACCATGTGGTGATTGACTTTGTGGGCGGCGCATTCACAGGAGGGCAGACCTATGTAGCCTTGTCGAGATGCACATCACTGGAAGGAATTACCTTGCTTAAACCGCTGAGCGAGAGAGATATCATCGTCAATATGGCTGTTGTGGAATTCAGCAAGCAGTTCAATAATCGCCAAATTCTTAATGAGGCGATGGAACAAGAGCGTGCTATGTTGTTGTATCGTCGTGCAATACAAGCGTTTGACCATCACGACTTCGAGGGATGCATTAAATATTTAACCGATGCTATAAAGATTAAAGATTACATTCAAAATAACGCTGTTAAAAGATTGATATCAAGGAAATTGAATGTAATTAAAAAATATCTGAACACCATTGAACGCCAAAAGCAAGTGATCGAGAGCCAAAAGAAAATGCTTCACGAGTTAGCCCTTGAGTATGCCGCAATGGGCGACCAGGCTCTTGCCATGGACGACAATAGGGTAGTGGAAGAGGGTAGTGTGCCTTATGGTAAGCCGCTTGATGACATCGCTTTGCGATCAGCACTGGCCAACTACAATAAAGCATTGCGCATCATGCCCGACTGCATTCAGGCCTTGATTGGCAAAGCGCGCTTACTCATGATACTGGATCAGCCCGACAGTGCTGAGGACGAATTAAATAAGGCAATCGCAATTGATAAGAACAATTATCAGGCACACATGTGCATGGCCCAATTGATGGAGAATAATCGTGATATCCCTGAAGCCATAAAATCATACAAGAAAGCAGCAAAGGCCGACAGAAGACGCCCCGAACCACACGAGCACCTGCAATCCATCTACGAGAAGATTGGCTTTGATGACCTGGCTGATGACGAAAAAGAAATTGCCGACAAATTGAGAAAAGCTCTCTACAAAGTCCAAAAGAAAAGGAAAAAGTGAATGACAGTTCATGTCATTCTACAATAGCCATAATTCTTATATTAATAATGAATGGGGAACAGACACACCGATTTCTTCTTGATTGTATTTTACATAATATCAATTGTCATTCTTTTAATGGTTTTGAGTGAATTCATGGTAAAATTCAACGACAAGTATTTTAAAATCAAGAAAAATTGTAATTTTGTAGCTAATAATCACATTATAATATAATGTCAAGATGTTAAAGACACTACTTCAACAAGTCAAGCAATATAAAACGGCATCGCTGTTGACACCTGTATTTATCATGCTTGAAGTTGCGCTTGACGTGCTCATCCCGTATGTGACCGCCAAGCTCATCGACGATGGAATCAGTACAGGCCACATGCCCAGCGTTTATAAGTATGGACTGATCATGCTTGTCATGGCTTTCTTGAGCATGATTGCTGCCATCTTGGCGGGCCGATATGCCTCCTATGCATCTTCGGGCTTTGCCTGCAACTTGCGCGACGCCATGTACAAGAACATTCAGCGATTTGCCTTCAGTGACATTGACAAGTACAGCACCTCGGGCCTGGTAACCCGCATGACGACCGACGTGACCAACCTTCAGAATGCCTATCAGCAAATTATCCGCACATCGGTGCGTGCTCCTTTCAATCTGCTGTCCAGTATAGTGATGTGCTTTGTCATCAGTCCCGATTTGAGCCTCATTTTCATCATTGCCAGTGTGATTCTTGGAGTTATTTTAGCATTGATTATCAGCAAGGTATCTAAAATGTTTGCCCTGGTTTTCAAGCAGTATGACGTGTTGAATGGCGTTGTTCAGGAGAATGTCACCGGCATCCGTGTGGTCAAGGCCTTTGTGCGCGAGGATCACGAGAATGCCAAGTTCTGGAAGGCAGCCCAGCGCCTGTATGACCTCAATGTCAAGGCCGAGAGCCTCATGGCCCTCAACCGCCCGTTAATGAACATGGTGGTCTATGGCTGCATCATTGCCCTATCATGGTTCGGGGCCCAGTTTATTGTGGCCGGCAACCTTACTACGGGTCAGTTGACATCCTTGTTCACCTATGTGATGACCATCTTGATGTCATTGATGATGTTGAGCATGATTTTTGTGACCATTACTCAAAGTTTGGCCAGTGGACAGCGTGTGGCTCAGGTGATTAATGAGACCCCAGACATCGTCAATCCCGACAATGCCTTGACCCAGATTCCTGACGGCTCGATCGACTTCAATCACGTCTTTTTTGCCTACAAGGGCGGTAGCGGTGAGTATGCCCTCAACGACATCGACCTGCACATCGCCTCGGGTGAATCAATTGGCGTGATTGGCGGTACCGGCAGCGGCAAGTCGTCGCTCATCAACCTGGTGAGCCGCCTGTATGACGCATCCAAGGGCGAGGTGCTGATTGGTGGCAATAATGTGAACACCTATGACCTCGAGACCCTGCGCAACAACGTGGCGGTCGTCTTGCAGAAGAATGTGCTCTTCTCGGGTACTATCCTCGACAACCTGCGCTGGGGCGATGAGCATGCCACACTCGATCAATGCCGAAAAGCATGCCAGGTGGCCTGTGCCGACGAGTTCATCATGGAGATGCCCGACGACTATGAGACACGCATCGAGCAAGGTGGCACCAATGTCTCGGGCGGCCAAAAACAGCGCCTGTGCATTGCGCGGGCATTGCTCAAGAAACCCAAGGTCATGGTGCTGGACGACAGCACCAGTGCATGCGACAACACGACCGACGCACGCATCCGGGCTGCCCTGCGCGACAACCTGCCCGAGATGACCAAGATCATCATCGCCCAGCGCATCAGCAGCATCAGGGACTGCGACCGCATCCTGGTGCTTGACAACGGCAAGATGGTCGGCTTTGACACACACGACAACCTGCTTGCCACCTGCAAGATCTATCAGGAAATTTGTGCCATCCAGGAGCAGGCCGGTGGCGACTTTGACAAACCTCAAGACGACAGAAAGGAGGCCCAATCATGAGAATGCCCGGAGGACATAACAACCGCAATGCCATTGTGGATACCACTGGTGTGGACAAGCGCAGCACGCTGTGGCGCCTGTTCAAGATTGTGATGAAGAATTACAAGTTCTCGTTCTTGGCAGTGGCCGTGTGCATCGTCGTGACAGCCTGCACGACCCTCGCCTCTACCCTATTCACTCGAACGCTCATCGACGACTACATCACGCCGATGATTGGCCACGCACATCCCGACTACGGCCCCTTGGCCTCGACGCTGGTCAAGCTGGGCATCATCTTGGCCTTTGGTGCCTTGTGCTCCTACCTGCATAGCCGACTGATGATCAACGTGACCCAGGGCACGATGCTCAAGTTGCGCAAAGGTATGTTCGAGCACATGCAGTCGTTGCCCATCAAGTACTTTGACACTCATGCCCACGGCACAGTCATGTCGGCTTACACTAACGATGTTGACACCTTGCGCCAGATGATTTCCAACAGCCTGCCACAGGCCTTCAACTCGCTGATTACCTTGGGCATCACCTTTGCCAGCATGATTGTGATGAGTGTGCCCATGACCATCCTGTCGATTGTAATGGCACTCATCATGGCCTGGTCCACGACCTACCTGGGCAAGCGGTCGCGCAAGCACTTCCGTGTCCAGCAGCAAAAGCTTGCCGAGGTCAACGGCTTCATCGAGGAGATGATGACGGGACAAAAGGTCGTCAAGGTCTTCTGCCACGAGCAGCAGGCCATCAAGCAGTTTGAAGTCATCAACGAGCAGTTGCGCAGCAACACCTATGACGCCAACCGCATTGGCAACATTGTCATGCCCGTCAACGGCAACCTGGGGCACCTGAGCTACGTGCTCATGGGAGTGCTGGGCGCATGGCTCATCCTGAACGGGCACAGCGGCATGACCCTGGGCACGCTGGTAGCCTTTCTCACGCTCAACAAGAGCTTTGCACGGCCCATCGCCAGCATCAGCCAGGAAATCAACAGCGTGTTGAATGCCTCGGTGGGTGCCGACCGCATTTTCAAGATCATGGACGAGCAGCCCGAGCCCGATGACGGGCAAGTAAAATTGGTGAACGCCAAGCGCGGTGAGGACGGATTGCTGCACCCCACCCTGCGGCACACAGGCATCTGGGCCTGGAAGATTCCTCTTGATGGCGGCAAGTTGCGCTATGTCAAGGTGTCGGGCGGCGTGAGGTTCAACAATGTGGATTTTGGCTACAACGAGGAGAAGCAGGTGCTGTTCGACATCGACATTGATGCCATGCCCGACCAGAAGATCGCCTTTGTTGGCGGCACCGGTGCCGGCAAGACGACCGTTACCAACCTGATCAACCGCTTCTATGACATCCAGGACGGCAAGGTGACACTCGACGGCATCAACATCAACGACATCAGCAAGCGCGACTTGCGCCACGGCCTGGGCATGGTCTTGCAAGAGACGCACCTGTTCACGGGCACGGTGCTCGACAACATCCGCTATGGTCGCCTTGATGCCACCGACCAGGAATGCATCGAGGCAGCCAAGCTCGTCAATGCCGACAGCTTTATCCGCCGCCTGAGCGACGGTTACCAGACCGTCCTCAATGCCGACGGCGGCAACCTCAGCCAGGGCGAACGCCAGCTGCTGGCCATCGCACGTGCCGCCGTTGCAGACCCGCCCATCCTCATCCTCGACGAGGCCACCAGCAGCATCGACACCCGCACCGAGACCCTCGTCCAGCAAGGTATGGACTCGCTGATGAAGGGGCGCACCACCTTTGTCATCGCACACCGACTCTCGACCGTGCGCAACAGCGACTGTATCATTGTCCTCGAGAAAGGCCGCATCATCGAGCGAGGCACTCACGATGAACTCCTCGCCCTCGGCGGTAAGTACCACCAGCTCTACACCGGCGGCGAAATCGCCTGATATAACCAAGAGGGGGCTGTGTCATCATTGTTCAGCTGGCTTTTCGATCGAAGCTCGATTTATGCTACCAGACGCGAATGATGACAAAGCCTCTTCTTGACTTGAATATGCAAAGACGGCCACCCTTACGAGCCGAGGAACAGTTTCACTGCTTGATGACCTTGTGCCCCCACAATGATGAAGCCAGTCGTGGTGACAGGTATTTGGGTGCGTCCTGCAGGCACACGATGGCGGGCGATGGTGCGCCCCAGCACGTCGCTCACAGTAATCCATTGTTCACACGGGCTGTCAACAACGATGCCATCGCGGGTGGCATGGGCACGCAATGCGGGAACGTCGGCATTGACATCAGTGACCGACGATGAATTGAGGACCAGGAATCGGGTATCGTCCAGTGTGACTTGCCCGCATGCCGATGTGAC
>Ga0247608_10005731_pt1 | contig 13336 bp, 10 predicted proteins | sample 176DNAGHGlowgp2_FD_193490 | JGI IMG/M metagenome (GOLD analysis project Ga0247608, IMG submission 193490) | Sheep rumen microbial communities from Palmerston North, Manawatu-Wanganui, New Zealand - 1766 DNA GHGlow gp2 | ecosystem: Host-associated > Mammals > Digestive system > Stomach > Rumen ...
AAGACTTTCTTCACGTTTTCTTTCTTGATACCTTGTCCGTCGTCGCTGATGGAGAAGCAGAGATGTTCGCCCTCGTTCCATGTACGGATATGGATATTGACGGGCTGGTCTGTCTTGCGATACTTCACAGCGTTGTCCAACAGGTTGGTGATGGCATTCTGGAAATGCACTTCATCCACGAAGATGGCAGAGTCAACGGCTTCTATCTCTGTGTTGATCTTGCCGCCTGTATGTTCTACGCGCAGATTAAAGGTGGCAGCAGTCTGCTCCAGGAGTTCGTTGAGGTCGAGCTCTTTCTTCTTGAAGGAGGTTGACTTCCTGTCGAACATGGACATCTGCAGCACTTTTTCTACGAGGAAACGCAGACGGCGCGACTCGTCGCCAATCACGGTGCTGAGGTGTTTCATCATCGTGGGACTCTTTGTAACTGATTCATCGCCAAGCATTTGTGCGGCCAGTGAGATGCTGCTGATGGGCGTCTTCAACTCGTGCGTCATGTTGTTGATGAAGTCGTTCTTGATCTCCGTGTAACGCTTCTGTCGGAAGATGACCACGATGGTGAAGAGGAATGTGAGCAACAGAACTATGGTGAAGATCACAGCAGGAATCATGAATCGCACACTGGAATAGATGTATGAGTCCATGTCTGGGAAGTGAATTCTGACAACACCTCGCTTGTTGGTAGCGTCGTTGTGGAACAGGGTTTGTGAATAGCTCCACTGTTCACCTTTCTCATTATACTCAGGACAACGGTAAATCTCACGTCCGTCGGCAGTAGATACTGTCAGGTGGTAGGGGATATCGATACCATTATTCTGTAGCTCGTTACGGATATCCTGATCCAGGAGCTTGAAGTTGACGCGTTCTTTCAGGGGCTTCTCGCTGGCTGTATACAATATATTATATACGACCTCGTCGAGCAGGGCTTTCTGATAGACATAGCGATTGCGCACAATCTCCTGAAGCGATTTCGTGGCTTCTGACAATTGGTCTTTGTCTGTACGCATCATCATGGCTTTGGGCACATTGGCTGGCTTGGTGGCGAATGTCTTCAACTCAAACTCTGAATAGAAGGTGCCGTCCTCTGCTGATACTGAGAACTGATGGGCATGCTGGATGCTGCCATCAAGTCCGTTGACGATGACGGAATCCTGAGAATAGGCTCTGCGCTCTACGTCGTTGACGTCCTTCTCAAGGTAGCGCAGCGTCTCGTTAAGCTCCAGATTCCTGGAGGCTTGATAAAGACTTCTGTTTACGCTCTCATCAAACTGCTCTTTCTTCATCTTTGCAATCTCTTCAATATAAGAGATCTGCATGTAGAGTAATCCCAGGAAGGAAAGCCCCATGATGATTGCTATAACCCATATCGTTGATTTCTTCATCTTCTTATTTTCTTGATTCGATGCGGCAAAGATAGGAAGATTTTAAATACAACGGTGTTTTTGGTTAATGGATTTTGTTAATATTTTATGATTTTAACAATAAATACGATATATAATTTAAAATAATGAATTATAGATTTATGTGTGCTTAGCGGATACTATGCTCGCTAACAAATTCTTCCCACTGTCCCTCATAGCCATTGAATACATTCAGGTCCACATGTCCCTGAATGCCTTTCACATAGCCATCGGCACTGAGTTGCCATAATGACAGGTGTATGTCTGGCTTGTATTCTCCATAGCGTGCAATCCAGAAATGATAGTCTTTCTTCAGGTCTGGGGCATAGTCCAACCAGTTGTTGACGAAGCTCTGATTGATATACAGCAGTGGACGGACGCCTAAACGTCTCTCCACAATATTCAGGAAGGTGCGTATGTTCTTAAAAAGTATCTCAGGACCGCCCATCTGATTTATCCTGGCATCACTGGGTTCTATGTCGAGCATAGGGGGCAGGTCGCCACGCCTAAAACTGGTATGTCTCAGGAAATGGTTGGCTTGTGTCGTGGGATCCTGACGAGTGGAGAAGAAATGGTAGGCACCAACGGGAATCTTGTTGAGATGACAACTCCTATAGTCGTTTGCGTAATAGCGATTCTTGATGGAGATGCCTTCCGTTGATTTGATATAGACAAACGAAATGGGGTAGTCCACCTCGCCATTGACGCGATTGGTGCTGATGCGACGACCCAATCCCTTGATACGCAGCTGCTTCCAGTTGATGTTAAAGCGTTTACGACCTTGCTCATGTTGGTAGCGCGAGATGTCGATGCCATAGATACGCTCTGTGGTATAAACCATCCTTTCACCCATATAGCGGTCTTTCTTCCAGATGCCGGCTTTCAGGAAATCGGGTGATACGCAGAAGCCAAACCCATGACGTCTGTCCATCTCCCAGTGACCTTCATAATATTGGTAGTCGGCTGACTGATAGGAACCGTGTCCGCTGGCCATCATATGTCTGTTGAACTGACCTGCATAGGTGCCGTGAGCGTCAATGCGGATGCCATACATCAGCGTGTCGGCATGAAACTGTCCGATGATGATGCGTCCGTACATATCTTTTGTCAGACATTTCCCTTCACGTGGATAATCTTTCAAACGTAGAAAACTGGTTAGTTTCAGCTTGCCTTTAGGCATATAGGCAGCTAATGTGGAGTCGCCCTCTTCTGCATAGCGGGCAACCATATCGAAACCTTCGTCTTGGACGGAGTGGCGTTGCAGGTAATAATTGAGCTCGTTTTGTATCTGCTGGTGCTTAGGACTAAACGAACTGATAGCTAATATGATGGATAATAAGTAGTGCATAATCAGGCGCTATGATTCGCCTCCCAGGATAATAATGCTTTAATAAATGTCTCGTATGGATTGTTGCGGAATTTCTTGGCTTTTGTCGCTTCTATCAATGTGTAGATTAAATAGATGAGCGTGCAGAGCAGGAAACCTGATGAATAGGCGTACAGGGCTGTGTTTGAATCCCTTACAAGGAGACTGAACAATGCAACAGGGATGATAAATGCCAATCCCAAGATGATGTAGCGATGGGTGCGCCAGGAGTCCTTGAAGTCCTCGAATTTCTGCTTCTTCTCCAGATAATCCTCGAAGGCTTTCTCTGTGATGCGATAGTTTTCTATCTTTGGCAGGGTGGGGTCGTCCTTATGGTCTGTACGGATATCCCAGATGTGTCCCTGGATAGATTCTAAGGATATGTGGTCTATATATGAACGGTCTATCTGAAACATAAACAAGCCCCCTAAGTTAGGGGGATGGGGGTCTGAACAAGCGTTAATCAGCCCTTGTTAAGTGTCAATAAAAAAGACAGGGGGTTGGGAATCTGCGCTTGTTCAGACCCCCAACCCCCTGACTCAGGGGGTTATACAAGTCTGCGAGAGCCATCGCCTATGACTACGTCATAAACCTTTGGCTCATGGCCATACTTAGCGTTGAACTTCTGCTTGGCAGTCTCGATGAACTGCTTGTACAGGTCGTTGCGTACCAGATTGATGGTGCAGCCACCAAAGCCGCCACCCATGATACGAGAACCAGTAACGCCGCATTCCTTGGCGATATCGTTCAGGAAGTCGAGCTCCTCACAAGATACCTCGTAGTCTTTTGACAGACCCTCGTGTGTCTTGTACATCAACTCGCCCACCTTCTCGTAGTCGCCTTCGGTCAGGGCGTCGCAGACAGCCAGTACGCGGTCTTTCTCGCCCAGCACGAACTTAGCGCGCTTGTAGTCCTCTTCGCCAACCTCGGCCTTCACCTCTTCCAGCTGCTCCCATGTACAGTCGCGCAGGGTCTCAAACTTGCTCTCAGGGTGCTTAGCTTGGATATGCTTCACCACGTTCTCGCAAGAGTTGCGACGATCGTTGTAGGGTGAACCTGCCAACTGGTGCTTCACTACTGAGTCGAGCAATACCAGACGATAGCCATCGGGCTTGAAGGGGAAATACTCGAACTCACGACTGCGACAGTCAAGACGCATCAAGCAGCCTGCCTTGCCGAAAACAGAGGCAAACTGGTCCATGATACCACAGTTCACGCCGCAGTAGTTGTGCTCTGTTGCCTGACCAGCCAGCACCATGTCCCACTGAGAGACCTTGTTGTCGCCGAAGATGTCGTTCAGACCATAGGCAAAGCAACTCTCCATAGCAGCACTTGAAGACATGCCGGCGCCAAGGGGTACGTCACCTGCAAAGGCGATGTTGAAACCCTTTACGGGAACGCCTAACTTCTTCATCTCCAGCGCAATGCCGTAGATGTAGCGAGCCCAAGAAGCCTTAGGACCTGCAGGGTCGCTCAACTTGAAGTCCACACGGTCCTTCAGGTCGATAGCATAGGCCATCACGGTGTCTTCAGTGCCGTTGGCGCGTATTTCAGCGATAACACCTTTGTCCACCGCGCCTGGGAATACATATCCACCGTTATAGTCTGTATGTTCACCAATAAGGTTGATGCGACCAGGCGATGCATAGACATTTCCAGTCTTTCCGTCAAAGTGCTTGATGAAGCGACTTCTTACAAATTCAATATCCATAGATGTCTTTTAGTTTTGTTTATTTGGCAACGCCAAACTTGTAAATAGTCTTCTGCTTGTAGCGCTCACCAGGATTCAGCACAACGCTGGGGAAGTAGGGGCGGTTGGGTGAATCGGGGAAGTGCTGGGCCTCCAGACATACGGCAGAGCGACGTGGGAAGGTAGCGCCGTTAGCTCCCTTGTAACCATTCAGATAGTTACCAGTGTAGAGCTGCATGCCAGGCTCTGTGGTGTAGCACTCCAGTGTACGTCCGCTGTTAGGCTCTGTCAGACGTACGGCGAAGCTCAACTCACCCTCTTCCTGCTTGTTCAGCACGTAGTTGTGGTCGTAGCCCTTGCCAAACTTAATCTGCTCGTTGTCAGCATCAATCTCCTTACCGATAGCCTTAGGCTGACGGAAGTCGAATGGTGTGCCTTCTACCTTCAGGATCTCACCTGTAGGAATAGCTGTAGCGTCAGTGGGCAGATAGAAGTCTGCGTTAATCTCGCAAACCAGATCATCTACTGTAGGAGTAGGATCGGCTGTACCTGCCAGTGCGAAGAAGGCGTGATGTGTCAGGTTGACAATGGTCTTCTTGTTGGTTGTTGCCAGATACTCCAGTACGAGTTCGTTGTTATCTGTGAAGGTGAATTCTACAGTGACATCGAGTTCGCCTGTGTAGCCTTCCTCACCGTATGAAGAAACACGGTGCAAAGCCAGTGAACGGGGACCCATCTGACGGGCATCCCATACCTTTGCGTTGAATCCCTTCAGACCGCCGTGCAGGTGGTTAGGACCATCGTTGAGTGCTACCTGATACTCTTTTCCGTTCAGCGTAAATGCACCTTTGCAGATACGGTTACCCCAACGACCAATCAGTGTTGACAGGTATGGCTCGTTTCCACTCATGAGCTGCTGGATATTGGCGTGTCCCTGAATGACGTTGCCAACGTTGCCGTCTTTGTCGGGAACCATGATGGCACAGATAGCACCGCCATAGTTTGAGATAGCTACTTCGTAACCCTTGCGGTTGCGTAAAATGTAAAGGTCGGTTTTCTTACCATTGATAGTGGTCTGGAAGTCTTCGCGCTTCAGACCACACAGATTCGCATTTTCTGTTGTGTTCGCCATAATGTTTGTTTTTAGTTACGAAATTAATTATTCCTTTTGCAAAGTAACAAAAAAATACCGACTTGTGCAAACAAATCGGTAAAAAAATGGTGTTAAAAACAACTAAATGCGTGATTTCATGAAGTCGGCGACCACATATGTACTGCCTCCTACAAAGATAAAGTCCTCACTGGTAGCACCTTGCATGGCTGCTTGGTATGCATCCTCTACTGTGGGGTAACAGTCGCCTTTCAGCCCAAATTGGTCGCCAAAAATCTTCAGCGAGGTCTCTGGGAACGCGCGCTTCGTACTTCCCTTAGTATAATAATAGGTGGCATTCTTAGGGAGCAGCGACATCACGGTATAGACATCTTTGTCCTCTACCAGTCCGAAGACGATGCGCAGTTCGCGACATTTGGTGTTCTCAAGCTGTTTGCCCAAGTATTCCCATGCGCCAGGGTTGTGGCCAGTGTCGCATACCACTGTCGGATGCTGTCTGACGATTTGCCAGCGAGCCATGAGTCCTGTGATATTCGTCACATTCTTAAAGGCATTCTCTATCTCTGCGATGGTATTCTCGTTATGTCCGCTTTCTGGATAGGCCGACATGTATCCCTGTTTCTCCAACTGGTGCATGGCTTCCAATACCGTTTTCATGTTCTTGGGCTGGAACGAACCAGACAGTTCGCAGACGAAGTCGCCATAGTGCTTCGTGTGATATTTGATGCCGGCACCGTTGGGTTCTTCTTCCCATGAGATAACCTCGTCTTGCTCTTCGGCGTAGGTGATAGGGGCGTGGACTTCTGTTGCCAACATGTCGAACACGGCCTTTGTCTCAGGTGTCGACTCGCCAATGACAACGGGGATGCCGCGCTTGATGATGCCGCCTTTCTCTATCGCAATCTGTTCCAGACTGTTACCCAACAGTTGGGTGTGGTCCAATGAGATATTGGTGATGACCGATAGGATAGGGGTGATGATGTTCGTGCAGTCCAAGCGTCCGCCCAGGCCTACCTCCACAACGGCGATATCTACGTCCATCTCCTTGAAATACTTGAAAGCCATTGCTGTGGCTATCTCAAAGAAGGTGGGGTTGAACGATTCGATGAATGCCTTCTCCGTGTCCACGAAATTTGTGACGTAGTCCTCGCTGATAGGCGTGCCATTCACGCGGATACGCTCTTTGAAATCAACGATGTGGGGCGATGTGTAGAGTCCTACTTTGTAGCCGCATGCCTGCAACTGCGCAGCCAACATGTTCGACACAGAGCCCTTGCCGTTTGTTCCTGCAATGTGGATACAGCGATAGTGCTCGTGTGGATGACCAAAGTGCTCGTCCAGTTTCAAGGTGTTTTCCAGTCCCTCTTTGTAGCCGCCAACACCTTGCTGTTCGAAATTTGATGTCTTGCAGAACAAATATTCTGTTGCTTCTTGATAAGTCATTTTGATTTACAATTTGACTATTTACAATGAGACGATTATCTATTGACTGTTTTCAAAACCTCAGCTCAACTGAAGTAGTTCTTGAAGCGCTGGAAAATGCTTTCCTTCGTCTGGTTGTCGCCTTTGAAGTTGTCGCTGCCCATGAAACTCTCGATGGCTTTCTTCTCTTCGCGCGACAGGGTCTTTGGCACATACACGCTGATGTTGACCACCAGGTCGCCGCGTCCGCTTCCGTAACCCTGAACTGCGGGCAGTCCCTTGCCTCTCAGACGCATGGTCTTACCTGGCTGAGTGCCGTTCTCAATCTTTATCTTCAGGTTGTTGCCCTCGATGGTGGGGATGTCTACCTCACCTCCAAGTGCTGCTGTGGGGAAATCGAGCAAGAGGTTGTATATCAGGTCGTTACCGTCTCTTACAAAAAGCTTGTGGTCTTCCTCTTCGATATATACCTGAATGTCGCCGGCAACGCCTCCGCGATGGCCTGCATTACCCTTTCCAGGTACGTTGACCACCATGCCTTCGGCCACGCCAGCAGGGATGTTGATCTCTACTACTTCCTCGCCCTTGGTCACACCAGTGCCACTACAATGCGGACACTTGTTCTTGATAATCTGACCCTCACCCTGACAGGTGGGACATACGCCCTGGGTCTGCATCATACCAAAGATGCTCTGGGTGGTGTGGGTGATAACGCCTGAACCATGACAGGTGGGACAGGTCTCTCTGCCACTGCCGTCCTCAGCACCTGTACCATGACAATGGGCACAAGTGGTATCTTTTCTTACCTTGAACTTCTTGGTAACACCCTGATTGATTTCTTCCAGCGTGAGACGTACCTTCAATCGCAGGTCGCTACCTCTGTGCTGCTGTGGGCGTCCGCTACGTCCGCCAAAGCCTCCGAAGCCGTGTCCGCCAAAGATATCGCCAAACATAGAGAAGATATCGTCCATGTTCATGGATGCACCGCCGAAGCCTCCAAAGCCTCCTGCTCCGCCACCCATGGGTCCGTCGAATCCAAACTGGTCGTACTGCTGACGCTTCTGTGGGTCATGAAGGATATTGTAGGCTTCTGCGGCCTCCTTAAATTTCTCTTCAGCCTGTTTGTCACCAGGGTTACGGTCGGGGTGATACTTGATGGCAATCTTTCTGTATGCCTTCTTAATCTCTTCTTCCGAGGCCGTCTTCTCTACACCAAGTACCTCGTAGTAGTCTCTTTTTTGTGCCATTAATTGTCAATTATCAATTGTCAATTTTCAATTATTATTGTCCTACGGCTACTTTAGCGTAGCGAATCACTTTCTCGTTCAGTTTATAGCCAGGAGCCATGCAGTCGATGACCTTTCCTTTTTTGTCGTCGCCCATACCAGGAACCAATGCTACTGCCTCGTGCAGACTGGTGTCGAAATCGGCATCCTCAGTCTCGATCTTGCTCACGCCTTGAGCCTCCAACACCTTCATCAGCTTCTGGTAGATTAGTTGCATGCCTTCGCGCAACACCTGTGGATCGTCAGTCTTCTCGCCACTGGCAATGGCACGCTCCATATCGTCGATAACGGGAAGTAGGGCAGTGATGGTCTTTTCGCCACCATTCAGAATCAGCTCTGAACGCTCTTTCAGCGTACGCTTGCGATAGTTGTCAAATTCTGCCATCTGACGGAGAAGTTTGTCCTTCAGGTCAGCAATCTGGTCTTCAGCTGCTTTCAGAGGATCTGTCTCTTCCTCGGCTTCCTCAACATTTGCGTCAGTCTGTTCTTCTGTCACTTCGTCAGTAGGGGTCTCAACTGCCATATCGTCAGTATTTACCTCCTGTTCTTCTTTCTTTATATCTTTTTCTTCCATAATCTTAGGGTTTTCCTTATTCATGCAAAAAGCATGCCAAGCAGAATGGAGTGATGATTGTCAGTAGATAAACCCTTGCTATGATTACTTCAAATACTTTTTACCTTTGCTCACGACAATATCATGCTTAAGGCTGTTGGCTTGTTTTTTCACGCCACCAACAGTGTAACGGTCGTTGGCAGAAGACTTTGTAGAGAGCAGGCGCTCTACGTTCGTAAGCTGCTTATAATCGTCAATGCTCTTTGCAAAGTTGATGTCATAGATCTCGCAGGAACCGTCAGTATTAGAAGATGTAAGTCCGAAGATGGTCTGACCCAAACATACGCTGGGATGATCGCCAGTGAAGTTCTCGTAGATGCCGCTGGAAGACATGTTCCATGCTATGAGTTGCTGACTGACGCCATCGACCGTTATCGTCTGACTGTGAGCAGGAGCCACCTGTGTGCCGTGGTTGGAACCGTTGAGCCACCAGAGATAGGACTTGCCGCTCGACGTGTTGAGTCCCTTTCCGCGAACCACAAGATAGGTCTGCGCCTTTTCTATGGTGTAGTCGGTATCCAGATATTTCAGCATCAGGGCAATATTATTCGTGCCTGTAGCTTTTGCCTTGAGCACGTTGCCTTCGCACTTGATGTTGCTTGCTGATATACGAGCGGCATCGCCCGTGGTCCAGTCGGCTGGATTGAAGATATAGGCCGACGATACATAGTCCTTAACAAGTCGCAGATAATACATTCCTGGATTCGTGGTGCCTGCATTGGCACTAAGACGTACCACGAACTTTGACTTCACGTTGCCGCTGGCATCTTTCAAGAGCGATTCTGGTATGGGATATTCTATGTTGTAGAAGCCGTTGAACGACGTCTTTACCTGTGCAGGAATCTCTATGTCGGCAATTTTTTTGCCGTCGATGGTCAGCGTGCCCTTGCGCCCCTTGTCAGCTGTAGTGAAGCGAAGCATGATGGCCAGTCCCTCTGACACATTGTTGGGATTGAAGAGCGTGAACTGTACATATCCGCCATTTCCGGCATCGCGATAGCTCTCGCCATTATACGAGCCCTTGTTGGAGTCGGAAGAGTATTTGTACTCATGACCAGCCTCGCTCTGCTGCTCGCCTGGAGCCACGAAGTCGAGCGTACGGGCATTCAGCGCCTCAGCCTCAGCCTCGGTCTTTGCCATATCGCTCTTTGCGAAGTTCTCGGCTGTCTGCTGGTACCAGTAGCACATATAGCGAGCATGGTGTATGCTGTAGAAAGGCTTCAGGGTGAGTGTCGTCCAAGTATAGGTATCCACGCCCTCACGACGTGCATCGATGGTGAACATGAGTTTTGACAGGTCAACAGCATTGATGCGGCTGAGCACGCTTGAGCGCTCGCCAATGAGCAGCGGTGCCGACAAGAGATTCTTTGATGTAGCCATGCTGCCTGGAGCGTGATCCATACGTCCTGCGCCAGCATATTCGTTTTGCAGTTTCTCATAGCTGAGACCTGTTGCAGCGGCATCGGCACTGTTGATGGCCGTTGTCTGGGCACCAAGAAGTATGGGTCCGTAGGTGAATGCAAGATAGTCAGTATAGTTAGGACACACGACATATTTCAGTTCCATTGGCAGTTCAACGGTGACCTTGTCGCCCACGCTCCACGTGCGATTCACGCTGACATAGCTTGCCTTACCCTTCGTCACCTGCGTGCTGACGGCTGTTCCGTTGACCTTCACCTGATAGTCACTGCCAGCCCATGCCGGATGGCGCAGGGCAATGGTGTAAGTGCCAGCCTTCTCTATGGTGAGCTCTGTCTTTGCCTCGTAAGGGAAGTTGGTATTCTGGGTCAAGGCGAAGTCATCGCTTTCAAGGCGCGAGGGTGTGAAGAGGTTCACATATAGCGTGCTGTTGCCATTATGGGTGTAGATGAAATGTCCATACTTAGAGTGGTTCTCCATACCTGTACCCACACAGCACCACATGCCCGAGTTCACCTGTGAATAGATGCGGTAGCCCTGTGGACGGAGCGTGGTGAAATAGACGTAGCCGCCTGTCTCAGGGTCTTGCGTAGAGAGTATGTGGTTCCACATGGCATACTCATAGAAATCAGCATACTTTGCGTTGGCAGTACGGTCGGAGAGCATCTCTGAGAACTTCAACATGTTGTTCGTGTTGCACGACTCAGGACCATCGAGCTGGTCTATATAACGATTTGAGTTGGATACAGAGAGAAAATGCTCATTAACCGAGTTTCCGCCTATGCAGACAGTACGGTTCTGAGCCACATCCTGCCAGAAGTTCTGCGCAGCGCTGCGATAGCTCGTGGCTGTGGCATCTTCCTCGAACACACGCTCCATACCAATATATTTTGGTACCTGGGTGTTGGCATGCTTTCCGTCGAGGAACGTGGTGTTCAGCGACTGCATACCGTTGAGCATCTGCTTGTGGGTGAAGCGCTTGGCAGCTGTGAGATACTTAGCCTGCTTGGTCAGCGTATAGGCATCAAGTAACGACTCGTTCACGCCGCCGTGCTCAGTGTTGAGCATAGACTCCATCTGCTGGTCGTTAAGGTTTGAGGTGACGAGTATGCACCAGTCGCAGAGCTTCAGGAACAGGGTCTTTGCTGTTTCGTTGCCACCATAGACATAGGCATCACGCAAGCCAGCCAGAATCTTGTGCTGACAATACCAAGGCACAGCCGTAGCACCTTCACCCTGAAGGGCTATGTTCTTATCTTTATAGAGAGCACGCCAAGCGTCGTTCATGGGCTGTCCGCCGATGAATCCCTTCAGTCCCTGTGTATCGTTGTCGAACTGGTCCTGACAGTCTTTCATCACGTCCACCATATAGTCCATGCGCTGCTTTAACTGTGAGCGAACATCAGCATCATGACAGGCAGCATAAGCCAGGGCGAGCGCCGTGAGATAGTGTCCGCCAACATGTCCGCTGAGGTCGAAATCAGAGCTGCCCCAGTTGCTGAAGTTAGGGTGTTTTGTAAGCCATTGATAGTACTTACTATTCTTGTCGGTAGTCTTAGCAAGTCCAGCCTGACGCACATAGGGCGTCAGCAGACGGTCAACATCATACTGCATCAGCAGTTGGATGTTTTTGTCCATAGCGGTCTTCATAGGACTATCAAGGAGTGTCACCTGCTCCAAATCGAAGTGTTTAGGATATAGTTCGCTCTGCGCATAGGCTGTAGTTACACATGTTAATGCGAGCGCAATAGTTAGTTTTAGTTTCATATTTTACTTTTGTGGTAATCGTTCTTTTGCTTTAAGATACGCTTTGTATGAGGTAAAACCACTGGCCTCTGCAGCACTTTCGTCTGTAGAGCTAGGGTGTTGCAGCTTGTATCGCTCGAAATAGTTGAGACGCAAGCCATTGACATAGTCGGAGAAACCGCCGAAACGTTCGGTAAATACCTTTGAAACATATCTGCGACTGAAGCGACACTGGCAAATCCTATCATACAGATACTTACCGCTATCACGACGATGTTCCACACCTTGAGAAACTGCTGACTAAGCAGTTCTGATGGCCACCAGGCATTGGCCACAAGCGGCGTCATGGCCAGGAATGTGATAATGGCTGCAACGAAATTGGCTTTCTTCCACACTTTCCATTGTTTTACCGTGCCGAAGAAACAGAAAATCAGCGCTCCGCAGTAGAAATAATAGGTACAGGGGAAGTATGATTTCATCAGAATCCACGCTGCCTCACGCTGCGGATTCAATACGTATGGCAACAGAACGGTGCCAGTAAGATAAATGATGACCTGCATTTTGCGGTCAGGCCAGATGTAGGCTCTGCGCTCCTTGGGAGTGCCACAGTTGTGTATGCCTCTTACTAAAGAAAATATCCAGCAGGTAGCAATATAGACTGCTGCCGTCACTCCATACCAATATGTAGAATCTGTTTGTACCATAATCGATGGCAATGTTGCGATTAAGCGAGTGCAAAAGAGCTTGATCATTTTGTCGAGCGTGAGCAACTTCGCACAGTATCACTGTGCAAAGATACAATTTTTTATTAATACATAGACCATTTTTGCTTTTTTTTTCCTAACTTTGCATCCAAATATTGAGATGATGAAGAAACAAACTAGTTTTTCGACTATGCTACTATGTGGGCTGGGTTCATTGCTGTTGGTGTCGTGCCAGGAGCAGGAAATCAGATTCTATAATATCATGGCATTGGTACTTATCATCCTTGTCTTTGGTCTCTTCATCTATTTCCATCATCTTTCGTCTGTGCGTTTGAAGAAGGCTTACCGCGAACTGGAAATAGCCAATAATAGGGCACAGGAGTTGTCGCGTCGTATAGGTGGCGATATCAAGATTGATACGGCTTATATTGGCGGTTCGCGTTTTGTCATGACATTACCCATTAATACATATAATTAATTGATGAAAGAACTCCCTCATCCCCTCGTGGCAGCTATTCCGTTGGTGGTCCTGATAGGTTTGCTGGCTGTGATTATTGCGCTGTTTGGCAGTGACTCGCT
>Ga0247608_10005733_pt1 | contig 13332 bp, 11 predicted proteins | sample 176DNAGHGlowgp2_FD_193490 | JGI IMG/M metagenome (GOLD analysis project Ga0247608, IMG submission 193490) | Sheep rumen microbial communities from Palmerston North, Manawatu-Wanganui, New Zealand - 1766 DNA GHGlow gp2 | ecosystem: Host-associated > Mammals > Digestive system > Stomach > Rumen ...
TTACTAAAATCATAACTATCTGTCTTGAATGTTTTATTATCTTCCCAATATTTTTGCCATTTTGCTTCTATTTTATTACTATTTAACATTTTTCTTCTTTCCTTTCTTCTTGTCTTTTTCTTTTTTGAATTTTTCAAATTCTTCCATTTCTATATCATACTTTACTTGCACTTTTTGATAATATTTACCCAGTAGATGATATGTAACAACAACTACTGGAACAATTATTATAAAACCAAACAGGATTTGAAATATAAGCCCATTAATCAGTGGAACAAAAGTCGCAACAACTGATACATCAAATGCAGTTATAAAACCAACATGCCATAAGAACTTACGATAATTAAACTTCTTAGTATCAAGTTTATAAAAATCAATTAAGAATTTAACTTCAGATGGTACTTTCTTACCACGTCTTGCCTTTCTTATAACTATAAAGTAACATATAATCATTATTATTAAATAATTAATTATAAACCAATAAAAATACTCCATAATAACCTCCAAACAAAAAAGGTGTTACCAAAGGACGATTATATCGTGGTACCACCTTAATTTATACTCTAATAACCTATATAGGAGTTACCCTTATTCATTCAAGAAGCAAGTTCATAAAACTTTAATTATCTATTTTCACCAACCATAGACTCTCTTTAAATCTCTATTTTATTACTACTCTTCCATCCACATGAAATAATATTGCATTTATTATACTAAATAGTTCCAATATATTCAAGAAGTTTTAAGAAAAGTTTAACATATTCTCTTCCAAGATTATACTTTTTAAGTTTTCTAATCTCAATTCTTTTTCTCTTAATAGGTAAATCACTAAACATAATAGATGATATTTGTTCCTTTAAAACTGTATTTATTGGTAAATCTAATAGAATACTATCAATATCATCATTTATAAATCTCATAGCATCTATTTCAATATCTTTACCCTTACAGTTCAATGTTATTTGACCTTTAGAAGGAACATCATTTATTTCAACAACGAAATCACTATCATCTACATAACTTATAGTTTGAATAGGATTTTCATTATAATAACATACTACATTTTCTGCTTTCTTAGTATTTCTAAATCTAATTATATAATTACGTTTTTCTTTAACTACATTTTTACCTTCTTCAAGTGTTCTCATAATTACTGTATAGTTGCTTGGTAAATAGTTATAATCTATTTGCGTAACTTGATGATCATCTACATTATTAGTATCATCTTCATATAAATCAAATGTATTACTTTCACCTGGGAATATATGTATTTCTAAACTTTCTGGATTACCAGTAAAATTAGGCTCATTTACCTTCTTAGTAAGCGGTATAATACCTCCACGTCTAACAAATACAGGATAATCTTCTTCACGATAGAATGATATATATTGTTTATTACCAGGGAATTTTTTACCTGTTATAAAGTCATACCATATACCATCTGGTATATAAAATCTATGTATAGTTCTATTAATCAAACTATCTTTCTTAGTAGTTATAGGTGCAACTAATATATTATCGCCAAGTAAATACTCAGTACTATAAATACTATCATCATATACCCATGGATATAGATATGAAAGTGGAGTTATAACTAAATCTCCATTATGATGATATCTGTATGCAAGCGTATATAAATATGGTATTAACCTATGTCTTAATCTTAAATACCTACTAGCTATTTCTACAGTCTTAGCATTCCATCTCCATGGTTCTTTACGATAATATCTACCACGTGGTGCATGGAATCTAAGTATTGGTCCAAACGTAGCCTGTTCTATTGAACGAACATATAATTCTTCTTCTTCAATACCACCATAGTTACCATTAACATCATTACTTATCCATGCTACACCAATATTTGCAGCTTGTTCATTAATTTTAGGTATTTTCTTTAACATTTCCCAACCAACAACACTCTTACCTGTATATGTTACTGGATATCTATGACTAGCTATTAATCCATTACGAGCCAAAATCATATTGTATTTAGATTTATCTAAATATTTACTATTATATATAAAATCATTAAATAACATTAATTTATCATAACTAACATCAGTACTAGTTAAATCATTCCAATAAAAATCTACACCCATCTTATTAAGTGGAGATATCATAATCTTATATATAGCATCTAATAAAACAGGATTTAGTGGATCAAATGCTATTATCTTATCATCAGTAATATTAAACATACTAGCTATTTCTTTATAATGTTCTTCTGTAGGATATATACCATCTTTTGGATTAATATTTAATCCTATATGTATATTACGATTATGAAGTTCATTTAGAACCATCTCTGGATCTTTTATTAATTCTTTATTGAAAGTATACCCAGTAACAACTTCTTTATTTTCTGAAGAATTATTTATATGCCATCCTTTATCAAGTAATACTGTTGATATAGGTATTTCATGTTTACTGAATTGATTGATTAATTCAAGTAAATCTTCATCTGTATAATCCAAATCTCTACTCCACCAGTTACCTAAAGCATATCTTGGTATCATAGCAGGGAACCCTGTTAAAGTGAAATAATCTTTTAACGCAAGTTTAAAATCAGTATTATACATAAATAAATATATATCCATACCTTTTCCATCTCTTTTATATAACTTGCCATCATTATCTATTATGTAATTATAGCTATCATTAAATGAAGCAAACCCATCCATAGAATATAAACCATTTCTAGGCTTAGAATCAGTTTCAGTCCCATCTAAAGCTATAAAATTACCTTTAAAATTCTTAACTTCTGGATGATTATAATACCAACTTCTATCAGTACCAACCAATTCAACTCTTAAATTAGCCATAGGAGCTAATTTACCTGCATCAAATGACTTTTCTTTTGTATATGATAGAGTAAAATATTTAGTTTTAATAACTAAATAGCGTCCATCTTCTTGAACAGTAAACTCTGGTTTAGGGAAATTACGAAACTTAACTAAAGTACTAGCAAAATCCGTAAAAATACCATTTGGATGATATTCTAAACGTATAAGTCTCTCTGTTAATACTGTTATACGATAGCATGATCCTTTAATAACACATTCACTATTACTAATTAAAGGACTAGTATTTTCTACAGTCTCTTCACTAACTTTTTTTTCTTCTTCCATATTATCACCCTATCATTCTTATATTATATATAATAACATAATTAGAAAAAAAAAGAAAGTATATAACTTTCTTTAATCACTAATATTAGTAGGTAATAAATCTCCACCAACTGATGACATCATACCATTAAGCATTTGATCAAACATTAGTTGTTCTTCTGGTGTTAGAGTACTGATATCAATAGGATCAGTAACCACCTGTTCTATCTTCTCATCAAAGTATAATTCTATATCAAATGTTGCATTAACAACCTCTTGTTTTGATTTAAGAGTCTTTAGTACATAACTATATTTAAAATCAGATTCTTTCTTTATATTTATAATTGTTTCTTCATCACCTGTATTATACTTAAATGTTTTACCATCATAAGATCCACTAAATGGTTGTTCAAGAATTCCACTAAATGTATAAACGTCTTTCTTATCCTTTTCTACTTTAAGTACTGAGAAACCTTCTACATTTACTTCTACAGTATCCTTATCTTTTTCAGTCTTATATTTAATAACATATTTTTTACTTGGTATATCAAAATCATATTCTACTATCTTATTAAATCCATAATAATAAGTACTATAATTCATTAATAATGTTTCATCTTCAGGTAATTGTCCTATAGTTATAGCTAATGCAGCAAGTAATTCAGCCTTTTTAACTCCAGCAAAATCAGCTACACTATTAACTAATTTATCATCTTTCTTAAAATTATCATAAAACTCATTTAAAATTTGTTTTAATTCTTTGTTTGTTACTTTATATGTTAATTTAGTAACTTTTTTATCTTTACCATTATATTTAATAGTAGTTTTTTCCTTAGTAATATCTTTATTACTTACAGAATTACTAACTGCTTCTTTAGATAATTCTAATAACTTATCTAAATCATCACCACTAATCATTCTAAGATAATAATTATAATCCATATCCATAGAATAATATGTAGGAGTTATACCAGTAAAAAACATAAATAATTTGTCTTTTTCAAGTACAAAATTACTATCAAGTGTAGGAATATTATTTTCTAACATACTAAGCACTAAGCTTGATCTTTTATCTTCATGGTTTTCAAGATAATTAATCTTACCAGCACTAGTTCCTGATTTATAATTAACTTTTATGCCAATATTATCAGCACTAGATATTTTATTTAAAAATGGTATTTTATCTTCTTCTAACTTATCTATTTTATTATATAAATTTGACATACTCTGTAACATAACTACTTTATCACTACTAACTAATATAAAGCCAAATACAAGTATACCAATAGCTAATACTGATAATATAATCGCAAATATAGTTATTCTACGAGCTTGTTTCTTTTCTTTCATCCTACTCACCTACTATAATAATTATACAAGCATAATACTTTAAAAGCAAACAATTTTTGTGTTAAAATATGTGTAGGTGAATTTATATGTCAAATGATTTTAAGTATTCAGATAGTAATAAAAGATATTATACTCTAGATTACTTCTATAAACATAAATTTAATAGTAAAGTAGCTAAGATTAGTTTAAATGCTAATTTCACATGTCCTAATAAAGATGGAACTAAAGGTATTGGTGGATGTATATACTGTTCTAAACTAGGTAGTGGTGATTATGCAGGTAATGTCAAAGATGATATAGTAAAGCAGTTTAATGATATTAAAAAGATCATGGATAATAAGTGGAAAGATACACTATATATTGGTTATTTTCAAGCTAATTCCAATACTTATGCAAGTGTAGATAAATTAAAAGAAGTATATGAACCAATTCTAAAACAAGATAAAGTAATAGGATTAGCTATAGCTACTAGATGTGATTGTTTAAATGATGATGTATTAGATTACCTAGAAGAATTAAATAAAAGAACATATTTGGTAGTAGAACTAGGACTACAAACCATCCATGAAGAAACATCTAAGTTAATAAATAGATGTCATTCTCTAGAAGAATTTAATGATGGAGTAAAAAAATTAAGAGATAGAAATATAGATGTTGTGGTACATATAATTAATGGATTACCTAATGAAACAGAAGAAATGATGTTAGATACTGCTAGATATTTAAATAAACTTGATATTCAAGGAATAAAAATACACATGTTACATATTATTAAAGATACTAAACTTGAAGAATATTATGAAAAGTATCCATTCCATATTCTAACCAAAGATGAATATATTGATATAGTTATAAAACAGTTAGAATTATTAAAAGAAAACATAGTTATTCATAGACTTACAGGAGATCCAGATCCAAGTGAATTAATAGAACCAATTTGGACTATAAAGAAGATAGACGTTTTAAATGGAATAGATAAAGAAATGGCAAAAAGAAATACTTACCAGGGAATTAAATCCTAGTAAGTATTTTTTATTTATTATCAACAAAGTATGCCCAATATTCTTCAAAAGTAATATTATTTTCATAAATATATTTAGCTATATCTTTACCAACATACCTATAATGCCAAGGTTCATAGTTATAACCAGTTATATATTCTTTACCTTCTGGATACCTTAGGATGAATCCATATTTATAACTATTATCTTTCATCCAAACAAATTCATCTGTTCCTTCAAACTTTTGAATAGTATATGTATCTTTAGAACATACGTCAAGTGCAAGACCTGTTTGATGCTCAGAACTTCCTGGATGTGCAGACCATTTTTCAGCCCAATTATAACCATTAGTTTTCTTATAATTATTATATAAATTCTTTTGTGTTTCATAACTACGATATGCAGATTTACTACGTATATGTAATCCTTCTTTTTCAGCTGCATCTACTAATTCTTTAAAAGCATCATATGTTTCTTTAGATAATTTATCATTACTATTAACTGAATAATCTTTATCTAAAGTAACTAACTCTCCATAATTATAACCATCAGGTATACTATAGTATTTATTTACTATAAGAAGCATACCATCACTAGTATCACTCTCCACTTGGTCAGTATAAAATTCCTTATCAAGATTACAATTAACATTAGTAACTATTTCATTAGCATCATCACTATCATAATCTAAATATCTATCTAAGTTTTTAAATATAAAGTATTTATTATCTATAATAGATGATAGTTTACTATCATATGGTAATTTTATATTATTATTAACCATAACAATAATAGTATTAGCACTTTTATCTTTAGACCAATTATCTAAATATTTAGATAAATTTTCTTCTTTATATTGTTTATATTCACAAATTCTTTTAAATTAGTAATATAGTCATATTTCTTTAAAGTTTTAATACTAACATCTTTATCTTTAATATAACTAATTTCATTACTAGTATATCCAATACTCTTAAGTTTTCTTACATCAGCACCTTTAATATATTTAAAAATTGGAATAAATATTACTAATAATAATACTATTAAAACTAAAAGTCTTCTAAACTTATACTTAAGTTTTAATCTCTTTTTTCTTTTCATACTACCACCATTATAATTATACAAAGAAATAAAAGTATTTACCAGTACTATTTTTAGAAGATATTTTTAATAACCCCGGTATATTACTATTAAGGAGGTGAATTATGGTTGAATTAAGTAAAGAAGAAACACTTAATACAAATGGTGGTCTTTTATTAACACCACTTCTTACTACAAAAATAGTAATGAATCTAGTAAAAACATGTATTAAGTTAAGATTTAAGTAGAGTAATCTACTTTTTTCTTTGACAAAAAATATGTCAAATAGATTTTTTTTACTGTCAAATACTTGAATCTAATCTCTTTTTCTATTAATCTTAAACTAAGGAGGTAAATGTATAGGATAGTATATTCAATGTGAATATAAAAATTCTAATCAACATGAAATACATAATAATTTTATAAACGGTTAAAAAAGGGGTAAAGATTCGTCAATACCGATTGTTCATATTGTTTGCAATTAGTTTTGATATGCGCAAATTTTGATATTAATGCCATCACTACTCGTGGATATCAAAATTTATTGAGACTAATTGGTATATATTTGCCGCCTCTACCCGAAATTAAAAAGGATTCAAATGAATCCTTTTTTTATATACTCTTTCCACCTAATCCTCTAACTATATCGTCTAATAAATCATAGTCAATTCCACCATATCCTGGTCCTTCAATTATTTCATCTAAGTTCTTTCTCCAGTTTTTACTATGTCCTTTTCTTATGATATTAGGATTATTGTTTCTTACCTCTTCAATTAACTCTTGCTTATTATATCTACATAAATCAGCAAAGTCTTCATAATTCATGATATATATACCTTCACTATGTGCAGGCATTTTCTTTTCTTTACCACGTCTATCTTTACCATATGTATAATATTTATCTAATACAACACAACCATTTTTCATAAATTTAGCAAAATAACCAATAAAGTTATTTATACCAAATAGATTAAGGGCTATTTGATTGTCACTATCTTTTTGTTTATAATAATCAAGTTTATCTTCTAATTTTCTATAATCTTCTTCTATTTGTTCTTGTCTAATTTTGCTCTTAGAGTACACTCTTGAACATGATCTATCTATTGAATAAGTATCTTTTTTACCAGGAGCAATCATTTCAAATGTAATAGTTATATCTTTAGCTATCTTCTTGTTTTTTAACTTTCTCCATGTATCAGGAGCAATAGCCTTAAGTAATTCTTCTGGGTCACTATATTCCAATTCATCTTCACCAATACATTTATCACATAATTGAGATATAGCTCTAGTAATAACTTCATTATTTATAGTATTTAATTCTGAATTATCTCCTTTCAAAACTAAATATTCATTATATGAAGAATCTTGTTCATCTTTTATATATTTAATCAATAATAAATAATTATTCATGTAGTTAGCAGCATCTTTTAATAATTCATGGTCATACTCATCTAGATTAATAGTATCTAGCTTACATGTTATTAATTTATCTACTAAGTTTTTTTCAACAGACATACAGTTTAATAATACAAACATATCCTTATCTAATACATCTATTACTTCATGCGGGTATTCTCCATTTAAAAATTCTATTACTTTATCAATATTATTTCTATACCAGTTAATTACACTACGATTACCTTTGTACATAGCAACAGCATCATCATTACTTAATCTTGATTCAGAATTCTTATTTATAAAGAAAGCACTATCCTCTACAATACAAGACTCTATTTTCTTTATAAAACGCACATAATAGTTTTTTATTTTCTTTAATCCTTCTAAAACTGCGTCTTTAAAGTCATCACCATCTAAGTCCTTAATTGATACTAAGAAGTTTTCTTTTAAAGTATCTACTAACATCATTTTAAATCTCGTACCATCAGAAGAAATAAGTGATTCTAATAGTTCTTCTATATTATCAGATGATTCTTCTAAACTATCTGCAAATTCCTTCATAGCTTCTTCATCTTTAACTAAATAGTCTTTTAAACAAAATAGATGTTCAGCATATAATTCAGAAAAGAAATCATGTTTAGAATAACTAGAATAGTACTTACCATTCTCATCTTTTTTAATTAGTAAACTAAAACAAAGATCCTCATATTTTTCCATTGGAATATCTAAAGCTTTAGCATTATCATAAAGACTAGTAGGTTGACCAAGCTTATCAAACTCATCTAATATATATTTTTTATAACGTAAAGCAAACTCTTTTCTATCAGGATTATTCTTACATGCATATTTTTCTAAGTTTTCAAGAGTAAATCTAGTAAATACCTGTTTATTATCAGCATTACCAAGATTAATTAAATCTTGAACAGTTAATAAATCATTAATAGTCATTTTTTCCATAATGTACCCCCCTCAATGGCTACATATTATACCACAAAATTAACAAAAAATCAAACAAAAAGGAGTATATCACTCCATATTTATAAAATTAGGTTCTTTAGGTAATCCTGGCATCGTAATTATATCATTAAGTAAAAATATAACCATTTTACTACCAGCTTGAATTCTAATATCCTTAACATGAATTGTATAGTCTTTAGGATATCCTAATAAATCTTTATTATCACTAATTGAATACTGTGTTTTAGCAACACATACTGGATAATTATTTAATCCTAATCTATCAACATCTTCTAAAACACTTAATGCCTTATCAGAATATTCTATATTAGAAGCATGATATACCTCTTTAGCTAATATATCAAACTTATCTTTAATAGAAATATTTTCATCATACAAATATTTAAAATCATTGATGCTATCTATTTCACTAAGTATATGATTAGCAAGAGTTAATGATCCATCACTACCATCTGCATAAGAACTTGATACTATACACTTAACTCCTTCATTTTTACAATAATCTATTATTTCTTGTATATCTTCTACGTTATCTACAGAAAAGTTATTTATAGTTACACAAAAAGGAACATTATAATGCCTTATATTATCAATATGTGCCTTAAGATTATCTATTCCTATATGTTTAAGACCTCTAACTGTAGCGACTAATACCACATAGTTAGGATTAAAACCTCCATATCTAGAAGTTATGTTCATAAATTTTTCTAAACCTAAGTCGCTTCCAAAACCTGCTTCTGTTACAACATAATCTGCTAGATTTAATCCTAACTTAATAGAATTAATACTTGAGCAACCATGAGCGATGTTTGCAAAAGGTCCTCCATGAACTAGTGCTGGGTTCTCTTCACCTGTCTGAACTAGATTAGGTACAAATGCTTTTTCAAGTAATTTATACATTGCGCCATCAACTTTTAAGTCTTTTGCGTAGATTGGTGTGTTATCATTAGTCCAAGCAACCAATACATTTGCAAGTCGATCACGTAAATCATTAGTATCTTTAGCTAAACAGAAGATAGCCATTATCTCGCTTGCTGCAGTTATATTAAACTTATCTCTAAGACTACGATCATTTATATCTAAGCATCTTTTAAACTCTACTTTATTTGCATCAATATTTAGAACATTCCCCTGGTATATATGGTTGTCTATAGCACTTGCAAGTAGGTTGTTTGCTGAAGTTATTGCATGGAAGTCTCCTGTAAAATGCATATTAATATCATCCTGTGGTTCTACTGTAGCTCTTCCTCCACCTGTAGCTCCACCCTTTTGACCAAACACCGGTCCTAAAGATGGTTCACGTAAAACTACTATACTTTTCTTTCCTAATTTACATAAAGCATCATCTAAACCAATTGATACAGTGGTTTTTCCTTCACCATATTTCGTTGGTGTAATAGCTGTTACTAATATTAATTTAGAATTAGGATTGTTATAGTTTCCTTTTACCTTAGCCATATAATTACCATATAGTTCTAAATTATCATTACTAATATTAAGTTTTTGTGCTACTTCTTGGATATTTTTCATAATATCACCCCGCTATATAAATTATATCATAAAACCAAGTAAAAAAAAGAAAAAGTAAGCATTACTTACTTAATTCTTCTATAGCTTTTTGTAGTTGATTATCATCTTTCTTATCAAATGTTTTATAATAATCTTCACTAAGTTCAACTTCTATATCAGGTGTTATTCCTTTTTCATTAACCCAATTCCCTTTAGGAGTTAACCATTTTTGAATTGTATATTTAACTGTTGCACCACTTTTTAGTTTATATGCAGCTTGGACAGTACCTTTACCAAATGTATTAGTACCTATTACTTTAGCACCATATGATTCTTGTAGTGCTCCTGCAAGTATTTCTGATGCTGATGCACTTGCTTTATTAGTAAGTACTACAATATCATATTCTCTTTTTGTATTAGAGTTAGCATAGATCTGTTCTACTATACCTTTAGTATCTAATTGATAAACTATCTTGCTCTTACTTAAGAATAATGAAGCAATATCAGTAACTGATGATAAATATCCACCAGAGTTATCTCTAACATCTATAATTAAACTATCTATTTTCTTTCCTTCTAGTTCAAGTAGTTTTCTTTCAAATTGTTGATATGTATTACTAGCAAATACGCTTAGTTTAATATATCCAATTCTCTTGCCATTTTGCTCAAATACTTCAGTTTCTACTGATTCAATATCAACTTCTTTTAAAGATATATTAAATGATTTTTCTTCTTCTCCTCTTTTAACAACAACATCTACTTTTCCATCTTCATCTTTCTTAATCATTGTCGCTATTTCAGATGGATTTGATTTAGTTACTTCCACTCCATTAACTTTAAGGAAAAGATCACCTTTTAGAATTCCTGCTTCTTTAGCTGGGCTCTTATCAAATACTCTATTAACAACTACACCATTTTCAGTTAATTGTATTTCAACACCAATACCAGTATATTTACCTTCTACTTGTTCATCAAAATCTTCTGTTGTTTCTTGGTCCATATAAACAGAATAATCATCATCTAGATACTGTAACATTCCATTTATACCAGCTTCTAGCAATCCATTAGAATCTACTTTTTCATAATAATTATTCATTATATTTTCATAAGTGTCTAAAAATTCATTCATTTCTTTAGGAATAGTTGAGCATATTTGCTTATCTTCTTTAACAGTATCCTTAGATAAATATGTAATAAAAGATCCAATAACACCACCAAGTATTAGTGTTATTATCATTATTACTATTACTTCCGCGTAATTAAAGCCAACCTTTTTTTCAACTATTATTTCTTTAACTTCTGTTTCTTTTTTAGTTTCTTCTTTCTTAACTGTTTTTCTAACACTAGTCTTCTTCTTAGCTGTTTCTTCTTTTACCTCTTTATCTTTTTCTTTCATTATGACACCTCTTTACTATCACTATATTTAATTCTATCACACCAAAGAAAAAAATAGAATATCAATTCTATTTTTTTTCAAATTTAACTGTAATGTTGTCAGTTCCTAAATCTAATAAATTATTAATATGTCCTATCTTTGTATAACTATATATTGTATCAAATGATTTATAGAATATTACTAGGCAATCATCTTCATATAAATATATATCACCAGCTTCTATATGATTTACTGGCTTAGGATCACTTACTAAGCTATTCTCAAAACGAATGTATTTTTCATTACCATTTAATTCAATCATGTTATAACTTGCTGGTAACATATTAATTAAATCGATAGCTGTTGGATTATTCTCGAATACAACATCATATTCATTTTCATTTATTACTACCTTATATTCATCTTGCTTCATATTCCTATTTTCCTTCTTACCATATCCTATTTTAACATCACCATAATCTGTTTCAACCTTTAATGTTATTTTAGAATTTTTACTTCCACCATTTACTTTTACTTTTCCATAATCTGTTTTAGCATCTACATAGATATTATTAATACTACCTATTTCAATATCACCATAGTCATCATAGATTTTAGAATTCTTATTAAGTGCCGCACTAGTTATATCAATATCACCATAATCATCTTCAATATTTAAATAATTATGAACACTACCTATTTCGATATCTCCATAGTCTTCATTTATAACTATATCTAAAACACTACCTATAGTAATATCACCATAGTCAGCAGTAATATCCATCTTAGCATTACTAAACTTACCTATTTTAATATCTCCATACCCACTATTAATTTTAATTTTATTTGCATAGTCAGATGGTATAGATAATACTACTTTTCCCTTTGTTTCATTAAAACAGAAGAAGTGGCATCTTTTAGTAGGAAGAGATATGTTAAGTTTTTCAGTATCATCACTAACCTTTAACTTATCATATTTATCAAATACTACTAAACTAAAATTACCATCTTTAGATTCATTTATTTCTATATTAGCTTTTTCTACATCAATATTAATATCAGTAAACACTTTATCATATGTAGTATTAAATACTTCTCTATCACTTACTTTAGAACTAAAATCAAAATTCAAACTTAATTTATCTAATTTTATTACGCCAGTAATTACTAATACCATAGCACTAGTAATAGAAATAGCTATGATACTTAATATAAATATTAGAAATATCTTTAATGCTTTAGTCATTTTTATCACCTCTTAAAGATATTAATAATTTAACTATTGCCATAACTAAAGCATATACTAACCATAATACCCAAGTTATATACCATGCCATAGTAGCAAAGCTTACTACAAAATAAACTATCAAAGTAAATATAGCTATAATATCTTCTAATTGTTTATATAGTTTACTTTCCTTTTCTTCTTTCTTTGTCTTAGTTTTCTTATACATTATTTGTGTATAAACTATCATACATGTAGCAACACCCATTATAAGTAACATCATACTACTAGCAAGAACTGGATTCATAT
>Ga0247608_10005734_pt1 | contig 13331 bp, 6 predicted proteins | sample 176DNAGHGlowgp2_FD_193490 | JGI IMG/M metagenome (GOLD analysis project Ga0247608, IMG submission 193490) | Sheep rumen microbial communities from Palmerston North, Manawatu-Wanganui, New Zealand - 1766 DNA GHGlow gp2 | ecosystem: Host-associated > Mammals > Digestive system > Stomach > Rumen ...
GAATACCCCCACGTTGGCAAACACCTCCGGGTCGCGCAGACCGATATAGAACGACTGCCCGCCGCCCATCGACAGGCCGCACATCGCACGGCTCTTGCGGTCTTTCCTGACGCGGTAGGTCTTCTCAACAAACGGGATGATATTTTCGATTATCTCCGAGCGGAAGGTCTGCATGCCCTGCCAACTGTAGCCGCCGCCAAAACCGCCGCTCTTCGCGTGTACATTACTGTTACTGCTGACCACAATCATCGGCACGGCTTTGCCGGCAGCAATCAGGTTGTCCAATATTTGAGCCGTACGACCCTGTTCCATCCATCCGCGATGGTCCTCGCCGCCGCCGTGCTGGATATAAACCACGGGATAGGTCTGCTGGTTCTCGTTGTAGCCTGCAGGCGTATAGACCATCAGCGGACGCCACGCCTCATCAACCTTAGAGTAATAATAGACGGTGCGCACCTCGCCGTGCGGCACATCCTGCACTTCGAAGTCGTCGCAACCCGCCTCCTTGATCTCTATGGCGCTCGACCAGCGGCTGCATCCGAAGAACGACTGACTGGCGGGGTCGGCCGTTGATACGCCATCGACCACAAGCGAATAATAGTGGAACCCAGGCACCTGCGGTTTGGTGGTCACTGTCCACGTGCCGCCTTCGCCTTTCGTCATGTCATACTTCGTGCCGCACAGGTCTATCTGCACCTGCTGGGCCTGCGGAGCCTGCACGCGGAACATCACGCTGCCATCGCTAAGCACGCGCGGATAGCCGCTACGGTTGATGTTAGTCACTGGAGAGTACGACCCCTCAGGGAAACTCTCGCGTTGGAACGGTTGCGCTGTCAACTGAGCGCAGAAAACGGCCGCAAGCATCGTGGCCAATAAGGTTTTGGGCTTCATATTGAAAAATATCATAATAATAAATTGAGTACTTGACGATAGGCCTCCACCTTTTTGTCGAATGACAAGGGGTAGGCACGGGAGGAAGAAGGAAGACGCCAGAGGGCGATGGAAGAGGGAAGATGGATGAGGGAAGATGTAAGAGGGAAGATGGAAGATGTAAGAGGGATGATGACGGAGGTGTTTACCTTGGGGACGACGGGGATGCCGAGCGAGGCGCAGATGGTTTCTGTGGCCTTTTCGCCTGTGGTGACGATGGCGCGGAGATGGGGCAATTGTCGGATCAAGGCTGGGATGTCTGTCGGATCAACAACCTCGAGGAACTTGTCGGAGGCGTTGTCCTGCAGGCGACGGATAGCCGTAGAAGTATCAAAGAAGGCGAGCCCCTTTTCTTGGCAGAACGCAATGATCTCGTCAATCTTGAAACGCTTCGCCTCGAGGTCAACGAAATGGTTCTTGTCGCCAAAGAATATCTGGCCCTCGATGCGCCAGTGGTCGTTGATAAAGTTCGGATAATAAAAATCCATGCACCACCGTTTGCGTTGCGGCGGAAAGCTGCCTAAGAACAGTACCTTCGCATTCTCAGGCAGGAAGGGACGGAGGGGGTGGTACTCTACCCCACCCTTACTACGGGCAATATTCTCTGTGTTTAGATAAGAAATCTTCATCGTGCTTGTTTATGTGGACATCCAACGGTTCAGTTTCTCCCAGAATTCAGGGATTCTGACATTGATGGGATTATCTGAATTAGGTTCATGAACAGCAAAGCCTCGCTCTTCGAGATACTGCTGGCGGAGATGCTCTACGGCAGTACTGGTCTTGAGCGCGTCGATGCTTTGCAGGTAGATGCGGAAAAGCGTCGGATAAAGATGAATGAAGTCGCAGTTAATGTTGTCAGCCATCCGTTGGTGGTCTTCATCAAGATGGAGTGTTTCGCCTTTCAGCAGCCGCGCACGGAACCGTTTGATGTTCTGACGCATATGATGGAGGGTGACGCGATAGGCCAGATAAGACATATCGAGCGCCTCGGCCATCTCCTTGTTTGGTACAGCCCGTTGTTTGTTAAGCATCGTCAGCATAGAACGCAGGAAGATAAAACGGCCACGAGGATAGAACACCTGATGGGCATAGGCTATCAACTGTGAGACAATGGCGAGTTTTCGTTCGTCGGTAAGGTCGGAAGACTCGATGGTAAGAGCGCTGTCGCTGTCTTTGAGCTGTGCATAGGCCAACTGTCCTTTTGCCTCGGTGCGATTGCTCAGGTAGTTACGGAAGGTATTAAGCAGCCAACTCTCAAAAGACTCCTTTTTCTTGATGCGCTGCAAGGGCTGGTAGGGAGAGTTGCCACGCTCACGAAGATAGAGGAAGAAATCATCAATAACATCCTCATAATCATCATAGAGATTGTTGCTATACGCTTCGTAGCGGTTGCGGAGCTGATGGTTCAGACGGTCGTGCAGGAGATAGTACATCGCCTCATCGTCACCCTTCAGAATTATGTCGAGGAAATTGACAACGGGGATACCTGCAAAGCGGTTCGACTTAGATAGCTTTGTTGGGGAAAAAGTCTGAGGGATGTTCAACCAATACTGTCGTTCTTGTTCTGGCATCTTTTCGATGACATAGCGAAGCGTGGTGCGAGGCATCTCGTGGGCATGCTGACGGAGGAAGTCGCGAAGGAGATCCATCGAGACGCGCTTACCCATCTCGCGGAGCATCCAACCGACGGCCTTGTGCATGAGGTCGTGCGGATGATGCAAATGGATCTCAGCATAACGCAGACACCAGGACGGATCGCCCATCTGTGAGGTCTTCCACGAGCAGACGATACTCATGCGCTGTTTCCAAAGACAGGGACTTTGAGCGAGGTCGTCGAGGATTCTTATTTTGTAGTCTTTATCGCCTAACGATGTCGGCAGCAGGAGCCAGTGGCCGAGTATCTTATGGACGGAGAGGTCCACGAGGTCCCAGTTGTTCGCTTGCTCAGCGTAATGCAGATAAAGCGTCAGGATTTCATCGCGGGCACGGATGGCAGCCTCGTCGTTTTCGAGGCGCTTCGTTGCCAACCGTTCGAACTTCGCCACAAGAATCAGCAGGCCGCAGAGCCTCACCTCATGCCAACGATTCATCAGAAGTTCAGGCACTTCGCTCAGGGGAAAGTCCTTTGGAACAGCACGTACCACCTCGCGCGTCTGTGGCACTTTCAGTCCCAAGAACTCATCGCCCTCGCCATACTCGCCTGGGCCCGTCTTGAAGAACCCCATGAGTATCCGTCGCTGCTCCTCATTCTGCAGCGACTCCATGTATCGTATAATCTCTTTCGCCGTCATCTTTTTATTTTGGGGACAAAGATACAAAAAATCCCTGACATCACGAAGGATTCAGGGATAATTTATATAGAGAGATGGTTGATTGTTAACGCTCGAGGAAGGCGGCAACCTTGGCGGCAGTCTGTTTGCCACTGGCCATAGCGCGCACTACGAGAGAGGCGCCGTTGGCTGCATCACCACAGACGAAGACATTGTCCGCATACTGAGGATGCTCAGGCTTCAGGAATCCCATAGCAAGGAGGACGAGTTCGGCCTTGATGATTTCAGGCTTACCCTTCTCGACCATAATAGGACGACCGCCTTCTGGATTGGGTTTCCAATCGATTTCCTGAACTTTTACGCCAGTCAGCTTACCGTTCTCACCCAAGAACTCGAGGGTGTTGATGTTCCAACGGCGGGTGCAGCCCTCCTCATGACTCGATGTGGTCTTGAGGGTGCGAGGCCACTCTGGCCAGGGGTTCTGTGGGTCTTCAGGACCCTCAACGGGCTTAGGCATAATCTCAATCTGAGTCACGCTCTTACAACCCTGACGATGGGCTGTTCCGATACAGTCGCTACCTGTATCGCCGCCGCCGATGACGAGGACGTCCTTGCCCTTGGCAGTTACACGCTCATCCTTACTGAACTCCATGCCTGCCAACACGCGGTTCTGCTGGGAGAGGAGCTCGAGGGCGAAATGTACGCCTTTGAGTTCGCGGCCAGGAGCCTTCAGATCGCGAGCAGTGGGGGTGCCGGTGGAGATGACGACAGCGTCGAACTCGTTGGCGAGCTGCGATGAAATCGCATCGGAAGAAACGGGACAGCCGTAGCGGAACTCGATGCCTTCGGCCTCGAGGAGACGGAGGCGGCGGTCGATAACGGCCTTGTTTAGCTTAAAGTTAGGGATACCGTAGCGCAGCAATCCGCCGGCGGCTTCGTTCTTCTCGAAGACGGTGACGGTGTAGCCCATGTGGTTCAGGTCGTTGGCAGCAGCCAGTCCGGCAGGGCCAGCACCAATCACAGCCACCTTCTTACCGTTGCGCTTAATATCGGTGCGGGGCTGGATGAAGCCCTCTTGGAAGGCCATCTCAGTGATGGCGGCCTCGTCCTCGCGGTTGGTGGTTGGCTCGTGGTTGAAGCGGTTGAGGACGCAGGCCTTCTCGCAGAGGGCGGGACAGATGCGGCCGGTGAACTCGGGGAAGGGATTGGTGGAGTTCAGCAGGCGGTAGGCGAGCTCGAAGTCGCCTTTATACAGGGCGTCGTTCCACTCGGGCGCCTTGTTGCCCAGCGGACAGGCCCAGTGGCAGAAGGGCACGCCGCAGTCCATGCAGCGCGAAGCCTGCAACTTGCGTTCGCGCGTGGAGAGCGTCTGCTCGACCTCGCCGAAGTCGTGGATGCGGTCGTGGACGGGGCGGTAGCCGGCCTCCTGACGGCCAATTTCTAAAAATGCTTTAGGATTTCCCATATTTCTTTTCTTTTTTTAATGTCTGACGTTATGTTGTTTTCTGTTTTTTGACTCGGGGGAGGGTCTGCGGTCGCCGAGATCGGCTCCCGGAGGGTCGAAACTGGCTTCGGGATGACCCGAAAGTGAGTTTTTTGCCTCGAAATCGACTTCCGGACGACCCGAAAGTTAATAGTCGCGCTGGATGTCGGCAATCTTCTCGTGCAGTTTCTTCATTTTCTCCTCTTCGAGCACGCGCTTGTACTCGATAGGCACTACCTGGATGAAGTCCTCGATGTAGCGGTGCCAGTCGTCGAGCATGCGGCCTGCGAGGGCAGAACCCGTGTGCAGGTAATGCTGGCGGATGAGCTCGAGCAGCTCTTTGCGGCTGACGCTATCCTCAACCAGCGAGAGCTCCACCATGTCCATGTTGCAGAAATAGTCGAACGTGTGGTCGGGGTCGTAAACGTAGGCCACGCCGCCGCTCATGCCCGCCGCGAAGTTGCGGCCGGTCTTGCCCAGAACGACCACGCGACCGCCGGTCATGTACTCGCAGCAGTGGTCGCCGGCGCCCTCGATGACCGCGATGGCGCCGCTGTTACGCACGCCAAAACGCTCGCCTACCTTACCATTAATATAGAGCTCGCCGCTTGTGGCGCCATAAAGACCCGTGTTACCAGCAATGATATTCTCTTCTGCCTTGAAAGTCTCACTGTGGCGGGATGGCGGCAAGATACTGATACGACCACCAGAGAGGCCCTTGCCGAAGTAGTCGTTGGTCTCGCCTTCGAGACGGATATCGAGTCCCTTCACCGCAAAGGCACCGAACGACTGGCCAGCCGAGCCCTTGAACTTAATCTTAATCGTGCCGTCGGGCAGGCCCTGTTCGCCGTATTTCTTGGCAATGACGCCTGAGAGCATCGTGCTCACAGCGCGATCGGTATTCCTGATACCGTAGTCGAGCGTGATTTCCTCACCATCTTCGATAGCTTTCTGTGCAGCCTTGATAATCTCTACATCAGTTACATCAGCCACCTTCGTAAACTCGCCACGATCCCAGTAGAGGGGCTTGTCTGTCTCTGGCATATGCAGCAAACGGGCGAAGTCGATGGTCTTCTGCTTGTCTGTGGCGTTCTCGGTGTTCACCTCGATGAGCTCCGTATGACCAATGATCTCCTTCAGACTCTTCACGCCGATCTCTGCGAGATATTCGCGCACCTGCTCAGCGAGGAAGGTGAAGTAGTTCACCACATATTCAGCGCGACCTTCGAAGTGCTTACGCAACTCAGGATTCTGCGTGGCAACACCCATCGGGCAGGTATTCGTATTACATTTACGCATCATCACACAGCCAAGAACAATCAGCGGCAGTGTTCCGAACGAGAACTCGTCGGCACCCAACATCGCCATGATAATCACGTCCTTGGCGGTCTTCAGCTGACCATCGGTCTGCAGGCGAACCTGATTTCTCAGTCCATTACGCACGAGCGTCTGTTGTGTCTCTGCCAAACCAATCTCAGGCGAGATACCAGCGAAGCGCATGCTCGAAGCGGGCGAGGCACCAGTACCACCCTCAGCACCGCTGATCACGATGAGGTCGGCCTTAGCCTTGGCCACACCAGCGGCAATGGTTCCTACGCCGCTCTCGGCTACCAGTTTCACGCTGACAGCAACTGTTGGGTTGATATTCTTCAGGTCGAAGATGAGCTGTGCCAGGTCCTCGATGCTGTAGATATCGTGATGAGGTGGGGGAGAGATGAGCGAGATACCAGGGATGGCGTTACGCGTCTTGGCGATAATCTCGTTTACCTTAAAGCCGGGCAGCTGTCCGCCCTCACCAGGCTTAGCACCCTGTGCCACCTTAATCTGTATCTCCTCGGCATTCACCAAGTACTCGGCGGTTACACCGAAACGACCACTGGCAATCTGCTTGGTCTTCGAGCTCAGGCTTACGCCGTCCACCTCTGAATGATAGCGGGCGTTGTCCTCACCACCCTCACCGGTGTTCGAGCGTGCGCCCAGCTTGTTCATAGCCAGAGCTAAAGCCTCGTGGGCCTCGATGCTCAAAGCGCCAAACGACATAGCACCTGTAACGAAGTGCTTAACGATGCTCTCAACACTTTCTACTTCGTTGATAGGTGTAGGCTTTGCGGCCTTCTTCCATCCGAAGAAGTCGCGGATAAAGATGGGGCTCTCCTTCTCGTCAACAATCTTTGCCCAATCCTTAAACTTATCGTAGTTACCCTGACGGGTAGCCAACTGCAGTTTCGCAATCGTCTCAGGGTTCCAGGCGTGCTTGATGCCGTCCTTGCGCCAAGCAAACTGTCCCTGGTTCTTCAGCATCGTCTGCTCTTTGGCAGCCTCTTTCAGTCGGATGGCATCACGGGCGATCTCCTTCAGCCCGATACCGCCGATGGTACTCGACTCTGTGCCGAAGTAGCGTCTCAAGAGGTCTTCGCTCAGTCCGATGCTCTCGAAGATCTTCGCACCACGATAGCTGCGGATGGTCGAGATACCCATCTTCGACATGATTTTCTTCAGACCCTTATCAACCGCCTTAATATAGTTCTTCTCTGCCGTAGCATATTCCTCCTGAATCTTGCCTTTCTTCACGAAGTCGTCCAGCACGGCGAACGTCATATATGGGCACAGCGCGCTGGCACCGTAGCCCAGCAGAAGGGCTGCGTGCATCACCTCGCGAATCTCTCCGCTCTCCACAATCAAGGCTGTCTGCACACGCTTACCTACGCTGATCAGATAGTGGTGAACGGCGCTCACCGCCAACAGCGATGGGATGGCGGCATGGGTATCATCCAGGTCGCGGTCGCTCAGGATGATGTAGTTAACGCCCTCATCTACACTGGCTTCTGCCTCGTGACAAAGGTCATCAAGAGCCTGACGAAGGCCCTCCTCACCCTTGGCCATCTCAAACAGGATAGGCAGCTTCTTGGTGTTGAAGCCCTTGTAGCGGATGTTACAAAGTATATCAAGTTGTGTGTTGGTCAGAACGGGTTGTGGCAGGCGTACCATCTTACAGTTCGATGCATCGGGTGTCAAGATGTTGGTTCCGACGGCACCGATGTACTCTGTCAACGACATCACCAATTCCTCACGAATCGGGTCGATGGCGGGGTTGGTCACCTGTGCAAATTGCTGGCGGAAATAGTTAAAGAACACCTGCGGACGATCACTAATCACGGCCAATGGTGTATCGTTACCCATCGCGGCTACAGGCTCCTGACCAGCAGTTGCCATTGGTACGATGGTCTTGTCGATATCCTCCTGACCAAAACCAAAGTTCACAAGCTTCTTATCGAGATCGCTCACGCCATTCTCCACATGACGGCCGCTCTTCAGTTTCTCCAGCTGCACGCGATTCTCGTTCAGCCACTCGCGATAAGGATGGGCCTTTGCGAGTTTCTCTTTGATTTCACCGTCGTAGTATATCTTGCCTTCTTGCGTGTCGATCAGCAGAATCTTTCCTGGTTGCAGACGTCCCTTCGAAACAACATCACCTGGCTCAAAGTCCATCACGCCAACCTCAGAAGCTACAACCATCATACCTTGCTTGGTGATGGTGTAGCGGCTGGGGCGCAGACCATTTCTATCCAGCATTCCACCTGCATAGCGACCGTCAGAGAACAACAGCGCGGCAGGACCGTCCCACGGCTCCATTAAGATAGAATGGTACTCATAGAAAGCTTTCAAATCTTCGCTAATCGGGTTCTTGTCATTAAAGCTCTCTGGCACCAAAATAGCCATCGCCTGCGGCAACGAGAGTCCGCTCATCATCAGGAACTCAAAGACGTTGTCGAGCGAAGCAGAATCACTCATGCCCTCCTGCACAATCGGACGCAGGTCCTTGATGTCACCCAGCGCCTCGCTCGAAAGCACACTCTCGCGAGCCTTCATCCAACCGCGGTTACCACGAATGGTGTTAATCTCACCGTTATGCGCCAACAGACGGAAGGGCTGGGCCAACGACCATGTAGGGAATGTGTTGGTTGAGAAACGTGAGTGCACCAGTGCCAGTCCACTTGTGAAGTAGGGATTCGACAAATCAGGGAAATACCTGCGCAACTGTCCGCTCGTCAACATACCCTTATAGATGATGTTCTTACTCGACAGCGAACAGATGTAGAAGTCCTTGTCGTCGATGCGATTTTCGATACGCTTACGTACCTTATATAATATACGATCGAGCACCTCGGCCTTTGCCTCGCTCACACCCGTCACGAAAATCTGCACGATATCCGGCTCAACCTCTCTTGCAGCCGCTCCCAATACCTCCGGACATGTTGGTACCGTACGGACATGCATCAACTGCAGGTCCTCGCGTTCAATCTCTTCGATCATCACGCTCAGGATCTGCTCATGCGCCTTTTTATCCTTCGGCAGGAACACCAGACCCGTGCCGTACTTTCCCTTCTCCGGCACTGGGATGCCCTGTAACAGAATAAACTCATGGGGAATCTGCACCATGATACCCGCGCCGTCGCCCGTCTTATCGCGTGTCTCAGCGCCACGGTGCTCCATATTCTCCAGCACCTTCAGCGCGTTATCCACCAACTCATGACTCTTGCCGCCGTGGATGTTCACCACCATACCTACACCACAAGCATCGTGCTCGTACTCGCTTCGGTATAGTCCTTTTTCTTGCGTTTGAAGTTTGCAATGTGTCATATTATCCTTATTATTTGTGTCAATCTGTACGAATTCAGGTGCAAAGGTATATCATTTTGTAATCCTAACCAAACTTTTGCTTGCTTTTCTCAAGTCAAAATTTAACCCGTCTGACAATTTGCTCAATTTTTGCCCATTTTCCTTACATTATGAAAACTTTCAACCTCTCACCCTCCCCCATTCCTTACATATTGTCACTTTAACAAAAAAAACAAGGCCGCTGTGTTCGAACACAACGGCCTTTATCTTATTCGTTTATCGTCACTCAAATTAGGCTGTCAGCCAACTGCTCCAGCAGCGCCTCATCACCAGCTTTCATGCGTGAGCGGATGGTTACCATTGGTTCTACGATCTCGCAGTCCTTCATGGCTTCTATCATCGTGCGCATTACTTTGCCTGCTGTGGGTGCCCAACTGCCGTTTTCGATGATACCAAACTTGCGCTTCTGGTAGTTCTTGATTTGCAGGTGATACAGGAAGTCGTGCATTACGGGGAATACGCCTGCATCGTAACTCGATGCGGCTACAACAATCGTAGGATAGCGGAAGGCATCCTCAATAACCTCTGCCATATCCTCACGGCTCAGATCGCTAACAACCACTTTTGGCGCACCCTTAGCGCGAAGAATCTCCCCTAATCGCTCAGCAGCCTTAGCTGTACCACCATGAATGCTGGCGTAGGCTATCAATATTCCCTCGCTCTCGGGCTCGTACTTGCTCCAGGTGTCATACAAGCGCACAGCCTCAGCCAGGGCCTCACCCTTAAGTACAGGACCGTGCAGCGGACAGATTGCCTGCACATCCAGGGCTGCCAGTTTCTTGATGACACTCTGCACCTGACTGCCATACTTACCACAGATATTAAAGTAATATCTACGCGCCTCGCAAGCCCAGTCATCAGACTCGTGTACCAGTGCTCCAAACTTACCAAAGCCATCAGCACTGAACAACACTTTATCAGTGGTGTCATAACTCATGATCACCTCTGGCCAGTGTATCATTGCTGCACCGATAAACTGCAACGTATGCTTGCCCAGCGCCAGTGTATCACCCTCTTTTACAGTAATCACACGACCTGTAAAATCAACGCCATCAAAAAAGTTCGACAGCATCTTTACAGCCTGAGCGCTGCATACCAGTTGAACCTGAGGATAAGTCTCCAGCATCCAAGCAATCAGTGCCGAGTGATCGGGCTCCATGTGGTGAGCCACCAGATAATCTGGCTGTCTGCCATTAAGAGCCGCAGTAAGGTTTGCCTTCCACTCCTCGCCCTTACGAGCATCAGCCGTATCAAGCACCGCTATCTTCTCATCATCAATCAGATACGAGTTATAACTCATGCCCTCGGGCACCACATACTGACTCTCAAACAAATCGATGTCCAGATCGTCTACACCGATGTACTTAATCGCATCACTAATCATATTCATAATTATTCTGATTTTACAATTTGTTTGCAAAGATAATCAAAAAAATCACATAACATGATATTTCGCAGCGAAATTACGAAAAAGAATTGAAATTTGCATATTTTTGGCTCATGCAGCCCACGATAATTTGGTTTTCCGGCTAATTAATATGCCTGTTCGTGGACGCCTTTGACAGCACGACCTGAGGGATCGTTCATGCCTTTGAAGGCTGCATCCCACTCGAGAGCGATGGCAGTAGAACATGCTACCGAGGCCTCGCTGGGAACACTCTTGGCAGCAGAGTCAGATGGGAAGTGCTCAGCGAAGATGCTGCGATAGTAGTACTCTTCCTTGTTCTTTGGCGGGTTAATGGGGAAGCGTTCGGCAGCGTGAGCCATCTGCTCGTCTGATACAGCCTCAGCGGTGATCTGTTTGAGGGTGTCAATCCATGAATAGCCCACACCATCGCTGAACTGTTCCTTCTGACGCCAGGCGACTTCCTTAGGAAGCATATCAGCGAAGGCCTCGCGGACAATCTTCTTTTCCATCGTCGAGCCTAGACACATCTTGGCCTCTGGGTTGGTGCGCATAGCGACATCAAGGAATTCTTTGTCTAGGAGAGGCACGCGGCCCTCAACACCCCAAGCGCTCAGACTCTTGTTGGCACGCAGACAGTCGTACATGTAGAGTTTGCCAAGTTTGCGAACGGTCTCATCGTGGAAGTCCTTGGCCGTCGGGGCCCTGTGGAAATAGAGATAACCACCGAAAATCTCGTCGGCACCCTCGCCAGAGAGTACCATCTTGATACCCATCGACTTGATGACGCGGGCCAACAAGTACATCGGCGTAGAGGCGCGGACGGTGGTGACGTCATAGGTTTCGATGAAATAGATGACATCGCGGATGGCGTCGAGACCTTCCTGAATGGTGTAGTTGATTTCGTGGTGGACGGTGCCGATATGATCAGCTACGAGTTTAGCCTTTGCCAAATCAGGCGCACCCTTCAGTCCTACAGCAAACGAGTGCAGACGGGGCCAATAAGCTTTCGTCTTCGAGTCATCCTCAATACGCATCTCGGAGTATTTCTCAGCAATAGCGGAAATGACAGATGAATCCAAACCGCCTGAAAGCAGCACGCCATAAGGTACATCAGACATCAACTGACGTTTCACGGCGTCTTCCAATGCATCGTGAATGGCCTCAACGCTGGCGGGATTATCCTTCACAGCATCGTATTGCATCCAGTCGCGACGATAGTACCATTTCTGACCTGGGTCGACACTCCAGTAGTAATGACCTGGCAGGAATGGTTCGTAACGCTCACACTGTCCTTCAAGAGCCTTCAACTCCGAGGCTACATACACCGTACCGTCTGAATCGTAACCTATATATAAAGGTATAACGCCAATGGGGTCACGAGCAATCAGAAACTCATTCTTCTCTTCGTCGTAAAGCACAAAGGCAAAGATTCCGCTCAAGTCCTCGAGGAAATTGATGCCCTTCTCGCGATAGAGAGCTAAGATGACTTCGCAGTCAGAACCTGTCTGGAACTCGTACTGACCAGCATACAAACGTCGAATTTCCTGATGGTTGTATATCTCACCATTCACTGCCAAGACCTGCTTCTTATCAGGACTATAAAGGGGCTGTCCGCCTGATTCTGGGTCCACAATGCTCAGTCGCTCGTGAGCGAGAATGGCGCTTCCACCACAATAAATACCACTCCAGTCAGGTCCGCGGTGACGGATTTTCTGACTCATCTTCAATGCCTTATCACGCAGAGCATGCGTCTGCTCTTTTACATTCAATATTGCTACGATTCCACACATAATCTTATCTTTTTTAGTTGTTATAATTGCATTTTCAAAACTTGTTCAACATAATTCACAAACGCCTGATTCACCAGTCGGATGCCGCCAGGCGTGGGGTAATGGCCAGTGAAGTACCAGTCGCCTGGATGATTGGGACAGGCGTGATGCAGACCCTCGATACTCTGGAATACCAGTTCCACAGGCGACTGCATACCCTCAGGTCGCAGCATCTCCATAATTTTCGCGTTGATTTCATCGACGGTGAAGGGCTCATAAATATTACGCACATGGTTCAGTGACGCTGGCGAATACTTACAGGCCTTATACGTTTCAGCAATCAATTTCTGCATACCTCTATCCTTAATCAGCGCGATGGCCGCACGGAAGGCACAAAGTTCTTCCAATCGCGACATATCTATGCCGTAGTAGTCAGGATAGCGTATCTGCGGCGAACTCGACACCATCACAATCTTCTTGGGATGCAGACGATCGAGAATCTTGAAGATACTCTCTTTCAGCGTCGTACCCCGCACAATCGAGTCGTCGATAATCACAAGGTTATCCTTTCCTGCCTCCAGCGAACCATAACTGATATCATAGACGTGAGCAGCCAGATCGTTGCGCTCAGAGTTGTCGGCGATAAAAGTGCGCAGTTTGATGTCTTTCCAAACCACCTTTTCTGTGCGTACCTCCCCGTGCAACTTGCGGAAACCGTCCGTCATACCATAAAAGGCGACCTCAGCCGTATTGGGGATATACGAGAAGACCGTATGATCTACATCGCCGTC
>Ga0247608_10005737_pt1 | contig 13329 bp, 14 predicted proteins | sample 176DNAGHGlowgp2_FD_193490 | JGI IMG/M metagenome (GOLD analysis project Ga0247608, IMG submission 193490) | Sheep rumen microbial communities from Palmerston North, Manawatu-Wanganui, New Zealand - 1766 DNA GHGlow gp2 | ecosystem: Host-associated > Mammals > Digestive system > Stomach > Rumen ...
ATAAAGAGGAATAGAAATAGTTATAGGACAAACTGGCCCAAATTTTTCTTCATTTTCTAAAAAATTCTTTTCAAAATAATCCGGGTCATAATCGTAAAAGTCACCTATATTTTCTTCAATATCATTAAAATTATAAAAATTAATTGTACGGGTATAAGTTCCAAGATATATTACTTCAGCAAAATAACGTTCAAGAGCATATGCTTTTGAAGCATTATAGATTTCAACTTCTCGCTTACAAGAACTTCCAAAAGCATCTTCTTCTATATCGAACTTTACTACCCAATCATAATCTTGGTCAATAAGACAAGTTCTAGTAGCCCCGCTACTAATAAGAAGTCCAGCGGGAAGCTCTTCATAATCATTTCCGTCTATAATATCAGAAAAACCATAGGGCCTCTGAAAATACATATCAAAAAACAAAGAATTTTCCAGCATTTCATCAATTATCGTAGAAAAATGATTGAAGATTTCTTGCTTACCCATAATACTCTCCTTTTCACTTTCTGTAATAATTATATCATAATTTTTATTTGAAGTCAATTAATTAAGCTGTTAAAACCATCCATACGAAAATGCTATAATTAAAATAATAATAATTGATGACATTAATATAAATCCTCCGAATATAAACAATTTGGATTAAATTCTTTTTTCATTTGCGACAAAATTTGATTGCATTCGGCCGCGATTTTAGCTGCTTCTGCGCGCGAAACAAAACGCTCTTTATGCATATCCCAATCTATAAAGCCACTTTCAACTTTTGATTTGTCATAATTACAATGAAGTTGTTTCATCCAAAGGAAAAAATCGCCATGACGATGAACTTTAAATATATTTTCTTCACCATTAACTATGGCACGGCAAGCAGCAGAGATAATCATTCTTCCCACTCCCTAAAATCAATTAAATAATCTTCTATAGGATAAAAACAAATCTTTTTCTCATATCGCTCTTCTAAATAATCTTTAAACTTTTCCTCATTATAATAATTGAAAACTTCTGTTTCCAATTCCGAAGGAAGTTCTGTTTCATTTTCATGGCAATATTCTTCTATTGCTCCCATCATATCTCCTAATCTATCATATTGTTTTAAGAAAGGAATAAAGTCAATAGTATCTAAAAATTCTTTATTAATTTGAAACCGTTTAGTAAAATCTACTATATTCATATTAAGTCACCTTAAAAAATATTTTCCAAAGTAGAGGATGTTTTCTGATTTTATAATAAATATCTTCAATAAGTTCTCTATTTACAGTTTGATAATTTCCAGTATCTATAATCCAGCTACCTGGAGAAATAAAAGCTCCTTGGATAAAACGACTAAATTGGAGATATTCTTCTCTTAAATCATCGCTAGTATAAGCTTTATCAAATTTAGATATGGCATCTTCCATTCTTTCCTTATCCATTTACTAATAATTCTCCTTTTAATCTTGCAAATGTTTTATAAATCCGTCTAAATTGTCATAATCATAATAAATTTCTGATGGCTTTCTATGTGAGATAATTGCCTTACTTGAAGTTGTTTCAACCCCACCAAAGCAACTTTTTCCATATTTATCACAAATTTCACATTTTTGTGGACAGGTTGTAGTATTATTCTTCAATTCATTTTCTGTATTTGAAGTTGCTACAGAAACAGTAAATTGCTTCCAAAGTTGATTTAATGCGTCGGCATCACCAGTAGATCTCTTTTGATAATCATCCCACCATCCTCTGTCATCAAATGGTATTACAGTTGTTTTATCTGTTTGAATTGTAGTTTCTTTATTACTACAATAAAAACACATAGGTGTAGTAGGGCTATATACTCGTCCGCATTCAGGGCAGCGCCATCCTTGAGGGCCCCAGCTTTGATAATTTGGATTATACACTTTTATTTTCCTCCTCACTTAACGCGCGATACATTTGGGCATAGCTTGGCTGTGCTATTTGGTTACTTTGTATCATATCTCGCAAACACATTTGCATATTAGAATAAAATGGATAAGCACACGAACCTAAAGTTCCACTTGAAACTTGTAGTATTGTGCCGCAATATGGACATATAACAATACAATTATCCATTTGATAATCTCTCCACTTCTCTAATTGTTTTTAGTCTTTCAATTTCTCTATTTATATACCATGCGGCTTTTTGTAAATCTTCAATTTCTTTATTTTTATCCTTATAACCCGCGCGCAAGATATATTTTACGGCATTTCCACGATTAAAACCTACTCCCCAACCTTGATTTTCTATAATATCAATTACTTCTACTGCTCCAACATTATAATGAGCAGGGTGATTTACATTTTCAGACATATATTTTACTCCTTCCAAATAATATAGCCACATTCACTTAAATCTCCAGGATAAAACCAATTTAGCCAAGGAGACTGCTGTTTCGCGCGAAAACTCTTTAATTCAGCATTATATTTATTTATACTTTCTACTAAAGTTCTCTCATTATATTTTTCTTGATGCGTAACATAATATTCAAGATTTGCATAGTCAATATTTAATTGAGTTGCTTTATCACGACTTCCTGCTCCGCAACAAACCCATGTAATTATTAATGCAAATAAAATAATACAAGCAAGCGCGCAAAGAGCAAAACCGCCCATATTTATATCTTCATTATTTTTTTCTTTCCCATACCACATTAAAAAAATAGATAAAGCAAGAAGATTTAAGCAAATAAGAAAAATTAGCATATTAAGTTTCCTCTCTTTCTTTTACTATGCCATCATAATTTTTATCAAAAAGTATCTTGTTTAAAGCGTGACAAATTGGACAATATACATCTCGTTCATTATAAATTTCATTATCTTGAACATCTATAACAACAGCGCCGCATTGCTCACAAATAAACCATAAACCAGGATGCTTGGCAGACAATACTTTCATTAAATAAAACCACTTCCATTATCGTCGTCTATAAAGAGAATAAAAATAGAAAGAAGAATAATTAGTAAATATGCGCTAATATGCATCTTCATCACCTAATGTACTTTCATCACAAAAATTATCTTTAGAAGTAAAATACCAATGAATTGGTTCATCATCAAGAACAGCAAAATCAGTTTTATACGCACAATAACCAAAATCTCCATTAGTATCTATTGTTGGATGGTCTTGACTGAAAAAAGGACAATCGCGGCAAAACCTTATATTTATTTGTGCTGGTACAGTTTTATTTTCTGTAATTTCTGGCTCAATATCGTCAATTATATCTAAAATTTTATTTAAACGAGTATCTTTTAAATATTGCTCTAAAATTTCTCTACTATAGTATTTCAATGTCGTCTCCCCTCGAAGCATGGTCATCATTACAAAAACTATTTGTATCTACACGAATATAATGAGGAGTATACTTACCTTCTCCTTCAAAAGAAAGTCTCCTACACCAACCACGTGTTACATCCTGATAAGGTTGAACACCATCAATTTCAAAGAACGGGCAATCGCGGCAAAACCTTACATTAATTGTATATCCTTGACCTTCAGCAGAAGCAATGTTATCATCGTCAACAAATGCATTATAAATATATTCCATATTAAAAATCTCCTATTAATGTGCAGCTTCATCTGCTACATGGAGCAGTAAAATTTTATTCCATAAGTTTTCTCCAAGTCGTTCTTTCCAAGTTTTAAAAGCATTATTGTCCATATAAGGGCACATATGATAATTAATTAATAATGCTACATTATAAGAATAACCCATATTTAAGGCTAAATAAGCCCCCACTTCTGCATGATTAGGATAATGGCAATCTTCATCTTTATTCGGCCAATAAGTAGCAGTATATGCCTTACCATAATCATGTAAATATGCTGCATTAATTATATCAGAGCCAAATCTATTTTTCATAGCATAGCAACCTGCCGCCTGACAATGATCCATAAGACTTAAATTATGGTGCTTATTCTTTTGACTTCCATAATTTTCTACTTTTTCAGAGATTTCTTGAATATAATTTAAGCTATGATTACCAGGAATATTATCACAACCATAATTGTGAACTACATCAATAATATCAAAGCCTTCATTATAAACCGGAAGCTGTAAAGTCTTTAATTGCTTCATAAAAAGCCAATCCGGAACTTGACGCTCACGCATCTTATTCTGCTTCTGACATACTTCTAACGGAGTATTAAAAACAACTGCACGAATAATAGCATCCGGTCGCACGCTCTTCATCTGACGAATAGCATGAAGTCGATACTTCATAGTAAGATTAGTGGAACAAAAAATAACAGACTTATCCGCACGCAAAGCTTCCTTCGCACGCTTATAGATAAGATTAAAAACCTTATCCGGATTATCCTGGCAGGTAGCATCACCATAAAGCTCTTCGCGCACAGCATCAGAATCTAATACAATATAACCTTTCTGCTTATAAGCCCAAGTGGTCTTACCCGAAGCAGCAATACCTACACAAAATACAACTTCTACCATAAGTTCTCCTTTCTTAATGCGCGATGAATTTGGCATTATCTTGGAAGTCATGAATTAATCGTTTTGGTAAATCTCCACAAAGCCATAAAGAATTAGTTTCTATAATGGTTCCATCATTAAATTGAATTTTCCAAAATTTTCCACCCATTCCGCGAGGTTCATCTTTTTCGCTACCAATTTGATAAACTTTTTTATCAACAATAGCATATTCATGGTATTTATCACTTATCATTCTAGTTGCTAAATTGTCCCAATAGTAAAAATCATAGCAACTATTTTTATTACAAATATAACTATTTCCCCCAATATTATAATAAAAATCCAAATCTTGAATTTTTTTGCCACAAACATAGCAATACTTATCCATGAACCTCTCTCCTTTCTTTTTCTATATATATTATAGCAAAAAATAAAAAGGAAGTCAAGTATTAACTTGACTTCCTTATTTTTAGTGAATTAATTTCCAACTCATTGGAAAGTCTTGTGGAGACCAATTATTATTATCTAATAAAGATTCATAAGTATGTTTCCCATAATTAATTCTATCGCCTTGATTATACATATCATTAGAGTTCCATTCTTTAAGAAAATCTGAAGAATATTTTATTTCTTCAAAACATTTAGAATTTTCTTCTAAAATTTTATTACCCAATGCAGGTTGTGTTGTTTCATATATTTTATCATTATATTGAAAACGTTCTCCAATTTGATATTCTCTATTGAAATCTACCTCTGGATAAAAAAACTTAACATAATAAACATCATTTTTATCTAATAAATTTAATGCTTTTTCTAATATAGGTTTAGCTGAAAGAACTTGTTTTTCAGTTAAACGATTATTAAAAATAAATTCTTGACAAATAAAATCGTTAGTTACAATTATCGGAGGAAGTGGGATATTTGTTTCAATATATTTTTGAATTTGTTCTTCATTTTCTACATATCCATCTCTAAATAATTGATTCTCATATTGTAGAAAAAAGCCATTATCAGAATAAATATGTAAAATTGGAAATAAATTCGGTCTTTCATATATTTCGCTTATAATCATATAATAACCTCCTTTAAGTGCAAAAACCAAAAATTAAATAAGAATTAGTAGTATCTCCGGATACTACTTCCATTTTAGTATTTTTCCCAGTTGATCTTATTATATCTGGGTATGAAGAATTTTGACTATAATCTCTAGTTCCTATTGTAATAATACCTTTATCATCTGAAGTAAGGGTTGTCTGTCCTAAGAAATAATTTGGTCTATTTGGATTTCTAGAATCAGTAAAATAAGCATATGGACTTGTATGATTTCTTAAATTCATTTCTGAAGCAGAAGGTGGCCAAATTGTTTCATTAGATGGTATAGAGCCAAACCATTCTCCATTTTCATCTGTTCCCGCAGAATATTTTATAACAGGTTTAATACCATCTTGAATAATAGTATCTTTTGCATTTGGACTACTACTAATTCCATTTAAAATAGTATTTGTGAAAAGAGTTCTATAGCCAGGGTATTCAGAAGTTCCATTAGCATTATGAAAATTTATTGCCGAATTACCAAAAACGGTATTTAAATTATATTTATCAAAAATTGAAATAGTTTTTAACATCCAAGTTAATGCTGCGGCAGTTCCATCAGTTTTAGTGTCATGAACATTATCAGTGCCTTTTGCAACAATAGTTGCTTGTGCGGGAACTCCATAATAATATAATGTTTTTGTATCACCAACATTATATTTTGTATAACTACCATTAATACAATTCGCTAAAATTTGAGACCAACTATCCGTTATAGTATCTTCGTAAGCTTTCATATTAGTTTTATAACTAGAAATTAATTTAAATTTATTAGTAAATTTAGTCCCCCAACTTGTTAAATAGGCATCCAGTAACTCTTGATTAGGGACATAAATATAACCATTTCCCTCGATAATTGGAGTTGTATTAAATCCTTCTGTACGATCAATTGGGATAACGTATGGATAATTTAATATTAAAGCTACTAAAGAATAATTATTTCTAAACCAGAATCCATTAAATTTAAATTGAGTATTTTCAGATTCTTTCATAAATTGATTTCCCATAGAAACAGTTTTTAACCAATAATTGTTGCGGAAACTTGCTCTTTCTGCTCTACTATCCCCAATAGTAGTACCAGAAGAGGGGACTTCTCCCTGAGTCCCCTTAAAATTAGGTAAATCAAGTGTTTGAATTTTTGTTCCTTGTAATATACTTAATAGCAAAAAATCAGATGAATGTAGATATTCTTGATTAAACTCAATTTGAGTTAAAGCTGATAAATCTACTTTTTTTAAATTTTTTCCTTTTAAAATATAGGGAGATTGAACATAATTCGGTAAATTAATTATTTCAATATAATCATTATTTATAACTAATGGGCTTTGAAAACCTGATAAATCGGTATCAATTTTTATTAAATCTGGAATTTCTAAGGTATTATTAGGAAGAGTGTCTGAGTTGGAATTTGAAAAAAAAGCTTTTAATCTATTCATACTTGTTATAGGATCAATAATCATTCTAAACCAGCCTCCTCTAAAAATCCTTTAATATTGTTATCGTCAATTATATTAATAATTGAAAGATAACTTTCTTGACTGTTTAAATTATTAGGAATATAATCATTTGCATTATTTATTCTATATCTATTATAAGCATTAGCAGTAACATATAAAGTATTATTATTCCCATAAAAACCATTAAAACAGTTATATAAAGAACCATTAGTGTGAATTGGTTCGTCAGAATTTTGAATAATAATAGTACAATTTCTTATTCCGTCAAAAGAATAGTTATTTACATTTATACTACCAGTGCCAGTAAAAATAATTAAACAATTATTAAGATTATAAAAGCAATAATCGCCAAAAGTAACATTATTATTAGTAAAAATAAAAATTCTTCTTGTATTATTAATAAAATAACTGAAGCTACCTTTACCAATATTAGTCGCTTTCGTAGTTAATTTGGTAAGATTAGAATTATGTAAAAATGCCCCTTCTGGTAAAATTTCAATATCATCTCTTAAAGTACAATCAGTAAGTTTATTTAAGAAATAATTTGTAAAAATATCATCTTTTTTATAATAAGTAGCTAAAATATCCATATCTCCTGTAACTTGAATTCCAGTAGTTGTAGATATATAAGGTTTCCAGTCTAAGAACCTATATAATCTATCTTCTTCTTTTTCTTGTTCAAGATCATTTTGATACATTGTAGTATCATTAATATAGATGGCTTTATTTTTTGCTAAATTACCAATACCAGGACGGTAATCTTTTAATTCATTATAACTTACTCTATTTTCACTATTAATAGTTGAAACTACTTTTTTAGACAAAGTTATTAAAGGTTCGCCTTGCTTATGGCCTTCTCTATCTGTATTATAAACCGAAATAGTATAAATATTTGGGCTCTTTTGGTATACTGCATACCAAGTTTCTGCATAAGGTTCTTTTGTAGCAATTGCAGGAACTTCTGTTTGTGAAGCAGTCGGGTCTGATTTTCTGTTATCAGTTGCAGTCCAATAAGAACCAGTATATTTATAATAATCGCGGACAAAAGGTATAATTTCACTCGTTACAAGTTTAGTAATAGTGTCTCCTTCTTTATAATAAAAATATCTATCAGTTAAAAATACTTCTGGGTCAGCAGTATGCATTACATATGTTAATTTATATTCCGTGTCTTCTTCTGCATAAACATCTAAATCTGCAACAACTGGCTCTTCTGGGTCTATGCTCCAAGAGCCAAAGCCTAATCTAATATCTGCCCCTTCTACCCAATCAGAATTTTTAAATATATTATAATTTTTAATATATTCATCAGTAAAATAATCTTCAAAATTATTTCCTATAAATTTGCCACCAGATGGAATATATTGATTCCTAATAAAATCATTACCATATAAACCATAAAAAGAAACAGTATAATAAGGCTGTGGTGTTGCTTCTGGGTCATTTATATTATAATAATAGAATTTTAAATCTTTTGTAAAAGTATTTCCTAAATCTCCAATATTAAAAGAACCCATTTCTGGAGTTAATTTAACTTCTCCAGTAATTAGATAATTTGGAATTTCTTTTATATAATTTACAAAAGCATTAAATTCTATTCCTTGAACTTGCCAATCTACGTTTAATAAATTAAGCGATAATAAATTATCTAAAGTTTGTGAACGCGAGAAAGTATTAATTAAAGGACAATTATCAATTGTTAAATATCTTAAATTAATAGAACTATCTAAAGTTAAATTAGAATCTGTTAAATAAAATAAATTTTTCATAATAATTGTATTAGGATTACCTAACTTTGCTGTTGCAATTAGACCACCATCTGCAAAAGAATAGCCAGTAAAAGATGAACCTGAAGCATCAAGATATTTTAAAGCAGGGCAACCGCTCAAAGCCAGCGGAGCATTAACAGATTTTAAATTTTGAATTTCTAATCGTTCTAACATCGTATTAGTAGAAAAATCAAAAGTACCAGTTTCTGTCGCACTAATATTTAGATTTTGATAGCCTTCAACTGCAGAACCTATTTTTATAGATCGTAATCTATAGGCTGCTCCAAAGGAACTTTGTCCTGGATATAGAGGTGATAAATCTCCAATCTCTTGAATCATAGAAGCTGTATCAATATTAATTACAGTATCCATTAATCCTAAATAATTCCCATTACTTTCTCTAAAAGTTAACGTAGTTGCAACACCTTTTTGAACTTTTTCCTGTAAGAAATTATTACCCATATGAACAGTAAGATAACATTTATTATACATAGTAACAGTGACTTCAGATTTAGAAGGTACTGCCGCGAGCGTTGTACGAATAATTTCTTTTTGCTCTTCTGTCATATTTTCAGTAATAGTAGGAGTATAACCACGTAAAGTAATCATATTATTTACACTTAAAGGACTCATATATTTTGAAGCCAAATATAATTCTTGAAAAGTTTCATAATGTCTACGTTGATGAATTTTTTGACCGCCATCTAAGAAACTAATCCAAGAAGTATTAATGCCGCGTTCATAAGGCCGTAAATAATCATATCTATAACATTCATTCCATACTCGTTCTGGAATTTTTTGTTGTTCTGATAATAAATAATTGTGATAAGCTAATGAATTCCAAGCTCCAACAAATTTACCGTCATTAGAACGAGCAGACTCTCGATTAATAAACATTGTTGCACAAGCTTCAGTTAAATGACTAATAAAAACAAACCAAACTGCATCAGAAGCGTTAAATACCATTTTACCATTTATAGAATCATCTGCTTCATTACCATAATCGAAAACTAATTGACCTTCATTATTATTTCCATCTGAAGTATCGTTGTCATAATTTTTACTTAAATCCCAAATCCAATATCCTTCTGTGTCTTCTTGCTCGACACCATTAATATATTGATTTGTTTTTGCTGCAGACCAGAAAGTATTTTTAGCAACATTATCTACCATCGTATGACGCTCAATAAAGCAGAAGTGATATACAACTGAATCCATCGCCATATAATCTTCACATTCTGATAACATTTTTGCCATGCGGCGATTAAAACTATCAGTTGTATAAGTGCCTGCGTATTGAGAAACAGTTGAACCACGTAAGACTTGAGAACCTTCTCTATAATGTCCTCTGAAGGTATAAATTGGATAGGTTTCTTCTTCAATAGGCTCGTTAGTTGCAGCATTTGGATTGTTCGCAGCCATCCATTTAACGAAACGTTCCCAACCATCGGTTATCATTTTATCAGGAGTTTTAGTATCTGGATAACGCATTCCATAAGATTGATCTTTTGTTTTATCGTCACCAGTCCAATCCATATTTTCTGGCCAAGCAATCATTCGTTGTCCTTCTGTAGTATTATCATTAACTTCAATACAACATTCATTAGTGCTGTGAAAAATATCTGTATTCTTTTTACTTGTTCCTAAATTACCAATAGAATACATATAGAATTTATTAGCTTGTCTATTTGTTTTTTCTGAAAATAATGGTACTTCTAGAACTTGTTCGTGAGTAATAGGATCTTCTACTGTAATTTCATTTTCGCCGCGGTCTTTAATAAATTGAACTCCCATAACAAATTCCATACAATCTCTCTCAGATAAAGATGGATAAGGTTGGAAATTTTGATACCACATAGCATTACACATATTATTAACTTGCTCACACGAAGCAAAATTAACTTTCATATTAGAATATGTAATAGGGATAGAAGATTCTGTTAATTTCATTCCTTTATGTTCTAATCCGTCTGCTAATAAATCTTCTCCACTAGCAGATCTTAAAATAGTGTTTGCTTTTTTCCCAAAATTAATATCTGTATTTGCGGCACCTTTTCTATAATTGACAGAAGAAGTTCCCTGCACGGTTAAAACAGCATTTTCTGCATATAGTCCATCAAAATACTCTTTTCCACCATTCTTCCATTTTTGGGTAAAAGAATATACATCTACTGGGTCTTTTTTACCAGTAGTCATACGAGAAATATCATATAACCAAATACGGCAATCAGGTGCGGCATCATATAGAAGCGTATCGCTTATTTCGCCATCTTCACCTAAAATATTATTGCGATTGTAACGAGCTTTCATTGTAGTTGCGTTTGGAGAATCAGCAATAAAATTGGCGATATGTTCGTCAATAGATAACTTTTTATAATAATTTTTAACTAAATAAACATAAACATCACAATTAGTTGAACCAATTACAATATTTGCTTTTGAAGTTTGTTCAAATTGATCTGTCGTATTACATACACGAACAATAGACATAACTCCATCTACCCAGCACATCATATAACGAGGAGTATCATTTGTACCATACACCTCAAAATCTAGTTCTATATAAACATTTTCACCGTATTGAGTAGTGATACTTTGGCCAGAAGAACGTAAAATACCTTGGTGAGCAAATAGTTCGATACCAATATCATTAGAATAACAATCTAAAATTTTTGCATCATAATCACTGCAATTGGCGGTTTTTAAAATAATTTTAAAATCTAAACCATTTGGTAAATTACTATTAAATAATTGCTTATTAATTGTCATAGTAGTACCGGCTTTTATACAAATATATTGTTGAATATTATTAGTAGCATCTCGTTCAGATTTAATTCCGCCATTTATCCAGTCAAAATTATTAGAAAAAGTTAATAAATTATTATTTCGTAAATCTGTATTACTAACAATATCACTAGCTTTTATTTTAAAATCATAACCTTCAATTTCCGCGTTATCTATAGAAATACTAATTACTTCAATAGTAATAGTTTTTATTACCTCACCAACAGAAATGGTTAAAATTTTAGTTCCTGTAGTAGATGCTGAATAATTCCAATAATGTAATTCTCTATTAACATTATTCCAAGTGTCTACAATTATACCATCTACTTTTAATGTAACATTATCAGTTAATGTTGAATTTGGTGTATATACTACAATTGGAATTTCAACTGTATCATATTGTTCCATAGAAGGAATATTAAAAGAACTTGAAATAACTGGAGTAGTATTAGACGGTTGTAAAACAATTAAATCATGAGATTGAGGAGTTGTTGTTTCATCTATATTATTAATAGTCGCGGCTAAATAAAGTTGACAAGTATGAACTCCGTGTGATAAATTATGTTCAAAGGTATAAGTTTGAGTAATGCCAGATTGTATAGTTGTAGAAATTGCAACCGGTTCTTCATCATCTATAATCATATAAGTTGTTTTATTTATTCCCGCACCATAAGGAATCCATTCTAAGGTAATAGTTCCTGTATCAAAAACTGTTTCTTCATTATAATTCCACACTAATGAAAAATTAATAACGCTAACTGTCCAAGTTTTTCGAACAATTGTTGCATATTCTCCACCAGTATTAATTGATACTTGTAAAGTAATATTGTTCGCTCCAACAGATAAATAAGGAGAAATATCAAAATCGTTAATAATATTTCCATCACTTGCAGTAATATTTAAAGCAGTACTAGTAGCAACTTGCACCCCTCCAATATACCAAGTAGCAGAACCATTACCTACTAACTCATTACTGGTGTCACGAGCTTCTAATTTATACTTAATATGACATTCCTTACCTATTAAAATTTGAATAGAAGTATCTGTAATACGAGTAATAGCGGCCGTACCTCCACCCGTTGATGTACCGCCTCCTCCACCTTCGGGAAGTTGAATGTAAGTATTGTCTAAGTCATTATTCATTTCTTGTATAGTTTTAGGCACTTCTTTATTTACACGGGTTAAACGTAAATAAGTTTTTTCATCTTCTTGAAGAACAAAAGAATCAGCATCAATATAAGCATCTTCAATTTTCTTTTGCCATCCCTTAATAGTGGTAATATCAGAATTTATTTGTTCATTATTATTTTCAATTGCCCCAACTCTTGTTGATAAAGTATTAACAGAACTTGGTAAATTTTTTAAAATATTAATTAGGGGATTTTCTGAACGAGAGAAAGTTCCTGTTGTAGAATTTTCAATTAATTCTCCGTATAAATCATTTAAAACTCTTGCTAAAGTATAACCAGTACCTAAATCATTTGTTTCATTAGAACCGTAAATAGAAGAACAAATTGTATTAATTTTTTCTATTAAATTAGATTGACTACCACTTGTGCAGCCTTCAATTCCTAATACTCCTTTAATTTGACCAATTTCATTAGTTATTGCAGAAATTTGATCTATAATTGTTGTTTCTTCTTCGCTAGAATCACTTAAACCCAAAAAACTTTGCAATTCTTCAATTAAAGAAAGTAAATTCTCTTCTAAATTACTATTTTCAGCAATTTGAGCGGCGGTAGGCTCTAATGGACGTCCTAACGCATTTTCAATTTTTTCTTTAAAAGAAGTTCCAGATTCTCC
>Ga0247608_10005739_pt1 | contig 13327 bp, 9 predicted proteins | sample 176DNAGHGlowgp2_FD_193490 | JGI IMG/M metagenome (GOLD analysis project Ga0247608, IMG submission 193490) | Sheep rumen microbial communities from Palmerston North, Manawatu-Wanganui, New Zealand - 1766 DNA GHGlow gp2 | ecosystem: Host-associated > Mammals > Digestive system > Stomach > Rumen ...
GTTGTATCAAAACATGCATATGCAAAAATTTATGGTGTAGAATTACGATTAAAGGAAATGAATTATGATATTTTCTGTTCTCATCTTTTAATGGTAAAAGCAAAACCATGGATCAATTACAATGAAACAGATGAAGAGATTATTCCGGATTCTAAAAATGTTGTTATGGTTCCTTACCTAAATACTAATAATGAAGTATTAGTTTATTTAAATAGAAGAGAGTTAACCCCTAAATTAGATTTTAGACTTTATCAAGCTAAAACTAAAACAGGTAATCTCTGTGGACAATTTGTAGTAATGCAAAATGTAGATTATCTTACTGCTTGTGATAATGTATTTGAAGTATATTCAGTAGCAGAGAAAAATACACTTTGTGTATCAGGTTTCCTAACAGATGGAAGATCTACATTTGAGAGTTACTATTCTTTATTCCCAAATAGTAGTGTACTAGTTACAGATGGATTTGTTTACAATCATGCTCCATCTACTGTTGTTGGAGAGTATTCTTCTAATTTACATCATTGGTGCAATGTTTGTAATCAATGTAATCTGTATCATGAAATTAGAAGAGGAGCATCTACAAAAATACGTGCTATGATGCCATATGAGTATGAAGGTTTTGTTGATTCATTAAAACTTTCAACTGATCTTCAAAACATTAAAGATGTTACAAACTATATGGAATCTGTGGAGTACGATCTGGAAATACCTGCTATTATTGAAAGATCTCATCATATTTATTCTACTTTCTTACAAACCATCATAGAAGAAGTTTGTAGAGGTAGATTAATCTATAATTTGAATTGGACAGATCAGGAAATCAAAGACGCTCTGTCACCCTATGAGTCTATGTTAAAATATGATATCGGGTTATCGAATGAAAATAAAGAAGTCACAGATCCTGATCTCTTTATTCAGCCTCCTAAGTCTGGTATCGATTATAGATTTGTGGATGTTTTACCCACTTATCGTATTGAACCTCTCATTGAGGATATTGTAATTACTGATAAATATCCTTTATTAGTGGTAGAAGGCTCTGCTGTTCCGTGTATTAATGGTAACTATATTTGCTATAATCCGGAGGCAACAGAACCTATACCATTTGTAGTAAATGAGAGAACTTCTAAAATTTGGAAAAATGAAAAAGGTGCCTACATTATTCATCAAGTTATAAAAAATGATGGATATTACTGGTTTATTCATGACATTGATGGTAACTCACAATATCGTGCAGAAGATCGTGTAGGTGTAGATAAGATATGGAAATTGAAATGGGAATCATTAAACAATGATAATCCTATTTCTATTACTCCTGTACAAATAGAATTTAATACGATGGGTGAATTTTTAGCTAGAAGATTATCATTTACTCTAAAGGCTAATGATAAAACATTCCTGACTAGAGTTGCAAAAATATATTTAAATAAGGATTTAGTTTTAGACGGAGTTAACATTACATGAATAATAAAGTACCTGTCTTCGGACAAAGACGTGCAGGCGTCTATCTCTTAAGCGAGATTTATAATCCTGATGATGTTACATCGTCTGTTCAGACTATCAATAAAGTTGTTCCTGCAATAGGAAGTTTAATTGTTGATGATACGGTGGGTAATCATAACACGCTATATGTTGTGTATAGTGTTGATGCGATTACCCATCGCTCAACATTAGTTCCTGCTGGACTACTTGATACAACAGACGATTCAAATCTTAATTTCTCTTACGGAAATAATAATTACAAATTATTCTTCAGCGAGAAACTTTCTGATCCTGTTTACTATGTAACTGAGGATACGGAATGGAAACCACACAAAGATTACTATATTAAAGTTATCGATGCCGAAAATCCTGCACTTTTTGTATATGAACCATTTATGGGAAATGCGTTTGAAAGTGGAGTAACTTACTACGAGGCAATTTACGTATATGAAGCAGTTGTCGATAGTCGCTTGTCGATTTACAACAATGATGCAGAAACTTTCACAGTATTCAAGAGTGTTGCGATCGGATCAACTGATGGGAACAATGATGTTATTTCATGGTTCTATAAATTAACACCTGAAGAAAGATACGCTATTGATCCTGCAATGGAAGATAGCTATTTGCATAATTCTAAAGTACCATTACTGAGTTATACTGATACCACAATCACTAACTCTGGTGCTATTAGTTCAAGATCAGCAAAAAGCACAAGATATTTCTATACTCCTTTTGAATTAAAACAAGGTGAAAAATATCTTTTAATAGTTAATGATAATCATGGTAGACCTACTGCACAAGTATTACTTGAAGGGCAACCGATGCTTGAGATCCAGAGACTGAATGGAAAATATCGCATGATCACTTCATTTGATATCTGGACTGCTGACGATGATGCTCATCCAGGAGAACGTGGTATTTACATTCCTCGTAATAGATCAATTGAAGCGTTACAATTCTACTTCAATATTACTTACGATGATGGTACTACAGATCAATTACCTGGTATTGACAACATTAGACTGTTTGCTTATGGTTTAGAGGATATCGATATTCATGCTGCTATAGGAACGGAATATGAAATCTTATTTAAGTATTTTGTACCTTCAGTAGAACAAATCAATTTAGTAAATGATTCAAGCAATCCTCGAAACTACTCAATCGGTCCTACTAAACGTTACATCTATAAAAAGGTGAAAGCAAAAATTGTAGGAAGTAGTACAGAAGATCTTACTCCTCCAGTATTTGATCATTGGGAACTTACAACTAAGGGTCGTACTTACACTACTACAAGTCAACTACCATGGACGAATGAAGCTGTTGTAGTACGTGCTATATTTACTGATGACGTTGGTGTAGACAAAGTACTACACAGAATCAATGATGAAACAACATATGCTGAAGGAGATACTATTACTGTTACGGAAAATAACACGAGAGTATACTTCATTGCTACAGATATATCGGGTAAGCAATCTGAATCTGTTTCTTGCCTAATTGATAAGATCGATTTGATTGCACCTTCTGCTCCAACAATTACCATGACACCAGATGTTGTTAAAACAGCTATTACACCTGTTAGAATTCATCTTACGACAGATAGTGATGTTGTTAAAAATCAATATTCTACCAATGGTACAACATGGGTTGATATACTAAGTAATGAATTAGATATTAATTCTAATGATACTTATTATTTCCGTAGTCTCGATGCTGCTGGAAATAAATCTGAAAGCACAACCTACGGAGTTACATGCATCGATAAAATTCAGCCTATTGTTACAGCTGCAATTACTACATCATCGGGTACTTCTGCTACAGTTACTGCTGAAATCACCAACATTGGTGACAATAAAGCTAAGAAACCTGCTTCAGCATATCCGAATGCAAGAATCGAATATGCTATTAAGTATGATGGTCAGAGCGATTATTCTGCTTGGTCTATTTACAATGATCCTGTTACAGTAGACAGAAATTGTGTAATAAAGTTCTGTGCATATGACGGAATCTATGATGGTACTGGTCACAATGATGGTAATAGAAGTGCTGATTTCGAACTTCCAGTTACTATTTCTGGTGAAGTACCGAGACCTACCATCAGTATTAATCCGACTGAATATACGAGCGGTAACGTAACTGCTACTATCACCTATGATAGCAGTGTTACAAAGAAGTATTATGTAGGCAGTGAACCTGTCGTAGATCCTTCTACAATTGCAGACAATCTGTGGCAAGATGCATCTACTAATCCTATTAATCTAGCAATTTCTGAAAATTGTGTTGTTTATGCCAAGGCAAGTAGTGGAATTTATTCTGCTTATGCTTCAAAGGCAATTAACAATATTGATAAAGCTTCACCGACTATTACGAATATCCAAACCAATCCAGCACAAGAAACCTATACAAGTGGATCTGTTATTGTAACAGCAGTATTCAATGATACTGGTGTTTCACAATTAAGAGATAAACTCTATAGAAAAGGTTCAAGTGGTAGCTGGTTGGCTTATTCTGATGACGGTGTAGAAGTAACAGATAATACAACTATTTACTTCAAGGCTATTGACAATGCTGGTAATGAAAGTGAAGTTGCTTCACAAATTGTAGCTAACATTGACAAGACAGCTCCTGTTGTAACTGCAACTCCTGCACCTACACAATGGACACAGTCATTCAATCTTGGGTTATCTGCAACAGACAACTTATCTGGTGTAAATAAAATCGAATATCAGATTGATGGTACTTCTGCAAGTGGATGGCTAACTTATTCCAATACACCTGTCTCTATTGAAAGAAACTGCACAGTTTATTATAGAGCAACAGATAATGCAGGTAACACATCTACACCAGGATCTGTTGTAATTAACAAGATTGATAGAGCTGCTCCTTTAATTTCTGATATTGATTTCAGTAATAAGGGATCAGGTGGAGTCGAATATCCGACGAACCAAGCTGTCGAAGTTACTGCAATAATTAGAGACGTTTTATCTGGTGTTGATAAAGTCTGGTATCGTGTTATCGATTCCTTATCAGAAAATCCAACAGTATTAGTACCATACACAGAACTTACGCTTGGTCCTGATTCAACAGTTCCAGCAAATGGAGTAAAATGTTCTGTTGCGATGAATGGTGTTGTTGAATTTATAGCAACAGATAAGGCAGGTAACACAACCCCTGAAAAGACATATTACCACATTATCACGAAGTATGATGCACATACTCCTGCAGCTCCGTCTGTGACAGGTAATCCACCTAATTCAACACAGACAACAAGTGCTGTAATATTAACAGCAACTTATGATAGTAGTGAAAATATTGTAGTAAAGCAATATGCCTATAGTTCTACAAGTATTTCTAGTGGATATAATTGGCAAACATACACTGATAATACAGTATCTGCTCCATCTAATGGATACTATTATTTCCGTGGTTCAAATGAAGCTGGATCATGGTCTAATATTGGTTCCTATCAGGTAACAAATATTATTACAGCTGTTAATGCACCTACAGTAGCACGTACACCAGAACCTAGCGATGTACCATCTGGAACAAACGGCTATACAACTTCTGTTACTATAGAAGTTACTGATTTCAATGGTGCTGATTCTGTTGATTACTGTTATAAGGTTGGTAGTGGATCCTATAGTGGATGGGCAACTTATACAGAACCTATTGTAGTAAATACTGAAAATAGGACATATAAGTTCAGAGGTAAGATAGGAACACTATATTCTAGCGAAGTTGCTGTTCCTGTAAATTATATCGATGTGACAGCTCCCACAATCGGTACCATTACACACGATCCACCAAACGGAACAACTACACACAATCATGTGACAGTTTATGTTCCTGTTACAGATAGCAAATCTGGTGTTGAATGCGTAGCATACTCTACAAAATCTAATCCGGTTTCTACACGTGATGAAGATTGGACTAGAGTTACTAGTATAGATCAGTCTACTGGATCTTATACATTTACAATTAGCACTAATGGTACTATTTACATTAGAGCAATGGATAAATGTGGAAACAAGACTGATGCAGTATCAACGACTGGATATAGCCATGAAATAAATAATATTATTAGTGATGAACTTATTTCTCCCACTATTGAATATTCGCCAACTGAACCAACATATGGCAATGTTACCGTAACAATTACTTACGATGAACTTGCTACCATTAATCAATACAACATTGATAATGGTCCAAATGGTCCATGGCAGAACTACGGTGGTTCATTCCCTGTATCCTACAACTGCCACATTTATGCTAGATCCAATGATGGCTCCATAGATGGATGGGTTTATAGTGATGAAGAAATAGATAATATCCTTGTAAACAATTTAAGAATTGCATTATCTGGATATGATAATACAACTGAAAACTTAGAATCTACTTCGATTACAGCTACTGCTATGTCAGGAAGTACTGTAGAATCTGGCTTAACTATCTATTGGGCTTATTCTGCAACATCTGTGGCAGATCCGTTAAACGATCAATCATTAACATGGTCGGTTTACGGAGGACCTCTTGCTGTTGGCGATAATGGATATTACTACTTTAAGACAACAAAGCTTAATAACACTGTTACAAATAGTGTTGCTTTTAGTAATATTCAAGTTATCCAGGAAATTATTGACGACGAAGGTGATCCGGAGGATTGATTATGGATGATAAAAACAAAAATGAATCAAAAGAAAAAGATTCTAAAAAACCAGAATCTGAAACAATTGAATCATTAGGTTTTGATATTGAATATTTAGATTAAAATTATGATAGTCACTGGCGGATAATCCGCCAGTGACTATTTCTTTTTTATTTAATGTATATATAACTTAATAGCACTATATAGAAAGGAGATCTATAATGAGTATACTTTATAGTTTTTGTAAGAAAAAGCATTTTAAATTCAAAACGTATTCTTGTATAGAAGTATTTGACTTTTGTACAAGATTAAAAGAACTATCCGACAAAGTAGAAAAAATTAAAAAGGCATTGATAGAAAAACACGATTCATCAACATACGGTATGAACTTATATGATAGCATACATCCTGATATGCTTAGATTAATAGAAACAGAACCTTATAAGAAAAGCAATGTATATACTCTTAAACCAATTGATAATGATGAGTATATAAAACAAGTGTCCGTTCTTGCTCCAAAATATGTAGCAAAAGAACTTTATTCTGATTTTGTAAAAAATAAAACAATTCAGAGTTCAATTAATTTTATTTACAATTACACAGAATTAAATGTTCTTAACAAACTATCTCTGAAAAGATTAAGTGAAATTAATACATCTTTAATTGAAGAGTTAGAACCACTTAAACAATATAAGGAAATAGAAAGAGTTGTTAATGTTTTACAATACTTAATGAATAATGTGTACAAAATGAGAAATAAATTTGCCTCATATCTAACAGAAGATTCAAAGTATCTTGTTAGTAAAGGTAGAACAGCTAAGTGTATTGTTTTTAGAAATTTTAGAAAAGCTGTTCATGAAATAAAACAAAATATATATTCCTCTATTGATCTTAACCATTAACTTATAAGGAGATTTACTTATGAAGAAACTCGTTATTACAATCGTTCTGTTTGCTGCCATTTTCATGACGGTGAACGCACAAACCACTGTTGTGGTCAATCGTCCTGGTATCCTTACCGATCTTGCTGGAGCTGCCAGTGCTCTCGTGCAGCTACCCGTATCTCTCGCTGAAGGAATCGTGGTCGGTACAGCTGAAGCGGCAGGATCTCTGATCAACGGAAGCACTTCCGTTTATGTCGTTCCTCAGACTCCTGTTGTTACAACTCCGGTTGTGACGACAGTTCCTGGGTATCCGACTCCGATCGTGACCACACCTGCTCCTGTCGTTACCAGACCTGTGGTTGTTGCTCCTCCTGTTCCTGCTACCACAACCATCACCACGTATTCTCCTGGTGGTGTTGTGAGTGTGACGAGACCTGTTTCTACGTATGAAACTGGGAACATCGTTATTCCTGCTCCTGTCGAGTATCGTGTGGGAACAAGTCCGTATGTCAACCCGTACATTCGCCGTTATCGGTGAATACATCACGCCTCAGCAAATGCTGAGGCGTGATTTTCTTTTTTCTTTTTTGGTCTCATTTTATGCGAGTACTATACCTTAATATATAGGAGACACTTTTATGTCTGACGATAGATCTATTGAAATTATAGGTATTATTCAGAAGAGTAAAAACAAGTCAGTACGTTGTTTTGATGTGTCCTATAAGCAATATTCATTAGCATCAAATAATTTATCAAAAGATTCTAATCTGATTATTGCTTGTAAGTTAATACAAAACAAAGTACAATATTTCTTTGTTGATTTGCTTGCTTTTCGTGATAAATACGAACTATCTGTTACAAACTGGGAAGAATTAAGAATCGAAATAGAAACTCATGTTACTGATGAAGATTTTTATAAAGTTCTTACTTATACTTCAGTTCCTAGCATGCAATGGTTTAAATCACCAGATCCATTAGATGAAAGTACAATAAAAACATATTGCGTTCCTACTAAGTTCTCATCTAATATGCTAGAACGTCCATTTGTATATGGATTAAATTATACAGATTATGTATCTGCTGCTTATACTAATATTAAATTCCCACACATTCGTAATAAGTATGATAGACGTAAATCTTTACCTGATTTAGTATTTACTAAAAATAAAGGTAAAAATATTGATTTAGAAAATACATTAGTCTCTGTTAATGGTATCACTGGTTTACCAATTTATGATTCAAATAAAAAAGAGCTGTATATTAAAAACGGAGCTAACATGCTTCGTGATGCACATTATACAGACCAAAATATTGTATTAATGGATTTTAGTAAATTACTTCCAGAAGGCGTTAAATTACAAACACATAGACTTTATAATTGTGCTCCTGATTTGTATTTTAAGATGATACAATTAGAAAACAATAAAGTTCAAAGTCCTGTTACTTTAACATCTATTACTGGTAGTACAATAGGTGAGCAAAAATATGCAACACTAAAACATACTTTAGAAACCTTCCTTGATCGTAGTATCGATTATCAAAGAAGAGTTGATTTTGGTATCAGTTTTTCTGTTCCTATTGAAAATAATGGATATGAAAAGATTCCTTTATTATGCTTAGGTGGTAAGTTATTCTTCCCATCTGTAGATAATCTGACTTATTCTACTTCTGAAGATAAGAAATATTTACATGTTATTTTTGAAGTACCGATAACCGTATTAGAAAAAATCTTAGCAGCTAACTTACAGCACAATGGTGTGTTCTACGGATTTACTTCTATCTACCGTCTTTCAATCGGATATATTGTTTCTAACCTATTTACTAATAAAGAACTAAATGCTAAATTCAGTTCCGACGAATGGAAAATTATTACAAATACTACAGCCTTAGAAGTTCCTTTTATTAGTATTATTCAAACTGAGAAACATGTGGAAATTGATGAAGTAGAACAATATTCTACAAAAAATGAAAAAACTATGTGTTTCCCAAAATCCGCACACGGTATTCTTATTAATAAGAAAACTAGAGAGATTGTTGATTATACTGCAAGGCCAGAAGATAATATTGTAAATATATCCATTACTCCTCAAAACTCTTTATATATTTCAGAACTAGAAGGATCAATGCATCATAAAGATAAAGAGAATATCACTAGAACTGAAATTCCTGATGCAATGAGATATGACAGACTAGCTTGGGAGAATCATCTTACAGTATATTCTGATCATTATAATCAATTTGAACCTGGCGAATTCTTAAAAGATATTCATTCTTTTGTAATGCTGAATATTCTTGCTGCTCCTAATAAACCTATTGTTTTATTTGATAAAAATGAGCAAGAACTTCCTGAACCAGAGATTCCGTCTTATGGATCAGAATATAGAGTATTTAAGTATCCTGTAAAGAAACTAGAAGATAAAAAAATAGTTGTATCATCAAAAGATTCTATAACAAACGGAAAGCATGATGTGTTTATTACTGGACTTCCTGAGCAATTTAGTGCTTTTGAAAAAACATATAAGTACAATAGTAGTTCCAATGAATGGGAATATACTTATTCTGACGGATCACGTGCAGTAATAAATTATAATGAAAAAGCATATACATGGATATTAACTTATATAAAATCTGATAATACTTCGGCTACTATTATGCAATCAAAAGGTACTATTGAAGAAGCTCCATATAGAAATGGAGTAATTTGGGTATTCTGTGGTAAGGAAGGATTTATCCCACAAGAAGATCCAGAAATAATTCAAGAAGTTATTGAAGACGAAGGTGATCCGGAGGATTGATTATGCCAAAAAAACTTTCACTTGATAAAAATCTTAAATTTGAAGAAGATGGTAGTATCAGATATATGGGTGATAAAGATTTACATATCCTAATCCCAAAAATATATGAAAAATATCAAATGATTAAAGTTGACTCTAATGTTACAACCTTAGGTATCTTTGATTTTTGGTATGAAGAAGATCAGAAGAATGAACTATTTATTCCTGCTATGCTGACTATGCAGCCAAGTACTGTTGTGTTCAAAGTCATGGAAGGTAAAGAATACGTTTATTGTGTTTTCCATAAAGGCGATATATTTATCAAGAGTAGATATCTTGTTAAATCATCCTTTATAGCCTTTGCAATCTTTGATTCTTATTTAGCAGGAAATCATCTTCCTGATACTATCCCTTACAATGAGTATGCATTCTTGTTTAATAAAGTTGCAGCTATCACTGGCAGTGATGTTGGTAAATTCAACAATGTAGCATTTGAAATTCTATTTGCTCACACTTCTCGTGACGTGAATAACACACAAATTCCTTATCGTTTAACTGATATGAAGAATCCACCTAAACATATTACACTTGGTGATGTTCCTCATATTACAAATTCGTTAACTGCAAAATTGATTTCTGGTTATCTCAAATCTAGTATTATCAATGCTATTAACAACGATATTGAAAACGAATCTACATTAGAGGAAATCTTACGTCAATGAAAACTTACATATTTTCCAATTGTAAGAAATCAAATATTGATGTATATGCAGAAAAATTATTTAAAACGGTTAAAGTAACTGATAAACTCATTATCTTAAATCGAGGTAATGTGTTTTATCAGTTACTACCGAAATATGAATCAGAATTAAAAAAGTATCAAGATATTCACACAATTCATCGTAATATAGAAATCTATGGTATTACTGAATATTTTGGGTTACTGGATACTCATAAGTATCGTAAACTTTTTAGTTCTATTATTACTTTTTGTCCTGAAGAAAAATTAAAATTCAATACAGCTAAAATTCAAATAGGTTATAGAAAAACAAACAATTCTATTACAAAGCAGATTTCAATACCCTGGTTATACGGATATCACAAAGTTACTGGCAAAATTCCTACTACAGGATATGTTGCTTACTATTTAGCAAAACAATTGTTTAGCTGTAAGCCTGAAGATATCGTTTTAGTAAATTACTATGGCGATAATGATGATTCAACAAGCAAGTTTGAAGGTCATGATTGGTCATTTGAAAATAATTGGTTGCAAAAGAAAAACAGGATTTTCTTCTAACCATTTTATGCATTCTGTAAATTTAACAAGGAAATTGCTATGAAAAATATATCATTTGAAATAAGTGGTATCATGTTGGAAGGCAAGGCTAAAGCCATGCATCCAAATGATCAAGGTTTTTATGAAGATGTTCCTTTATTAGTCTTAGGAAAACCTTCTCGTAATGGAAAAATTTATACAGTTGAATCTATGATGAAGGCTCTTACTGATCCTTCTAGTTATTTCGTTAAACATCTTCGTGCTTCTGCACTTTATGGCTGCTATGGCCACCCAGTTGTTAAAACTGAAGCAGACTTAGCAGATATTGCTAATATTGATATGAAATCTATTTCACATCAAGTTGGTAAAGTCTATACAAAAGGTTCAACAGAAGAAGGAAATACAGTTGTATATGGTTGGGTCAAACCAACCGGTCCATTTGGACAATACTTAAAAGAATCTTTTGAAGATGCTACTCAGAATACTTGTTTTTCACTTCGCTCTTTAGTGGAACGTGTTGGACAAGATAACAATGGTAATGTCATTCAAAATGTATCATGCTTAGTTACGATTGATGCTGTACCTCTTGGAGGTTATGCACAAGCTGCTAAAGTGTATGATCCTTCTATTGAATCGATTAATATTCCTATTAAGAAATCGGAATCAATTCAGCAATTAGTTTCTCAAGAAATACTGAATGATCATCAGCTCGAAGATATTCTTGGAGTAGATCAAGTTAAAGTATTCAACAGGATTTATCGTCTTTCTGATCACGGTAATGTTACTCAGAGTGGTAAAGTTGTTGATCCATTCCATGAGTTATTTAAATAAGGAATATTATCATGGCAGAAGCTGAAATTGTGAATGCAACTATTGTTGATGAAGATGTAAAGCCAGCATCTACTCCAGCTCAAGCTGCACCACCCGCTGCTCCTCCTACTACAGTTCAACCTCCAATTTTTGGTGACTCTGGATCTGTTGTCGTGACACAAGGAGAAAAAGGTAAAAGATATGTTGCAGTAATAACTGGAGAAGTTTCATTTCCTGGAAAATATATTCAACTAATTGATACTCTCTATCATGCTAAAAAAGGAGATAGTATTGTAATTAAAATTGCATCTCCTGGTGGAATGGTAGAAACTGGTGTAGCAATACTTACAGCAATTGAAAATACTCAAGCACATGTGACAACTGTTGCTATGGGATTAGTTGCTAGTATTGCTGCTATCATTTGGTTAGCTGGAAATGATAGAAAAATGCTTCCTGGTTCTACTCTAATGGTTCATGGTCCTTCTGGATTACAAGCTGGTAAAGTTTCAGATATAAAAGAAGAATGTGAACAGATCGATTCTTATTTCAGAAACATGGTTACACAATTAACTAAAGGTGTTCTCACTGATGAACAACTTCAACGCGTTCTAGAGAATCGTGAAGATCTATTCCTCTCATGGAATACGATCGAAACTCAAATGGGAAAAGGTGTACCATTAAAACCAGAAGATCAGAAAGGAGAATCACTATGAGTGTTACATTGTTTGATGAAGCAGTCTTAGCTAATGTAGCTGATCTTAAAGATATAGATGATACTCCTATCATTGAAGATAAAAAGATTGAAGCTAGTTTAGAATCTTTTGCAATTCAACCTAATATAGAGATAAGTAATGAAGACCATCCTACTCCGACTCCACAAGGTAAAGGAGTCCCTCCTCTTGTTCAATATACGATTTCTCCTTTACCTAGCGGAACTGGTAAAATGGTAACATTTTATTTAAATGTTCCTGATTTAACTAGTCGAATCGTTAATCAATTTGTAATGCTTTCAGATATACTTGTAAAATATACAGATGTATTAGTTGTACATTTGAATAGCATTCTAGAAGTTGATGATAGCTACGTTCTTCATAATGCATTACTTAGTGCAAATCCAAAAGCTAAGATTGCTGTTATTCCTTATGCTCTTAATACTGCTGCGTTCTATCCTGCATTAGCATGTAATTTTATTATGCCAAGTAAATTTGGTTTAGTGAAATTCGATGCTTGCTCAGTTAGAGCTGGTGGTATCGGACATCTTGATGCTAAGAATGCTTACGAATTTGATCTTGGTAGAAAACAGCATTTACTAAATGAAATGTGCGATGCTGGATTCTTACCACAAGAAGATCTTACACGTATCCTTGAAAAGCAAGGTAGTTATGCTCTTTATGGAGATAAACTTCAAGAAGCTATCATGCGTTATAACAAAAGAAAAAAGACAGTAAGTTATCACACA
>Ga0247608_10005741_pt1 | contig 13325 bp, 10 predicted proteins | sample 176DNAGHGlowgp2_FD_193490 | JGI IMG/M metagenome (GOLD analysis project Ga0247608, IMG submission 193490) | Sheep rumen microbial communities from Palmerston North, Manawatu-Wanganui, New Zealand - 1766 DNA GHGlow gp2 | ecosystem: Host-associated > Mammals > Digestive system > Stomach > Rumen ...
CATTTGCAGCACGCTCTTAGCAAAACATTGTTTTGCCGCCAGAGAAACGGCGTTTCGCTATAAGAGAAAGGGCATATCTCTTTCAGAGTATGGTATTGCTTCCCTTAGTTTATCGGCACTAAAATCGCCTATTTCACGCTCCACTCGTAGAGGCCGCACGACTTGTCGAATGGCTGGACAAGCTCGAGTTTTACGGCAGTTGTCTTCACAGGGTCAAACGTGACGGTACAGGCTACGCCTTTGATTGAAGGGTAGCCCGATGGGTTCTTCACTTCTGTCCAATTGCCTGAGGTGTCTTTGTAATATAGCTTCCAGGAGTCGGGCACCTTGCATCCTTGCCAAGGCTGGTCGTCGTACCAATAGACGGTTGAGGTGCTGATGGTGGTTGCCTCCCTGAACTCGTAGGCAAGCCATTCGGTAGAATTGGTTTTTGGCCACCAATGGGTATATGGTATGCTGCGATCGTTTCCGTCAGCAGGAATCAGACGGTCGTTGATAGCGCTTAATGAAGGCAGGTCGTGCTGTGAAGCACTAATCTTTGACTGCGATGCGATGGATGGTGGAAGGGCTGGCTTGGATGCGCTGAGGTCGATAGGCAGCCATACAGCCATATTGCCGTTGCCACGATGTGCCCAGGCATAATACGGGATGAGGGTAAGATGCTCGTCTGTGGTTGTAAGGCGTCCACGTGCGTCGAATTTCAAGGTCTGGGCATCTGTTGTCAGCGTCTGCACATCGGTATTGGCAATGGTGACATGTCCCAACTGATATTGAGGCTCCTGATTGAGCAGCACGCTAAGCACGTCGCAGGTGTTGTCAGCCCATTCTGCACAGTAAACCAGCGGGCCACGTTCGATGGCTGCACGTCCCTTGTCAGCAGCAACCTGACCATTGGCACGAACCAGACGTGGCTCCATATCGAAGTGTATTTCGACCTTGTCGCCAGCTTTCCATTTGCGATGAATAGTGAAGTATCCGTCCTGCAATTCGCTCTCAACTGTCTGACCATTTACCTTGACGTGATAGGAGAGCTTTTTGCCATCAGCATAGTTGTAGAGGTCGCTAGGAACCACCTGACCGCGTACCCATCCTGGGATGCGGATTTTCAGGGCAAACGGGCTGTTTGCTTTCTTCATGGTCATCTGAATATCGCCATCCCAAGGATAGTTGGTCATCTGCTGCATGGTGACCGTTTTGCCACCTACTTTTACCGTAGTTTCGTTGCTGGCAAAGAGATTCACGTAGAATGCATCGTCTTTCACAGCATAGATATACTGTGGGAACGAAGGGATGAAACGTGCGGCATTCGACGGACAGCAGGCGCATCCGAACCATGCCTGGCGCTGGTGCTGACCCATTGATTGGAGTGGGTTGGGGTAGAAGAACTTACCTCCGTCGATGGAGATGCCTGAGAGCACACCATTATATAACGTGCGTTCGAGCGCATCGTAGTACTTGCTGTCGCCATGAAGGAGGAAGAGACGGTAGTTGAGGTACACCTGTGCAATAGCGGCACATGTCTCGCAATAGGCGCTCATATTAGGCAGGTCGTAATTGCCGCCAAAAGCCTCGCCAGACGACGTTGCGCCAACGCCACCTGTCAGGTAGTACTTCTTGCCTACGATATTCTCCCAGATGCGGTCTATGGCATCAATATAGCCCTTATCGCCTGTCAGCGCAGCCACATCAGCCATACCTGCATACATATAGCCAGCACGAACAGCGTGACCTACGGCTTCGTCCTGCTGCAATACAGGCTTGTGGCTCTGGGCATACTCGTTAATCTTGTGCAGATAGCCATCGGCATCGTACATGCCACCACGTCGACGTGTCCAAGATGGGTCACGTTGACCACGCTGGTCAAGGAAATACTTGGCCTGCTCCAGGTATTTCTTGTCGCCTGTGGCAGTATAAAGTTTAGCCAATCCCATCTCAGCAATTTGGTGACCTGGAACGACCTTTGCTTGTCCTGTTTTATTACCTACTTCTCGGCATACGCAGTCAGCATATTTCATGGCAATATTCAGCAACGTCTTCTTGCCTGTCGCATTGTAATGTGCCACAGCAGCCTCGCAGAGGTGACCAAGGTTGTAGAACTCGTGCGAGAGGTCCTCTGCCAATTCCCAACGCTTCTTGCCTGCCCATCCGTGTGGGTGCTCAGGATTCTGTGTACGAGCGGTATACAGGTATCCATCAGGTTCTTGAGCTGATGCAATGATGGCAATCACTTTGTCGCAATATTGATCGATAGGTTCGCCATTGATTTTGGCGTTAGGGTGTGTCTGCATCAGGTAAGCAGCGCCTTCTAAGGTCTTGTATGGGTCGGTGTCATCGAACGAAAAGCCCATAGTTACCTTAAATGTTTTGTTGGAATCTTTGATGTGCTGAGCAGCCTGTTTAAAGTTCTCGTAGCGATGCTCTGATTCGCATTTGCTGAATGCCAACGGAATGGTCACATCGCGACTCGCCTGCAGACGCTGTCCCCAAAACGTGTTGGGGGTTACCTTCACCGCAGTAAAAGGAACTGGTGTGATGGGATAGCCCGACTTGTCGCTCTGTGCATGGACGCTTACTGCTGCAAATATCGCTAATAATATATATGTAATAATTGCTTTCATATTGATAGAATCTTGGTTTTGTCTGAAATCTGTTGCAAAAATACGAAAATTAATCGAATCTTTTGGTATTTTCGCCCGATTTTTCGTACCTTTGCAAACGATATGGCTCAAGCAGCAGTAACATACGATAACGTGATGAGCGAGTTGAAAGCTCGCCATTTTAAGCCTATCTATTATCTGATGGGCGAGGAGTCGTATTATATCGACAAAATCAGCGATTGGATAGCCGAGAACGTGCTGCAGCCTGAGGAGCGTGACTTCAATCAGACCGTGCTGTTTGGCTCTGATGTGACGGCTTCGCAGGTGGCAGACGCCGCTAAACGCTATCCGATGATGTCTGAATATCAGGTCATTATCGTCAAAGAAGCTCAGAATATCAAAAATACGGAGCCGATAGAGAAGTACTTGAAGCAACCTATGGCGTCGACTATTCTCGTGATGTGCCATAAAAACGGGAAAATAGACGGTAGAAAACGCGAATATGTGAAGTCTATCCAGCAGGCTGGCGTGCTGTTTGAGAGCGCGAAGATGAAAGAGCGTGATTTGCCTTCCTTTATTGAGCGTTATCTGAGTGCTAAAGGGGCCTCAATAGACCCCAAATCCACGCAATTGATAGCCGATTCGATAGGTTCTGATCTGAGTAGACTGACAAGTGAGCTGGATAAGGTGCTTTTGTCGCTGCCAGAAGGGGATAGGAGAGTGACGCCACAGGTGGTGGAGGACCAAATTGGCGTGAGCAAGGACTTTAATGGTTTCGAGCTTCGTGACGCTATTGTAAATAGAAATGTGTATAAGGCCAACCTGATCATTAAATATTTTGATGAAAATCCGAAGGCAGGTAGCATATATGCTTTTCTCCCGCTACTTTTTAATTATTTCCAAAATCTGATGATTGCCTATTATTGTCCTCAAAAGAACAGTCAGGAGGCTTTGGCTCAATGGTTGGATATGAAGAGTCCCTGGGGAGCTCGAGATTACCTCACTGGTATGCGAAATTACACAGGATCAAAAGTTCTCCAAATAATTGGTAAAATTAGAGAAATGGATGCCAAAAGTAAGGGGTTGGACAACCCAAATACGGGTCCTGGAGAGCTGATGAAAGAGTTAATTTTCTTTATATTTCATTGATAATTGCCCCCCGAAAAGGGGCATTTTTTTCTAGAATACATTTTTTGCCAGACAAAGAATTTTGCCTTCAAATGCCCATCTACAAAGGGATTCGTATCGAAAATAAGCCCTCATATTTCGCTTATTTTCTTCTTTTCGTAGAATGGTTGGAAAATCGCTCAGAATTCTGTATTTTCGCATTCTAAGCGAGTCAAAATTTAGGTTTAATAAATTTTAACATTTTGTTTTGTTGATATACAACAATGAATCTGCGACACAATTTATATTTTTATATAATGCAATCCTAAATTTACATATTTATAAACTTGAACATCTAAACTGTGGTATAAATATGCAAATCTAAATACTACACTTTTGAATCCTAAAATAATGATTATGCAGAATGCTAAATGTATTATAAATATCACATAATCAAATAGTTATATATATTTATTCAATTATACGTGCAAATAACAAGGGAGTTGCAATGCAAATAAGTCAAATAATTAGAGTTATATATATAGATTGCTATAAATACAATATTTATAGCCAGTTACTTACGAATATTTCATTTACAAAGGCTTTAGATGGGTTTAGCCTTATAAATTTAGATTTATTATTATAAACGCTAAAGGTTGATGTTCGACGATTTGGAGTTTAGAATTTGAAATTAAAAACTTAAACTTAAGAAAACAAAATTTCCTTTAGATTTCTTGCATATCTCATTTTTTTGTTTTACCTTTGTAAACTGAACGTAAAATGGCATTTTTGCCCTAATTTTGAGTTAAATGGAAACAAAAGACAGAATTCGCATGATTATGGAGGATCAACACATGACCCAACAAGTGTTCGCAGATTTCCTCCAGCAGTCACCTGCTACCCTTAGTAGTATTTTCAATGGACGTACCCGTCCTACCCTTCAAGTGATAGATGCTATCAAAACGAAAATTCCTGACATTAGTATCGAGTGGTTGCTCTATGGTACGGGCGACATGTATACCTCCCACCCTCAAGTCTCCGATGAGTCAGTTTTGGGTGGTCAGATGCCAAATCAAGAACCGACCTTAAATTTTGATTCCCCTCTTCCTGTTAATACGATGATGCATCAAAATGTTGGTCCGACAGTCGGCTTTCAGCAGGGTGTAAAAACTACACACGCTCAAATTCCTCATGAAGAAATTAAAATAATAGAGAAACAGCCCAGAAAAGTCACGGAAATCCGTGTTTATTACGATGACCAAACGTATGAAACTTTTGTACCAGCTAAAAAATAGTGCTTTTTTTGATGGGATAATCAAAAAATCTTCTTATCTTTGCAGAAAATCTGCATAAAAAGTGTTTTTAAACTAAAAACGATGAAGAAGCTATATGTTTGGTCAAGTACTTTGATGTTTGCTCTGGTAATTGTCTTTTTGCCTTCGTCCTGTACGCTTCCCTGGGCTAGCGAGGATGACGAGTTTAACATCACGTCGAAGTTTAAGGCTACCTGGAACATCCACGAGAAGATGGATAACCATTCTGATGGAAGCATTACTTACCATTCTGTCCAATGGGGTGGCTTGGTTGGCTTGGTGAAGGAGCACAATTTGCCAGTCGACTGGAGTCGTTATGAGTCAGTAACCTTCGAGTTTGAGGACTCCACCAAGGTAGAAACGCAAATCTTGCTTGCTGGCACCTTGCGCGCATGGGGAAGAAAAGGTATTATGAGGCTTCCATGCTATTTTGACGGGGTTGACGTGAGACAAATAGATCAGGTGGTGTTGCAGACTGCTAAGCCCACAACACTGACCATCAAACGCGTAATGCTCTCTCCTGCAACAACTTCCTGGGATTCTAAGCCCATATGGGAAGGAGAGTGTGTGTTTGGCAATTGGGAGGGTGGTTTCGTCATCAAGCCCGAACAGTTTTCGACAGCAATAGAGGGTGATAAGCTTGAGTTTGTCTTTACGACAGACTGTAGTGATCCCAAACGTACCTATTGGCAGATTAAGACGGTTTACAATACGACGACCAATACGCTTGAGGGCAATTATAACGAGCAGAACGACTGGGGCTGTGCACAAGTAGGCCAGACAGCTACGACGTATCGAATAGTACTGACTGCGAAAGATGTGAAACAGCTTAAGAAAGTGGGTCTGTTTGTTAATGGTTATTATGTTAACGTGACGCAAGTGAACTTGTTGCGCAAGGGTGTCAATGCGTCCGAGGAAGGTTCGACGGGGGAGGTCGGCATTCATGCCAACACTCACACTAGCGCGGAGTCCAATGCTGATGCTAGTGAGAATACTGATGCTGACCAAAAAGAGAATTAGTGATAGCATATTATGCCTTATATATAATATATAAATAGGTATAAATAGAAGCGGGAAGTGCCAGTGCAGCACTCCCCGCTTTCTTTTTACTTAATGGGAATCTTGTCCACGCGCTTCTGATGGCGTCCGCCTTCGAAGGTTGCAGTAAAGAACTCGTCCATAATCTTGCGAGCCATGTTGTTGTCGATGAAACGACCAGGCATGACGAGTACGTTGGCGTCGTTGTGCTGACGGATGAGATGGGCAATCTCAGGAATCCAACACAAACCGGCACGCACCTGCTGGTGCTTGTTCAGCGTAATGCTGATGCCTTCGCCAGAACCGCAGATGGCGATACCAGGATAGACCTCACCACTCTCGATGCCCTCAGCAAGAGCATGACCAAAGTCGGGATAATCGACAGAGGCGTCACTCCAAGTACCGTAGTCCTTATAGGGGTAGCCCTTCTCTTCCAAGTACTGGAGCACGAACTTCTTAAGTGGGTAGCCTGCATGATCGCAGGCTACACCAACAGTCTTAACTTCCATAGATAATTATCAATTGTCAATTATCAATTAAGCTAAAAGCTTCTTAACCTGCTCGTAGACGTTCTGTCCAGTGAAGCCCAGCTTCTCGTCGAGCACCTTGTAAGGAGCAGAGAAACCGAAGCTTTCGAGACCCCATACGGTACCGTCGGCACCTACCAGACCCTCGAGGTTTACAGGCAGACCAGCGGTCAGACCGAACTTCTTCTTGCCTGCGGGCAGCACGCTCTGCTGATACTCCTTGCTCTGTGAGCGGAAGAGACCCTCAGAAGGAACGCTGACCACGCGGGTCTTGATGCCGTCTGCAGCCAGCAGCTTAGCGCCAGCCTCCAAGGTAGAAACCTCAGAACCTGAAGCCAACAGGATGACGTCGTAGTTCTCGTCTGAGCCAGCTACTACGTAAGCACCCTTGGTAGCCTGGTTGTAGTCGTTGCCCTCGGGCAGCATCTCGATGTTCTGACGAGAGAAAATGAGAGCTGTAGGCGTATCAACGTTCTCCATAGCCATGCGCCAGCAAACGGTGGTCTCTTCAGCATCAGCAGGACGAACTACCAATACAGAGTTCTTGCCGTGGTGGTTCTTCAGCTTCTCCATCAGACGGATCTGTGCCTCCTGCTCAACGGGCTCATGCGTAGGACCATCCTCACCAACGCGGAATGCATCGTGCGTCCAGATGAACTTCACAGGCAGCTCCATCAGGGCAGCCATACGTACAGCGGGCTTCATGTAGTCAGAGAATACGAAGAAGGTACCGCAAGCGGGGATGACACCACCGTGCAAAGCCATACCGATACAGCAGCAAGCCATGGTGAGCTCAGCCACACCAGCCTCGAAGAAAGCACCGCTGAAGTCACCACGAACGATGTCCTTGGTCTTCTTCAGGAAGCCATTGGTATTATCTGAGTTGCTCAGGTCGGCAGAAGCACAAATCATGTTGGGCACCTGCTCAGCCAGCTGACCCAGAACAGCAGCAGAAGCACTACGTGTAGCGCTGCCAGCCTTCTGCTCAACCTTGCTCCAGTCGATCTTCGGAGCCTTGCCACTGAACCACTCCTCCAGCTGCTTAGCCTGCTCGGGATGACCCTTGGCCCACTCAGCCTTCTCAGCGTAGCGCTGAGCCACAATCTTCTTCAGTTCCTCACGACGCTTTGCATAAAGCTCCTGAACCTCTGGGAAAATCTGGAATGGATTCTCAGGATCGGCACCCAGGTTCTTCATGGTGTTGATGTAAGCATCGCCTCCGAGAGGAGCACCGTGAGTAGCGCAGTTGCTCTCGTAAGAGCTGTTGTCAGCCTTACGGGCACCCTTACCCATGATACAGTGGCCAATAATCAGACTTGGACGCTCCTTCTCAGCCTGAGCCTTCTTGATAGCCTCACGGATCTGATCTACGTCGTTACCGTCAATCTTCTGAACATACCAGCCCCAAGCCTCGTACTTCTTGGCAGTATCCTCGCAGGTCACCACCTCAGTCTTGGTAGACAGCTGGATATCGTTAGCATCGTAGAACATGATGAGGTTGTCCAGCCCCAGGTTACCAGCGATACGACCAGCACCCTGAGAAATCTCCTCCTGCACACCACCGTCAGAGATGTATGCATAGATGGTCTGGTTCATGACATTGCCCAGACGAGCCTTCAGGAACTTAGCAGCGATAGCAGCACCTACAGCGAAGGTGTGACCCTGACCCAGAGGACCAGAGGTGTTCTCAATGCCACGCTCAATCTCGCGCTCGGGGTGACCAGGAGTCACAGAACCCCACTGACGCAGATTCTTCAGATCCTCGAGAGTATATTTGCCAATAAGGGCGAGCTGGCTGTACAACATTGGAGCCATGTGACCTGGATCGAGGAAGAAACGGTCTCTTCCTTCCCATGCGGGATTCTCAGGATCGTAAACCAAGAACTCACTGTACAGGGTGTTGATGAAATCTGCACCACCCATAGCACCGCCGGGGTGACCCGACTTTGCCTTTTCAACCATCGAAGCAGCGAGGATACGGATGTTATCCGCTGCCATGTTCATTACTTTGTTGTCGTTCATAAATCAAAAAATAGTTATTTAAGTTGTTATAAACATGTCTTTTTATGAAAACTTCTGCAAATATAATCAAAAAATTCCAATCTGCCTAATTTTTTTATGTTATTATTCATTAATGAGACTCTAGAAAAGCATTTTGATACAAATTGAAACACTCTCAACACGTTTTTTGTAGTCGAAAATGATGAATTAACTTTTTTTTAAATGCAAAAGTATATCAGTGTCGAAAAAAATTACTATATTTGCATCGTAAAAACAAATTAGGGTTATGGCAAAGTACAACATTACAGAAAAAAAGGAAAAAGAGGCCGTATATCGGTCCCTTGTGAGCCCTAAGTTGATGGACGAGATGAAGGACCGTATCCTTGAAATCATCGTCATGCAGAAAAAGTATAAGGACAAAGATTATTCAGCCAAAAAACTTGCCGACGACTTGGGAACTAACACCCGTTACATTTCTGCTGTGGTGAATGTAAGGTTTCACATGAACTACACTTCGTTCGTCAACAAATTCCGTATTGAGGAAGCGATGGCTATTTTGGTGGATCGTCGTTATCAGGATTTACGTATTGAGGAAGTGAGCGATATGGTGGGATTCTCTAATCGCCAGTCGTTTTATGCTTCGTTCTACAAGTTGATGAAGATGACTCCACGCGACTATCGTATTCAGCATTCGAATTTTGTCACAGAGAGGGCTAAGCTGAAAAAGAAAGCAGCAAAAAAAGGTACTGAATGATGAAGTATCAAGACGAACGTTTTGCTGATTTACAATTGCTCAGATACCGATTGACGGGATTTGAGCAATTGTCTTTATGTCAGAAACAGCTAATTTATTATCTGTCGAAAGCTACGCTCTATGGGCGCGACATTACTTTCGACCAGTTTGGAAAGTATAATCTCCGTATCCGCAAGATGCTGGAGGCTGTCTATACAGACTTGACCATCGACCATGAAAGCAACGATTTCCTAGCGATGGAAATCTACTTGAAGCGTCTATGGTTCTCAAACGGCATCTATCACCATTATGCTTGTGATAAGTTTGAGCCAGGATTCAGCCAAGACTGGTTAAGACGAGCTGTCTGTCAGGTGGATGCGAGCAAGCTGCCATTGAAAAACCATGAATCTGTCGAGCAAATGATGGATGAGCTTTTCCCTGTCATCTTCGACAAGGATGTATTGCCCAAACGTGTCAATAAGGCTGATGGCGAGGACTTGGTGGCAACTTCTGCCTGCAATTTCTATGATGGTGTGACGCAACAGGAAGCAGAAGCCTACTATCAGCAACTAAAGCACGATGCAGTTGATGATAGGCAGCCTGTATCCTATGGACTCAATTCTACATTGGTCAAGGACGATGCTGGTATCCACGAGGTGGTATGGTCGGCTGATGGGCGTTATGCCAATGCCATCCGCCATATCGTCTATTGGTTGGAGAAGGCCAAGACTGTGGCTGAGAACGAGAAGCAGGCTCGCGTGATAGGGCACCTTATTAATTATTATAAGATGGGCGACTTGCGCGTGTTCAACGACTACTGTATAGAGTGGGTTGGCGAGCATGATGGCAGGATAGATTTCGTCAATGGCTTTATAGAGGTCTATGGCGACCCGTTAGGACTGAAAGGTTCGTGGGAGGGTATTGTGGAGTATAAGGATCTGGAGGCTACCAAGCGTACGCAAGCCATTAGCCAGAATGCTCAGTGGTTCGAAGATCATTCGCCCGTTGACCCTCGTTTCCGTAAACCCCATGTAAAGGGTGTTACCGCCAATGCCATTTGTGCAGCCATGCTGGGTGGCGACGAATATCCTTCTACAGCTATCGGCATCAACCTGCCCAATGCTGACTGGATTCGTGCTGAGCATGGTTCTAAGAGCATCACTATTTCGAATATTACCGATGCTTACAATAAGGCAGCTCATGGTAGTGGCTTCAAAGAAGAGTTTGTCATCGATGAGGCTACGCTCGCGCTGATAGAAAAGTATGGCGATATCTGTGACGATCTGCATACCGACCTGCATGAATGCCTGGGACATGGTAGCGGACAACTGTTGCCTGGTACAGACCCTGATGCACTGAAAGCTTACGGCAATACGATTGAGGAGGCGCGTGCCGACCTCTTCGGGCTCTATTATATTGCAGACCAAAAGCTGATTGACCTTGGACTCGTGCCTGATGCCGAAGCGTATAAGTCGCAGTATTACAGCTACATCATGAATGGTCTGATGACGCAACTCATTCGCATTGAGCCTGGTCGTCAGATTGAAGAGGCCCACATGCGCAATCGTGCTCTGATAGCCCATTGGTGTTATGAGCAGGGTGGGGACGTCATTACGATGGAGAAGCGTGATGGCAAGACCTTTGTACGCATCAGTGACTACGAGGCCCTGCGTGGACTCTTTGCACGCTTGTTAGCTGAGATTCAGCGTATTAAGAGCGAGGGTGATTACGAGGCTGCCCGTCAGATGGTGGAGCGCTATGCTATTAAGGTCGATGCGGAATTGCATCAGGAGGTGCTCGATCGTTATAAACAGCTCAACTTAGCCCCTTATAAAGGCTTTATCAATCCGCAGCTCATTCCCGTTCTCGACGATAATGGCGACATCTGTGATATTACAGTGAGCTATTCTGAAAGTTATGTTCACCAAATGTTACGTTATGGACAAGAATACGGTACCCTCTAAGGTCAAGGAAATCAAGCAGGCGTTTCGTCTGATGATGGATGGCTCTGTAGCTCAGTCGATGCGCGACAAAGGCTTGAACTATCATCTTAATTGGGGGGCTACCTTGCCTCGTCTGAAAGCTAAGGCTGAGGAGCTGAAGTCAATGGACAACGTTTACGACCTTGCCATTGCTCTTTGGAAAGAGAATGTCCGTGAGTGTAAAATCCTGGCTACCATGCTGATGCCGCCTGAGAAGATGTTGCCTGAAGTATGTGACATCTGGATGGAACAGATACCCTCACAGGAGATTGCTGAACAGGCTGCTTTCAATCTTTGGCAGCATCTGCCTTATGCACCTGAGAAGGCCTACCAGTGGATTGCCAGCGATCAGGAGTACTATCAGCTTTGTGGCTTCCATGTGCTGTCGCGACTCTTTATGAACGGTCAGGAACCTAACGAGCGAGGTATCAACGAGTTTATCGATCAGGCACTCTCTGCACTTCAGGGACCCTATATGTCAGTGCGCAAAGCGGCCATGCAAAGCATACAGCACTTTGCAGAATTGGGTCTTGTGTACGAGCGAATGGCAAAAAGTGCCGTGAAATCCATCAATTTAGATTTTTTTTAAATAATTCTTGCCTTATTCTGAAGAAAAAGTAGTAATTTTGTGCGGTTTTTAACCAATTTAACCACATAAAATGAGAGAAAGCGATAAGGCTACGGTCAGAAACATACTGACCAGCTACTTGGAATTGAACAATCATCGCAAGACGCCTGAGCGCTATGCCATCTTGGATGCTGTCTACGGCATGAGTGGGCATTTTACGCTCGAGGAGTTGGGCGAGAAACTGAACGAGGAACTGCGATTTCCTGTCAGTCGGGCCACATTGTATAATACGTTGAAGCTCTTTATGGAGATGCGTCTGGTCATTCGCCACCGCTTTCAGGGCACGACGCGCTATGAGGCCTGTTATGCTAATAATAGCCACTGTCATCAGGTATGTACCATCTGTGGCAAAGTGACTGAGTTTAGGTCGGTTGCTGTGACGCGTGCCATCAAAGGCGTGCGTTCCAAACGTTTCCGTAAGGATGGCTTCAGCCTGTATGTCTATGGCGTGTGCAGCACTTGTCAGGCAAAGTTGACTAAACAGCAGAGAAAACTAGAATTACAAAAAATAAAAGGTAACAATGAATCAAGGTAAAGTTGATGTCCTGCTCGGTTTGCAGTGGGGCGACGAAGGAAAAGGTAAGGTGGTCGACGTGCTGACCCCGCAGTATGATGTGATAGCCCGTTTCCAGGGTGGTCCGAACGCTGGTCATACGCTTGAGTTCGAGGGCCAGAAGTATGTGTTGCGCTCTATTCCCTCTGGTATCTTCCAGGGGGGAAAGGTCAACATCATCGGTAATGGTGTAGTGCTGGCTCCCGATCTGTTTATGGACGAGGCTAAGGCGCTGGAGGCCAGTGGTCATGCACTGAAGGAGCGTCTGCATATCTCTAAGAAGGCTCACCTCATCATGCCAACCCATCGCGTGCTCGATGCAGCCTACGAGGCTCAGAAAGGTAAGAACAAGGTTGGTACGACGGGTAAGGGCATTGGTCCGACATATACTGACAAGGTATCGCGCAATGGTCTTCGCGTAGGCGATATCCTCGATGGCTTCGAGGAGAAGTATGCTGCTGCCAAGGCCCGTCATGAGGCTATTCTGAAATCGCTGAACTTCGAGTATAACATCGACGAGGTCGAGAAGAAGTGGCTTGAAGGCGTGGAATATCTGCGCCAGTTCCCCATTGTCGACAGCGAGCACGAAATCAACAACGTGCTGCGCTCAGGCAAGAGCATCCTCTGCGAGGGCGCTCAGGGTACGATGTTGGATGTTGACTTCGGCAGCTATCCTTTCGTGACTTCTTCGAACACCATCTGTGCTGGTGCCTGCACGGGTCTGGGCATTGGCCCCAACAAGATTGGCGAGGTGTTTGGCATCATGAAGGCTTACTGCACACGTGTTGGTGCAGGCCCATTCCCCACAGAGCTCTTTGACGAGACAGGTAAGAAGATTCGTGACTT
>Ga0247608_10005742_pt1 | contig 13322 bp, 13 predicted proteins | sample 176DNAGHGlowgp2_FD_193490 | JGI IMG/M metagenome (GOLD analysis project Ga0247608, IMG submission 193490) | Sheep rumen microbial communities from Palmerston North, Manawatu-Wanganui, New Zealand - 1766 DNA GHGlow gp2 | ecosystem: Host-associated > Mammals > Digestive system > Stomach > Rumen ...
AGTCACGTACTTGAAGCACCCCTCGGTGACGAAGCCGAACCACCGTGCGGGGTCACCCTCGCGCTCCAGCTGTTCGCCCTTGCGGTACTCCACCATCTTGCCCTCGCGCTCGCAGAACTCGCGCAGCGCCTTGATGTCAATACTGTTTTTCCCGAATTTCTGTTCCATACTTCACCGAATTTAGTTGCAAAGGTACGAATAATCATCGAGAAATACAAAGATATTTATTTCTTTCCTATTTTATAAGTAGGTAGGAAGTGAAATTGTTATAGGAGGGAGTCAAGAATTCGCACAGCCGAAGTTCGCTTGATACAAAAGAGATGCAAGAATGAGCGGCAGAAATAAACCACAAATTATCCGAAATTGTAAAAAAGACATAAATTTGGCGTTCCTTCCGAATCAAATTAAAGAAAGTTTTGTATCTTTGTCACAGATATGTTATTCAAAGAAAAAAGAGTGAAGTTTGCAAACGTGTTCGTAACTATGTGGTTGAAGGGTATTACAAAAAAAATTAAACGATTCTGGTATGAATCCGTATTGGGTTATAATAAAAGAAAGAAAACATATCGCCCTCTTGATTATAGATTCATTTTTGATCGATGGAAATCGACATATCCGCATTCATGGCAATATAAAGTATTTCTTCAATACAATAGCGAACTGAGAAGATTATATTTTTCAAACTACAATGCAAGACAATTTGTGTTTTCTCAGCTTAAGAAAGAAGGTGCTACCAAAGAGTCAAAGATGTCTCAGTTCTTCAATATGAGAGACAATGCTCTTACTGAAAAGCAATGGGCAAGAAACTATAATGATTTTGAAAATTGGACTTTGTTGAATGCTGCAATGGCGTTGTCTAGCTACTTTGAAACTTATCTGTCATCAGCAATTATGCTGAGTATAGAATCAGATCCCGGTATTTTGTTAGGAGCGTCAAAGAGTGTTGATGGTGCAAGGCTAATGAAATATGGTCAATTTAAGAAAAAAGAATTCGACTATGTTGCGGAAGAGTGTACGAAAGGCGAATGGTCTATGAGAGTTTCAAATTTGGAGAAACTATTTGGAACCATGCCACATTCTATGATTGACAACATTGGTGAATTGGAGAGATTGCGAAAGTTGAGAAATAATGTAGGACATGCTTTTGGTCGAGATATAGAGAAATCCAGGTTATATAATGTTTCGCAGACAGTGCCTATTGATCGACTGAGTTTTGAGCGATTCTCAAAATGGCAGCATATCATTGAGAAGATAGTTATGGATATAGATACCATATTAGTTCAAAATCATATTGGTTCATTCCAGCCCTTAATGGTATATCATCAAATTTACTCTGAATCTGATAAAGCAACTGACAATAAAAGCCTTGGGGAACGAGTAAAAAAACTCAAGAGGCAATTAGGAAAAGACATTGATAGAAAGTTCGGGAAGACTTATTGTAGAACGCTGGTAAACTACTATGAACATCTGTGATGATTGGCTTATGCTATGTGCCATTACTCGTGGTTCCATTCTCTTACATTAGAATCATTTATGTTATCATTGGACATAGACTTAAAGAATTAACACTTGACAATCCGATGGTAAGCTTGTTTGGTGTCAAATTCGCCAATTTTCTGATTTGTGGGTACAAAGGTAGTCATTTTCAGCACAAATCGTTTATTTTATTATAAATTGGGCTTGTTTTAAATAAAAAATGCATAATTTATACACGAAATGATAGTTTTGTGCTTCCGTTTCGAGAAAAAAGTAGTATCTTTGCAAACAAATTAATGCCACTTTTTAAGTGGACTCAAAGTTTAATTATGGGAAAGCCATTCAAAGGAGAGTTGGAAAAGCTTACGGGCACCATAAAGTGGGCTGAGCAGCAAGATGTGACGGCATTGCGCTCTTTCTTCTCATTAAATGCTGGTACCCCCTTGATTTGTATCGGAAGTGGTGGTTCATATAGTGCGGCAAGCTATGCTGCCATGCTCTATAAGCAGATGTGTGGGCTTGCAGTTCCTATGACACCTCTAGCTTTTGATACATATTCTGATACTGTAATACGTGATAGCAAATTATTATTCTTCAGTGCAGCTGGGCGAAATAAAGACTTCTTGATTGCGTTCCAACATGGTTTGGAAGTAGGAAGGGGTGATATGACAGGGATCTGCCTTCGTGAAAGCCCCAAGTGGGATGAGGTTATTGACAAATATAGTGCTGATTTTAAAAAATACACATTTCCAATTCCTACTGTAAAAGACGGTTTTCTGGCAACCAACTCTCTTGTGGCCTTCTTTGTGCTGATGTACTGTTGCTTCTTTGATGCAAAACCGTCAAAGTATATCAAGAAAGGAATAGGTTATAGTTATAATCATGAAATTGATTTCTCGAAGATAGACAACTTCATTGTTCTTTATAGCAATCTAAGCGAGCCAGTGGCTGTTGATTTGGAATCAAAATTTTCAGAAGCAGCACTTGGTTCTGTCTTGATGGCAGACTACCGTAACTTTGGACATGGTAGGCATCAGTGGTTTGACAAAAAGGGGGCAAATTCTTGCATTGTGGCTTTGGTGAACGAGAATGACCGTCCGTTGTCAGATAAGACTTTAAGCAAGATGCCTGATGATGTCAATGTGGTTCGTATTGAAACAGAACTCAGTACGCCACTTGCTACCATTGACTTGTTAGTGAAGTCGTTTCAGTTGGTTGCTACCATTGGAAACATGAGAGGGATAGACCCCGGACGTCCGGGTGTCCCTGACTATGGAAATGAATTATATCATCTGAATTACGTTAAACTAATTAGTGATGATTGCATTAAACTACCAGCTAAAGAATTGGCAATATGTAGGAAACTAAGGCTTGGAAGTAAGGCTTTGATACCTGCTAAAGAATATGAAGAGTATTCAAAGGCGTATGATGGGTTTATTTCAATGTTGAGGGAGAAGGAATTCGATCTTCTAGCTCTGGATTATGACGGAACCATTTGCAATGTGGATAGGAAATCAAGATATAATGAAAAGTTGGAGGATTCAATTGCCAAAAAGCTGAACAAGTTACTATCAGATGGAATGAAGATTGCCATTATGACCGGACGGGGTGGTTCTGTTCATGAACTGTTGAGAAAGTCTATCCAGAAGGAATATTGGCAGCAAGTTTATTTGGGCTGCTATAATGGCGCAGTTATTGTTACTCTGTCCGATGACGCTACCGCCATTGAAGCAATTAAGGACGCTCCGTTGGATGAACAATTGGTGAAGCTAGAAAAAGAAATCAAGTATTATTCTTTCGCGCCAACCGTCAGAAAATACAGCACCCAACTGTCATTTACTTGTATGGACAAAATGAAGGCATACGAAATATGCAATGAAATTATTCTTGCCAATAAACTGGATAAGCTTCATGTGTGGAGTTCAAGCCACTCTATGGATATTGTAGTCAGCACTAGGGCAAGCAAGTCGGCTGTAAAGGATATTTCCGAAGATGTGTTGGCGATAGGAGACCGCGGCGATTATGAGGGTAATGATTTTGAGATGCTTTCCATGCCTTATTCCCTAAGTGTTGATGGTGTGTCTCGCAACCCTAATAGTTGCTGGAATCTGGCACCCAAGGACCTGAGAGGTTTGGATGTCGTGAAGTATTATCTGCGTAAGATAAAAAAGACAAATAAAGGTTTCAAAATCAAATTCTGAGTCTATGCGATTTAATCTGGCAAAACAGTTCCTTACCCAGCTGATGAAATGGGACGATATTGAGGCTACGGAGCATCTGAAGGAGATAGATTTGATGTCAGACATCAAGTATGATTCCTATGACCAGTTTATGCCTGGCATAAAGTTCGTGGGGAACTTTTATCTTTGGCTGAGTCAGTTTGAAGATATTGATGACAGGAAACTTATGTATGAGTTTGTGAAGAAGTATATCATCTATATTAACTCAACCCAGATTTCACATCTCATTGATTTGCTTTATAACACCAAGATTATACCTGCCATTAGACAGAAAGTGGTAGAGGATTTTAGGAATCATGGCTTGACTGTGAATAAATACAACTACAAGCGGCTTGACAACGCGGCAGAGTTTAAGTCACACAAACGAAAGACCCTGTTCATCGGTCTTAGTGATGGTTCGCATATTGATATTATCCGCAGAAATAGCTATCTGGACAATGACCAGGTGCTGACAAATTATTATCCTGATGACACAAAAATCAAAGAACTGGCTGAGGAACTTGAGAAAAGTAAAGATTTGGTAGAGGGTTCGGAAAAGAAATTCGAATCTATCGCATTGATTGATGACTTCACGGCCAGTGGCTCCTCGTTTATCCGGATAAAGGATGATGGAACCTTTGCAGGGAAGTTGCCCAAATTCTTTGAAGCTATTTATGGTAAAGAGGAATTCAAAAAACTTTTGATTGACGGTTTTGACATTCATTTGTATTTCCTAATAGCGACTAAGAGTGCTCTGGATCATATTAATGCTATGTTGGAACAGTATAAGAAGCAGCACCGTGACTTGAATGTAACGTTGGAGTGTGTCCAAATGCTCTATGAAGATGCGAAATTTACTAGTCACACAGGAACGGAAGCGTTGGCTATCCAAAAAATCATCAGCCAGAAACGATATATCAATGAGCCTGCATTGACCAGGGCCTATAAGGAAAGTTATCCGGCAGGCAATACTGACTATCATCTCGGTTATAGGCAATGCGCCCTAACGATTGTTTTGAACCATAACACACCCAACAACTCCCTCCCCATCATCTGGCAACCCAAGAGAGAGGCGGGAGATAGACTATACCCTTTGTTCTACAGAATTACACGTCACTGATTATGCAGCAGTATGAGAATCCATTTAGCATGAGAGCTTCAGAGAAGATGACAGCGGATGATGTATTCGTCAGTCTCTTGTCTGATGATTCGCTGTATCCTCTGAAGGAATACAGTGACAGGGGCTCATTGTGGGGAAACTTAACCTACATTTGCAGTGCTCCAGGTGGTGGAAAGACAACGATGATGCGTTGTTTCTCCCCGTCAGTCGTATTCAGGGTTCATAACAACAAGAAGGACAACGATAAGATGTTCAAAGCCCTAAAGAGTATGGGTGTAGTCACTTCCAATAGAATACTGAAATGCGGAGCATATCTGCTGACGAACAGGAGTTATGCAGATCTGGAAGATGAAGAGGTGTTCACCAAACCACAGGCCAGACGGCTGCTTTTTGCCTTGTTGAATGCCCGGTTTACATTGGTGGCTATTAAGGCTTTGCAGCAATTGAAGAATCTGACATATGAACAGCTGGGACAAGTGGCATTCAGTCCCTCGCTGGAACTGTCGAACAGGTTTGCCCCCAACCCGACACCCCATACAGCCAAGGAGCTGTTTGACTGGGCTGCTGGAATAGAACGACAAATAACGGACATCATAGAAACATATGAAAACACTGACGAGAAGCACGGTCACAATTCATTATTCATTTTGAATGAACTCCATGCGTCGGATTTTACTATATCGGGCAAAACCATTGTAGATGACTTTATTTTCCAACTGGACGATTGTCACAAGTTGTCTAGGATGCAGCTTGACTTTCTGCGGCAGGAACTGGTAGAGACGCGTATCAGCAATACCGTTTGGCTGGCCATGCGGTACGATAAGTTTACCTATGAGGAGTTGATGCCAAAGACAGACATGATAGGTCGTGACTATAACAGCATTCATCTGGGAACGGACAACAAGTTCGAGAAAATGCTGGGAAGTATAATGGAGAAGCGTTCCAATCTGTCCAGACATGACATCAAATTGAACAACTCATTGGAACAGTTGTCTATACTTTCTGACGATCAGTATCAGACAATCATTGATTACAGCAGGAAAGCCCTTGCTACGAAACTTGGTCTTTATGATGAATTATTGAGCTATATAGATAAAAACTTTGATACGTCCAAGGACATGGCTGAACAGACCTTTGCCCTTATGTTGTTCGCACAACGAGAATTCAAAACGTCGTTCCCGATGTTCCCGCATGAACAATCTTCTTATAATGAGCATATCAAGGCTGACCTTATAAAGATAAGCCGAGATATCATACCTGCAGTTTTCAATCATCCGATGTATTTCGGTACGGACACATTGAAAGAATTGTCCCCGAATAATACAGAACAGTTTATCAGCTTCTGCAATGTGCTTTATGAACAATTGCTCACCCAGAAACTGTTGCATCCCCGTAAAGCCTTACTTTTGTCTGCTGCTACACAGGATAGGCTCATCAAAGACGAGTGCAAGAAAAAATTGAAGCGGATGCTGACAGAGTACGGTAGAGGAGTATTTACTTTTATCAACAATCTGGGAGGGTTCTGTAAGAGCCAGACGTTGCAATTGGGTAGTTCATACGGTACAGTAAATGGTTTTGCCATCAAGGAAGTGGACACGCTCTTTGGCAAGACTACCAATATGATAGATGACACCCGACTTGAAAGCGTATTAAGAATATGTCTGGCCAATAATCTGCTGTTTACCAGAGAAACAAAGCAAGGCGAGAAGGATAAGGAGTGGACAGTGTTCTACCTGAACCGCTGGATTTGTGCCGCTTTCTCTTTGCCCTTAGGCTATGGTGGTTGGAGAAAAAGAACCATCAGGGAGTTGACTGACTGGATAAAAAAAGAAGAAAAATGGGAAATTGGGATTCGTATGTGATGGTCGAAGGTGACAAACAAGTCACCCAATTCTGGAGTGACGCTGACCGTCCACAAGGTAAAACCCTGCTCATCATAGGTGAGGGCTTTGACCCACGTATGAATAACGTTCTCAGGGCTTTTGTGGAAACAAAAACGGAGATTGACTGCAAAATCATCGTTTTTGGCGACTATACGAAATCTCCGAATGCGTCAATGATAGAGCGGAATATCGAAGTCAGAAAGACATTGCTTGAAAAAGGTGCGGTGCCATCCTCAGTCTACCAATTGAAAATTGGTGCAAAAAAAGATTTGAACAGGGGCGTGAAGTTAATGAACAAGGAGGTAGAGAGTCTGATAAACGGTTATGATAACATTATCGTGGACATCAGTGCTTTGCCCAAAGTGTTGTACTTTAATCTGGTCAGATCTATCTACAAAAGTCAAAATAATAAAAACCTGTTTATAGTGGTTTCTGAGAATGCAGAAATTGACAGACGCATTAAATACATCAATCTGGCAGATGATATAGAACCGATGGTGAAGTTTAATCCCGGTATCGGACTGGAGGCGGAACCTGACAGAATAAGGATTCAGATCTCATTGCTGGGAGAGAACGGAATGGAGAAATGGAACAAGATCCTGGGTCATTTCAATCCGGATGAAGATTTTCCCGTCGTTCCTTATCCTTCATTGGATCCTTTCAGAACAGATTCGATTATCAAGGAGTATAAAGAACTATTTAAACAAGAAGATGCCAAGGACAATATCATTTATGCTCACGAACGTAATCCCTTTGAATTGTATAGATTGCTGACGAGGTTTATCCAGTCGGAAGACGAAATTTTGGGAAAGGTGAAGCAGATGGCTTGTTATGGGATAGCTCTGTTATCTAGCAAACTCCTGTCGGTTGGTGCGCTTCTGACTGCGATGGAGAATGAGAATGAAGTTGCTATTTATAACGTTATCAGCCGTGATTATGTCATAGACAAAGACAGCATAGATTTTGATGAACTGAACAAAAAGAGTACGACTTTTTTAATGTGGATAAAAGGTGATGCATATAATGACTGATTCCCATAATAGAAAAGTTAAGATACAATAAAAAACGAGATTATTCGTTATTAATTTGCGAAGTTAGACAAAAAATGTCTATCTTTGCAAACAAAATACTAAATGCGGGATAATGGCGAGCATAGCAAGCTGGATATATGATAAGCCGCTTAGAGGCAATTACACCTTCACACACGATGAGGTGGCGCAGGCATTCCCTGACATGAGTGCCGGCAGCATTGCACGTGCGCTGACCAGAGAGGTGAGCAAGGGACGGATTATGTCGCCCCTGCGCGGCTTCTACGTCATAGTGCCGGATGAGTATGTGCTGCGCGGGGCTGTGCCGCAGTCGTTTTACTTGGACGACATGATGCACCACCTGGGACGCAAATACTATGTGGCTCTGTTGAGTGCTGCAAGTTATCACGGAGCTTCGCATCAAGTCCCGCTACGGTTCAGTGTGATGATAGAGCCTCCCGCCATGCGTGACAAGAAGGGAGAGAAGTACCTTACGCATTATTTCTGCAAGAGCCATATTCCTGAGGCATACGTGGAGAGACGACAGACGCGGACGGGCTACATTAACGTGTCGCGTCCTGAACTGACGGCAGTAGATTTGCTGACGTATCAGGCTAAGACAGGAAGCGTTTCGCGGGCAGCCACTGTTCTGGCTGAATTGGTGGAGAAACTGGATTTCGGGCGTTTAGGGGCTGACTTCGTGAAGGAGGTGCCGGTTACCAGTCTGCAACGTCTGGGCTATATTTTGGACGAAGTGCTGGAGGAAGGTGAAGCGGCAGAGTCGCTGTACAGTCTGTTGAAGTGTTCCGGTTTCGTGCTTCAATATGTGCCTTTAAAGGCAGGAAAGAGCAGCGAGGGGTGCGAAAGAAACGCCAAGTGGAGAATTATTGTGAACGAAACCATCGAGATTGACGAGTTATGATACCAGAACGATATATTACGGAATGGAGCGAGCAGGCCCCGTGGGTGGTGAATAAATTCATCGAACAGGATTTGATAGTCTGCCGTGCGTTAGTATCTATTTTTAGCGATACATTTCTTGCGGAGCATCTGGCGTTCCGTGGCGGCACGGCATTGGGTAAGTTGTATCTGAAGCCGCAGCCCAGATACTCAGAGGACATCGATCTGGTGCAAGTGAAGGCAGAACCCATTAAAGAGACCATAGACCATCTAAGGGATGCGCTGGCTTGGCTGGGCGAGCCAGTGGTGAAGCAGAAGAAGCACAACAATACGCTGGTATTCAAGGTGCAACCGACGGATATGGATGCGGGGGAGATTCACTTGAAGGTGGAGATTAACTGCAAGGAGCATTTCTCGGTATATCCGATGGTAAGAGTGCCTTTTGCGGTGAATAGTTCGTGGTTCAAGGGTGCTTGCGAGGTGCTGACGTATGAGTTAGCAGAACTGACAGGGACGAAATTGAGGGCTGTTTATCAGCGGAGAAAAGGACGTGATTTGTTTGACCTGTGGAAGATACTGTCAATGCACCTCGAATTGGATAAAGGGAAAGTGATGGAGAGCTATGAGCGCTATCTTGGCTTCACGGCATCACACTTGCCTACGTACAAGGAATTTTTGCTGAATATGGACGGTAAACTACAGGATGAGGAATTCTTGACGGACACGGAAATGATTCTTGGGCCACAGGTGGAGTATGACCCACAGGTGGCGTGGGAAAAGGTGAAAGCAGAGTTGGTGGAGAGGCTTAATCCTGTAGTTTGAATCTTTAAACTTGAATCATGAAACTAGAAACAAATAATATAGCAGTTGGCGCAGGCCTGATTAGCCTGGATGTTTTGATATGGGACGGACAAAGAGTCCCCATATCCTATTACGTGGGTGGTACTTGCGGCAATGTGATGATGATACTTGCCCACTTGGGTTGGGAAGCTTTCCCCATTGCTCGTTTGGATGGTACAAAAGATGGGGTAAGAGTGCTGGAGGATATGAAAAGACACAATGTACACACGGATTTTGTATCTACCCAAGACGGTAAGACACCCGTGATTGTGCAGCGTAATTTCATCAACAAGGATGGTATTCCTACGCATAAATTTGAATCGCGTAACAATATGGGTCGGTTCTATCTGGACTTCAAGTCGCTGACGCTGAAACAGGCGAATGAGGTGATTGAGAGGATAGACTTTGTGCCAAAGGTATTCTTCTTTGACAGGGTTTCCCCCGCCATCTTGAAGCTAGCCACTACATTCAAGGAAAAGGGGGCGGTGATATTCTTTGAGCCTTCCAGCAGAGGAGGTAATGTCAGCCTGTTTAACAAATGTGTTGAGGTGTCTGATATAGTCAAGTTCTCGGAACAGAGGATAAAAGAGATTAACCAGTTTAAAGGCTATAAGGATAAGCTGTTTATCCAGACGCAAGGAGCAAAGGGCTTGAGCTACCGCTTGAGTGGCGATTGGAAGCACTTGGAACCTGTTGCAAATGAAAAAGTGGTGGATACCGCTGGTGCGGGCGACTGGACAGCGGCTGCTTTGATTAATAATTTGTTCAAAGACAAAGTGATGTTTGGAATATGCGATCTCTTAGAATCAGATTTGGAAACAGCTCTGAATGAAGCACAAAAAGTAGGTGCTAAGAGTTGCTCTTATGAAGGGGCGCGTGGCATGATGCAGCAATGAAACAACTAAAGGACGGAGATATAGATGAAATAACATTGAAAATCAATACGAGACCAAGAAAGGAACTCAATTTTACAACTCCAATTGAGGAGTATTTCAATTACTTGTTGTTAATTTACACTTGCTTGTTGAATTCTCCCTGCCCCCAAAAAGGTTAAATACGTTAAATCTTCTCCATATTTTGTGCATTCCATAGTCATCAATCCACTTTTCTACCGTTTAACATGTAAGTAAGTGATTATCAATATTTAATATATTCCAAAATTGCACTAGTCTGACCTCTATTACAATTTCCAATAGTATTACTTCTCTTAGTACAAGTTTTTTATCAGGTTGCACAAGTTTAACCTCTGTGACCATTCCAAGCAGCATATTATCCATTGGCAGTAGCGCCTTTCAAAATAGTGGTCTAACCTCTATTTCCATCCCAAACAGTGTGATATCTATTGATAAAAATGCTTTTTTGAATTGCTTTGAATTATTATCTGTGACTATCGGGGATGGAGTTACTTCTATTGGTAGTAAATCTTTTGCCGCTTGCACAAAGTTAACGGATGTCTATTGTTTGGCCAAAGCTGTTCCTACTACAAATTCTGATGCCTTCAGCAGCTATTTGGTAGATAGATACACCCTTCATGTTCCTGCAGCTTTAGTAGAATCCTATAAATCGACAACACCATGGAGTGGTTTTAAGGATATTGTTGCCCTGGACGGTGAAGCGACAAAATGCGCAAAACCAACTATCAAAGTTGAGGATGGAATACTTACATTCAACTGCCAGACGGAAGGTGTGACCTATGTTGCAAGTTATAATTTCAGTAACGAAGGAACAAAGAAGGGTGGGAGTCAATTGGTGCTTGCAGGCAATACAATTTGTCATGTATCTGTTTACGCCACTAAGGAGGGCTATCTTAACTCCGAAACAGCCACAGCTGACGTGGAACTAAATGTATGTGTAAAGGGTGATGTGGATGGCGATGGTAAGGTAAATGTAGCTGACCATGTGAGGCTGTCGGATATCATTTTGAATAGAAACAAATAAAATCAGGGCGCAACGGGGTCAGGCACCTGTGCGCCCTTTTTCACTTTTTTAGTTGAAAATTTGGTCGTTTGGATTAAAATGCTTACCTTTGGGGCGCAATGGGGTCAGGCACCTATGCGCCCTTTTGCTTGGGAGAAGGCTAAAGGAAAGGCCGCTCTTGCAGTAAACACAGAACTACTCGAAGCCAATTGGCAGACGGGTAGATACATCGTTGAGTTTGAGCAACAGGGTAATGCAAAGGCTCGCTATGGAGAGCAATTGTTGACTAACCTTTCAAGGGATCTCACAAAGCTAAGAGGGAAAGGCTATTCTCGGTCTAATCTATTCAATATGAGATTATTTTATGTGCGATTCCCAAAAATCCAAACAGTGCCTGGACAATTGACTTGGAGCCATTATTTGGAGTTGCTGAAGTGCGATGACCCGTTGGAGATGCAATTCTATATGAAGGAGTGTATCAACCAAGGCTCACAGATGATGCTATTCCCAGAGATTTTCGAGGATGCCGAGGAAGAAAAATGAGTTTTCCTTTGGTTTTCTGCTCACTTAATCGTATCTTTGCAGGCGATGTTTGAAAAGGAAATAGAAGAATACGAGAGCGTCCGTCTGGAATATCAGCAGAAGATAGCCGACAGGATGGGCAGGAAGCAGTGGATGGAATACAACGAAATTCTGTTTTCTGCGCACTCTTGTGCCATAGAGGGAAACTCGTTTACGGTCGACGACACGAGGATCCTTCGAGAGCAGGGAATGGCGATGATTCCCGTGGGACGTTCGCTGTTGGAGTGTACGGAGATGGCAGACCATTTTCGTGCATTCGACTATATGGTAAGTCATTTGGATCATCCGTTTGATGAGGCCTTATTGAAAGAGGTGAACCGTCTGGTGACGGAGCATACGCTGAGTTATCGTGCCCCAGGAGCCAACGCAGGCGAATATACCACAGAGGATATGGCTGCTGGCGATACGGTATTTGGAGATCACGAGACGCTGATTGCCCGAGTGCCACAACTGATGGCTTCGACGCAGAAGGTCATCGACGACGGGCAGCATCCGTTGGTGGTGGCAGCCAAGTGGCACGGGTATTACGAGTATCTGCATCCTTTCCGCGACGGCAACGGTAGGACTGGGCGTCTTCTTTCGAACTTTATTCTCCTTCGTGCTGACCACCCTATACAGATTATCAGGCTTGAAGACCGTTCTGAGTACATCTCAGCCCTCAAGCAGATTCGTACGGAAGGCACAGATGAGCATTTGGTGGCATTCTTCTTCAAGACAGCCATCAGCCGTATGAAGGGCGAACTGGCCCAGAAGCGCAAGAACTCCTTGCCTACATTGTTCTTCTGACTTGCACTATGGCGATGCGCTGACCGTTCAAGTTGTGCCAGGCGTCATCCGACAGCCGGCACATCGATTCCGCTATCTGCAATTTCTCCGAAGATAGATAGTACGAGAATTAGGATATTTTGGCCCGATTATTGCCCTCTATATCGCCCTCGGCGGCGGCACGAAGTAGGAGCTCTTAGAATTTATAGCCTAAGGTGATGGTGACGACTTGGTTGCGGACTGAATCGTCGAGGCCAGAGAACGCCTTGGTGACGCCAAAGTTGTAGCGGGCATCGAGCGTGATGCCGTTATACTCGTAAGAAAGACCGACGGGAATGGAAAGTTCGAACTTGTTCATCTTGACATCATCGTCGTCTAAAAGCAACTCAAGGACTCTATCGAGGTCGATCTTCGTATCACCTTCCTTCATCTGGGTCTTGACCCTATAGGCTGGCTGCAGGCCGGCCTTGAGGGCCAGGCCAGGTAGCACATAGTAGTTGGCCGTCAGAGGGAAAGCGGCATAATAGATATTCAGCGTGTACTCAAATTCGGAATAGTCTAATTTTGCGCCCTGGTCAGTAAAGAGGAGTCC
>Ga0247608_10005750_pt1 | contig 13315 bp, 15 predicted proteins | sample 176DNAGHGlowgp2_FD_193490 | JGI IMG/M metagenome (GOLD analysis project Ga0247608, IMG submission 193490) | Sheep rumen microbial communities from Palmerston North, Manawatu-Wanganui, New Zealand - 1766 DNA GHGlow gp2 | ecosystem: Host-associated > Mammals > Digestive system > Stomach > Rumen ...
GAAAAATGGATAGGGCATTAACTAAGCTAATTAAGGAAGTACCTGTAGAGGATAAGAGAGTCTTTGGTAAAAATGTATATGATTTTATTCTTGCAAGCCAATTAGATACCTTACTAGATTGCAAAAAGGAATCTATAAAATTATTGAAATATTTAAATAAATTTAGTGGAAGAAGTAAGCAATTATTCTTACAGCTTGTAAGTGAATTTATGTTCTTTTAAAAAAGACTATAAGATGTTAAACCTAAATAAAGTTTAATCTCTTATAGCCTATTTTTTTTATTATATTGGGAATTGTTATTTATATTGTTTTTTTTATCATTTTATTTTTCATCTTTATGGATGTCACATCAGAACATTTCTCTATGGTGAACATAATTTTAGGTTTTTCAACTTCATATTTTAATTCGGTGATTATATGTTTGTGCAGTTCAGGGCTAATGTTTGTCAAGATTATAGTGTTAATGTCCATTTTTTTCTGAAAAATGAAAAATTACGTTACCACATAAAACTGACCTTTTGCTTGGATTGTTATCAAATTTTAATTCAACACCATTATTATATATATTTACCTTAAAGATATCTGCTTTAATCTTATAGGAATTTGTTGCCGAAATAGAACAATTATCTATATTTTGTGGTATAATAATATTACTATTAATTACTTCAAATTTATTGGTAAGTAAAAGGTTTATTTCTACAATCTCTTTTTGCGCATTTTTATCCAATAGCATTTCTAATGCATTTGATTTGTCATAGTCAATCCTTATGCAGTTCTTAAGAGTTTCTTCATTCTAATTACTAAAATGAATTTTAATTAGAAAATACTCTTCCAATAAATGATTAGAAGATATTGGCTTACTATAAATTTCAATCATATTTAGCCTCCTTATGATTCCATCCTAAAAACTGTGCGTGTTTTACGACTGTAGCCCACCCCTCGATTCTAGGATGAGAAAATATGAATTTCCAATTCCACATTGTTTGTATTGTGCCATATTTAATACCTTTTGCTGTAGCACTATTTAGATTTTGATAAAAATCATATAGTACAAACTGTGTGTATAATGTTTGATTTGATATTTTCATTGTATTCTTACCTTTCCAATTTTGGGCAATTTCTTAAAACATATGTTTTGTTGCATTTCCATGTACCCACATTTTTCCTCTTGTTGACGAGACTACATTACATGGTAAATGGATTTCTATGATGCTATCTAATTGATTTTCTCAAAAGGATTTTAAAAATGATTATGAAAGGAATAATCGGTTCTAAAGAAATTGGTAATATTTCCATGGTTCCATATGATAATAATACTAGTTATTTTATTCTCAAAATGGAAAATAAATGAAATGGTTGGAAATAGTATGTATAAACCTGTCGTTTTGTGCAAGATTTAACATCATTAAATTGAGAGTCAAATAACTATTATAATTATGCAGTAGGAATGAAGGAGATGATAAACACGTTAATATTGAAAGAAATAGAGTATAATACTAAGATTGACTATTTGGTTTGCAAAAATTTAGCTAAAGGATTAGAACAAGGCTATGATGAGGAACGATTAAGATTAGTTTATAATAGAGTTGAAAAAGCCAAATCTAACTATGAAATCATGATGATTAGGATAAAGGATATATTCACTTTGAATAACATTAAGGTTGATGGTGCCAAGTTAGCCAAAGAATTATATGAGTGCATTACTGGGGATATTATTGATATAAATTTTCAATTCAATGAGTTTACATATTTGTCATTTAAAACTAATTATTTGATTATAAATGGTCTGGATATATCATTAGATTTTAAATTTATATTAATTCAAATAACCTTATTTATAGGTTTAACGTTGAAATATGATTTGCCAATTATTCCATATCGTTTTTCATGTAAAAATATATTTAATAACTTAATCAATAATTCAAGTGGTGAGACTATTGAAAATAATATATCTATTCTGGCTCTACGAACAATGAAACTAAATCAAAGACATGATATTAGTTATAGTAAAAAAGTATTTAAAATATTGAATGAAAACAAAGTGGATTTCCTTTCAAATACTTCAATTTTAAAAATCGGCATATATGGTTCGTTTGCTACTGGTAATATGAACGAATACAGTGATCTAGATTTACTTGTTATTACGAATGAAAAAGAAAATATCGATGTAATTTTAGACTATTCATATAAATTTTGGTCATTTATAATAGATATACCAATTGACATAAAAGTAATAACTGAAAAAGATTTGTTAGAATTAAATATGAAAGGCCTAAAGAAAACATTAAAATATCTATAGATGGAGGTGAAGGAATGGAAGAATTTTGTCATATAACTATAGGAGATGAGTTAATTGTTAGAAAAAAGGTTGCTAGATTCATTGAAAAGTATTTTAGATTTTTAGGGCATGATTTCAGGCATGACTTATTTAAACAAATTGTTTATTCTGAAGAAATGTACAAGACTCCTTTAGAAGAAAAAATAAAAAATTATTATGATGCATATTACTACTTATTAAATAATTATAAGAATCCACTATCAAAAAGTATCTTAAAAAAATTCTTTTATATCATCAATGAAAAAGAACCTGAAAATGATATGATTACAAGACTTGCAACTTTGTTTTTTAATTTGAATAATCTTCCACCATTTGAAAGAGCAGTTGATTTTTGTTTCGAATCATATAGATTAATGCCAGAATTTGGTGAGAAAGAAAGGCTAATTATATCTTTAATGTTTTATAATCTTTGTCTTGCTAAAGGCAATATAGCCATTAATTCGTTCCTTGAAAAAGATTATAAAGGAATAGAAGTAAGGATATCTAATAAGAATGAATTGTTTAAATATCTTATAAGTGCTATTAACAATAATAAGACACAAAAGAAAAATGACTATAGAGGACTAGAAATCATTTCATTTTCACAAATATATAACATTTTTAAAAATGAGCAAAAGATATTAGAAGCTTATGGAATAAGACATTTGTTTATATTTGGATCTTATGCAAAGAATGCTGAAAGAATAGATTCCGATGTTGATCTTTTGGTTATAATGAATCAAGATTTAACAAATAAAGAAAAAGAGGATAATTTAATGGTTTTAAGTGACATGTTTTATAAAAAAACAAAGCATTTTGTTGATTTTATGGAAATTAGTGATTATTTAAACGATACTATTATTAAAGAATTAAATGACGTGAATAAATTATTTTAGGAGGAGACAATGAGTAACAAAGGATTAAAAGCTTATACAAAGCAAATAACACAATCGCTTTCTGATTTAGCAGAAATGAGCATTAATTTGAATAAGAATGATTCTAATTTGCATATTAATATACCGTTAATATCGAGTGTTGGTCTAAATCAAATTAAAACCAGTTTAATATTCAATTATCAAGATATGGGGATAAGTGGTTTATTTGGACACGGATTTAAGCTGAATTATTTTGCAAAGCTTAGTGAATTATTAGATAAATATACTATAAATAATGCTGATGGTTCGACTGATGAATATTTAGCATCCGAGTCATATGAAAACAAAGAGACAAAATTAAAAATCAAAAAGAAGTATGATGATCAATATCATTTGACATATCATTATGAGGTTAGTGATAAATATGACAATGTTATGAGTTATTATTCTGACTTAGAATATCCAAAATACATAAAACAAAAAAATGGGGATAAGTTAACTTTAGATTTTATTGCTGTTACAAAAACAATTAATAATCAATATGGTGATGAAATTAGATTTATAAAAAGTGGTAATTTTATTACAAAAGTATCATATTATCATAATAATAACGAAGTTGCATATGTAAACTTATATTATGATGGTAATGATTATTTAACTAAGATATGTACTAAAAATAGTGGTGTAACAGTATCAGAAATAAGTATTTCATATTTTACAAATTACATACTTATTCAAGATAATATTTCAGGTCAGAGAATTAAGTATAATATTAGTAATGGAAGGGTTTCTTCATTTGTAGAAGGATTCGATTCTTCATTTATTAATTCACATCCAATAACTATTGAATATGAAGATAATAAAACTACAGTTAGTGATTATCAAAATAATAAGTCATATGTGTTTTTTGATAATAATAACTTTCCTCTATTTGAAATGGATAGTGAGGGAAATGTTGTCGAAACGGAATATAATCCTACGACCAAATTGTTAGAAGCAAAAAGTGATCCTGTTCAAGTTATTCATAAAGAAACAAATTTATTCCCATCAAGTGTAGCAAGTTTTAGTCAAACTAATGTTAATGTTAGTCACGTTGATTGTGATGTTCCTTTTTTCAGTAATATATTAGGCAATACTGTATATAGGGTAACTGGAACAAACGATGATGCAAGATTATCTTATAGCGTTAATATAAGTGGAATAGCAACAGATGATATATTTGTTGTTTTGTGGGGAAAACAACTTACTCCAAAAACTAGCAATTCATATGTTAAAGTATCAGTTTCTGCAGGTGATACAGATGAAGATACATTTAAAAAAGAGTCTATTGATGGAATATTTGATTTGATGACGCTTGGAACAAGTGCTAAACAATCTTTTTCACAAATTACTTTAACAATAGAAATTATAGGTCATGCAAGTATTGAACTAGGTGGATTACAAGTGATAAAAAAATCCTTTGGTTCATTTTATCAATATGATAATTCTGGAAATACTACTGAGATTGGAAATGGCGGAACAACTGCAAATATAAAATATAACTCAAATAATTTACCAACATCATCAATTGGTGGTGATTCATCAATGTATGATTATGAATATGATGATAATGGTAATTTGAAAACAGCTAAGTCAACATATGGCAGTAAAATAACAAATACATATGATAGTATTTATAAGAATAATTTAACATATAATAAAGTTTCTACAAGAGACGGAAGTACTAATCTAGAAACTAAAAAAACATATTCAAATGATGGAAGATTTGTTATTGAAGAATATGATGAATTATTACACAAAACTTCATATGAGCACGATTCGCTTGGTAGAATTACTAAAGTGATTAATGCATTAAATGTAGAAACAAGAGCAAACTATAATAATGACGGAACCATTAATCAATTACTAACTTGTTTAAATAATGATTCGTCATATGCTAATTATATATATGACAATAAAAAAAGATTATCATCTATTACATTAAAGAATGGCTCAGTATACACATTTGTGTATGATGTAAGAAGTAATATTACAAGTATATCATTAAATAATAATGTTTTATTTGTTTATAATTATGATGATAATACAGGTAATATTTTAAGTCAAAAATATGGTACTAATGGTGATTTATATCGATTTGAATATGATACAGATGGATTGATAACTAAAACATATTATGAAAAAGGTTCAAATAGTGTATTGAAATATAAGTACACTTATAATAATTTAAAGCAGCTTATAAAAGTTACTGATGGTTCTAATAATACTTTATGTGAATATACATATGATTCTGAAGGTAGAGTTGTTAAAGATAATAATAATTTTATAGAAATAAAAAAAGTTTATGACAATTTAGGTAATGTTACTCAAAAATCTATTAAAAAGAGCAATGGTAACATATTTAATCAATCATTTGACTCCATTGAAAGATCTAAAGGTGCTCATCCTGAAGCCATTCTAGGACCATATACTCAAGACGATTTACAATTTGTTGGAACTTTTATGACTGATTCAGGATTAAAAAGTAAAACAAAAATATTAAAATCCATATCACATAGTGGTAATTTAACAACATTTACACCTCAATTTGATGGTATAATCCCATATTTAAGAGTTAATAGCAGCAATTTGTTAAGCTACCAATTAGCTGTAAGTTCATATTATTCAGAAGAAAGTGGTTGTATTCAATTTTGGTTTAAACCTTATCCTCAATATTATTCTTCACAACAATATTTATTTAGTTGTAAATCATTTAGTGGAAGTAGTTATATAGGTATTTATATTCAAAATGGGAAACTGTATTTAAAGGTAACTGATATATATGGGAATACTACTGCACTTTTAACTAGTGATTACACTGCTAATATGAGTTCTTGGAATTTTATGGCATTAACATTTATGAATCGATATGATGGCCAGGGTTATCCTGATGTTTGTGAATATGCTTTAGTTTTAAATGGACACACTCAAGTATTTAAAAAACAAGATCCAAGAATTTATTGCGAAATTGGACCAAATCCTGTTTATAATATTGGGCATAATTATAACGGCTCATCTGTTTCAAGCGAATTTAATGGTGATATTGCTTGCTTATTTATTGGTGCAAGAAAGTATTCTGACTTAAATAATGTAAGAAGCTATTATAGAACAACTAAGGATTATTTTATTGATAATCAATTAGTTGATTCAAATATAAAAACAGTTGATTTTAGCCAAACTAATTATTTTAATATCAGTCAAACAAATCAAAATTTATTTGAAATATTTCCACTACAAAGTTCAGTTGTATCACTAAAAGGAGCAAAACCAATAGAATTTGATTTGAGAAATGTTTCTAATATGGATAAAGATAGAACATTTAACTTTAATACTAGAATTAAACGTTATGCTTATGTAGCAGATGGGTCTAAATTAACATATAATTTTGGAATTGGTGATTCTGGAACTGTTATGTTAAGGGCTTATACTGATTCAAGAGAAGAAAAACAATATTTATTTGAACTAGTTGATGAAAATAATAAACATATTGGCTTATATAGAGGTTCAGATTCTAAATTGTACATTGATTTTAATGGGAACATTATTTCAACGAATCTAACTTTTGCTAATGATTCATGGAATACAATTTCTTTATCATTCAAAAAAAATATTCGACCTGTTGGATATGTGACACTAGAATATGAATATTTTAGGGTGAAATTAAATGAATCTATATTTAATGATAGTGTTTTATCGTTTACAAATTTTGGAACATTTAAATTATATGTTGGTAGAAAAAAGGAAGGTATTAGCAATGTTTCGAATTTAGAAACTGAGACAAATTATTTCCCATTATTGGGCCAAATAGAAATGTTGGCATTTAGAAATGCATATTGTGAAGAATCAACATTAAATGCACTAACTAGCGAATTAGTTGGTATTACAAAAACAAATGAATTTGATGAATTAGGAATGTTAAAGAGAACTAATCTACATAAAGCAGGGGTTAATGTTTTATCTAATGCTTTAAGTTATAAAAAACGTTCCACATATTCAGCTTATTATTCAAAAGAGGTATCAAGCGAAAAAATATATCTAAATAATTCACTACTAACTAATAGGACATATGAAACAGATAATTTGGGTAATGTAATTACAGTTACTGATAGTGTGTTTGGAAGCCATAATTATGGATATGATTATAGAGGCTTCTTAATAAATGATGATGGTACTAATATAATTTATGATAATAATGGAAATATTAAGCAATATGGATCTACTAATTATGGATATGATTCACAATTAGGAATAAAAGATTTGTTAACAAGTATCGGTAGTAAAACAATAACATATGACAGCAACAATTTATTTAATCCAATTTCATATGATGGTAAATCGTTTGAATATGAAGGAAGAAGATTAACAAAATTTACTAATTCTAATAATGTCGTTTATAATTATAAATATAATGATAAAGGCCTAAGAATAGAAAAAACTTCAAATGGTATAACAACTAAATTTGCATATGATAATGATAAATTAGTATCTCAAATCAAAGGAAATGAACAAATTGATTTCTTATATGATGAAAATAGTTCTTTATATGGTTTTATATTAAATAATACTGATAAATATTTCTATGTAAGAGATACAATGCAAAACATATTAGGTATTATAAATGATAGTGGTACATTAGTTGTAAAATACACATATAACGCATATGGTAAGATTTTATCTATAACGGGTTCACTTGCAAGTACAATTGGCGTAATTAATCCATTTAAATATAAAGGGTACTATTATGATGAAGAAAGCGAAATGTATTATTGCAATAGCAGATATTATGTTCCTGAATGGTGTAGATGGTTAAATATAGATTTGCCTATTTATTTAAATTATGACAATCCAAGTGATATTAATTTGTTTGTTTATTGTCATAATAATCCAATGTTGGTTGATGTTAATGGAAATAAACCAAAATGGTGGCAAAGTATTCTTATTGGTGTAGGAGTAATAGCAGTTGCTGCATTAGCGGCAGCAGCAATAGTATATACTGGCGGAGGCGCAGCAGCTTTTTTTGCGGCAGCTGGACATGCAGCGCTGTCAGGCTTGAAAATTGCCGCAGTGGCTGGAGCAACATCAGGCATAATAAGGGCAGGAAAATCAGCAATAGAAGGAAATTCCATTGAGGATGTTGGCAAATCTTTCGTTGTTGGATTTGCAGATGGTTTTCTTGTTGGGTCAGTCTATGCTGCTTCTTCAATGGTATTAAGTGCTGCAGCATTTAAAGTGGCAGGTTTATTTAATAACGGCTATGGCTGGTCTTTAGGCAATTTTGAGGGGGGATACCAAACTCCTAGAACTCCAGGTATATCCCTAATAACTCATAATGGCGGGATTAATGGAGGAAGAACTTTTGGGATTGATTTAGATATATACAATGGGTTACATTTCCATACAAATAAATTTGGAATCGGGAAAAAAAGTGATTGGATTAAGGCACATCATTGGTTTTTTGCACCTATTCTTATCGGAATTGGGGTAGGATTAGCAGACAGTATAAGCGAATGGTAGATAAAACAAATGGTAAAATTTAAAAAAATTAGAACATTATTTCCATTTTCCCATTTAAAGTATTATAAAATCCTTTATGATGACATACAAGATTTATACAATGTAATTATAACTTTGCATGCTGCATTTAATTCTACTACAATTGTATTTAAGACTTTTAGAAATCAATTCGATAGTTTTGGCCTTTTAGAAAGCTTTCACTATAAAAACTATTCATATTATATAATTCCAAATGTTGATTTTATTAAAGAGGTAGATTTGTTAAGAATTCTATATTTAGAAATCAGTTTATTTGAATCACCTTTTCAAATTGAAAAGCTTGACAAATCAGTTTTGTATTTTTCAATAAGTATTGATAATTTTGCTGAAAATCCGATTTTGTTAATTAATAAAAAATTATCTAATCAAGTAGATTTAGAAATTAAAAAAATACTATAATTAAATTTTGTTTTGTATTATTATGAGATATAAATAATACTAGTAAGATTCTATCTATAACAGGTTCACTTGCAAGTACAATTGGCGTAATTAATCCGTTTAAATATAAAGGGTACTATTATGATGAAGAAAGTGAAATGTATTATTGTATTAGTAGGTATTATGTTCCTGAGTGGTGTAGATGGTTAAATGCTGATAATCCAATATGCCTGAATTATGAATCCTCTACCGAAATTAATCTATTTGCATATTGTAATAATAATCCAATAATAAATGTAGATTATGATGGAAAATGGAGTTGGAATAACTTTTGGATGGTTGTTGCGGGGGTTGCAATTATTGCAGTTGTAACTGCTGCAACTGTTGTAACATGTGGCGCTGCAGCAGTTGCTTTGGGGGCTAGCGCAGCAGTTGTTTCTTCCGTTGTTGTAGGTGCAGCAATCGGAGGTGTCGTAGCAGGTGGCGTTGAAATGGGAATGCAAATAGCTACAAATGGTATAGAAAAAATGAATCTTGCTTCAATTGCAATTGAGACTTTTGTTGGCTCTGCTTATGGAGCAGTTTGTGGTGCTAGTTCTACAACAACATCTGCAGGTGTTAGATTGGCATTGAGAGGAGCAAGAGTTGCAATAAGTGGTATAAGTTCTATTATGCACGGAATTAATCAAGGAGATTCAAAAGAAGAAATTTGTCAGAGCACAATAAAATCAGTAGCCTTGAGCGTTTTTATACAATCTATATTTATTGGTTCAGATTTTCATACAGGCAAGCTTTCTTCTGAAGTGCTAGAATTATATCTACTTGATGGTAAAATTGAATTTGGTCTTCTTCAAATACTCGAAATGATTGGCATAATTGTTGGAAAAAACATTTGGAGAAACAGAAAAAAATTATTGCCATTTTAATTTGAGGATAAGAGTATGAACTTTATAAAATATTTGTTAAAAGGAATAATCAATTGTTTTGATGCTTATGTCGGAAAATCGAGTAATGATGTAAGTTTTAAACAAGCTTTATTTGGCTTATTATTTATTGCAATGATAATTATCATATTCTTTGTGTTTTTTATTTTTATTGATAAAACATTCGAATTAAATTTTTATCTTAATATCATGATTGCAATATTTCTGACGATATTTATTATATGCTTGATTTTTGCTATATTTATTATTGCAGAAAAATTTTCATAAACCTGTTAATAGATTTATTGATACGAAAGTATTGGCTATTTTTTCTTGATATAGGCATAAATACTGCAAATATTAATGATTTCTAGGGTATCCATAAAAGATTCCCATCTAATAATTTCCATCTAATCCTCTTATAATGTAAGAAAGCATTGTAGGAGGATTTTATTATGGCTAAAGAACAACATGGATGGTACAGTCCAGAAGAAAAAATGCATTATATTGAAGAATACTTTAATTCAGGATTATCATTAACAAAATTTTGTGATAGTAGGGGTATACGTAGATCAACCATATCTACCTGGATAAGACATTACAATTCAGCGAACCTTATTGCAAAGAATACATTTCAAGATGTAACTCCAATTTTCAAGCAAGAGCCCCAAAGTATAAATAGCTCTATTAAATTAACCTTACCTAATGGAATATCCATGGAATTTGATAGTTCTATACTTTACTTAGTTATTGTAGAATTTAAATGATAGATTTAAGTAAAGTAAATGAGATATATCTTTACACAGGTGGAATATGTTTTAAATAACATCAATAAAATTAAAATTGATGATATTTTATCATGGAGTGAAAAGCTTCCTAAAGAACTAAAATTGAATTTGAAATAATGAAAACAGAGACAAACTCGTATAAAATGTGGTTTTGTCTCTGTTTTTGTTTTATTGGAAGTTATTAATTCTCACATTAAATGTGAGATTTTTCACTTTTTAATCAACTGGGAATCTTTTATGGATATATTTCTAGGTTATTTCTTCAATAAATTTAGCAGTAGTAGTGTATAGAGTTTTTATATAAAATTAAATCGATAAATTATTATTAATCCTTAACTACTACTTACTATATATAGAAATGTATAAGTGAAGAAATATAAATTTTTATAAATCCCCCCCACGTGATAAGTGACAAACGTGACTGAATATAGTAATTATCGCTATTTTTTGATATACTAAATGAAAAGTATTTTTTTAAAATATTCCTAAAAGAAAATATACGTGAATTTCTGAGAGCTGGTTAATATGTATGGCTTGGCGGTTGAAGGTTAACCGGCTCTCAGAAGTTCCTTCAATCGCCACCATGAAAACTAAAATATAAAGATAACCATTTGGGAACGTCTATAAAAAAATTCCTTGGGATGAAAGAGATACTATAACTCCCCGTTGAAGCATTAATATCCTCTATGAAAGAATGGTATGAAGCTAAACATAGAGAAAGTTCAAAGGAAGAATTTGAATTAATTCATTCCATAAAGCCTTTATTTTGTCATCGATGTATGTCAGAATCATTCATTAAATATGGTAAGGATAATAACGGAATTAATAGATTTAAATGTAAAAATTGTGGATCAACTTTTAATAATTTAACTTATACTATATTTGATTCACATAACATACCGATTTCAGAATGTTTTGAATATTTAATACATTTATGTGAATTTCACTTAATAAAATCATCAGCTAGAGATAATTAAAATGCTAATTCTACTGGGAAATATTGGTTATTAAAAGTATTTAAGGTACTAAAGGAAAATGGGCCAACAGTGTTGACCCATTTTCTTATATACCTAATATTTCTTCAATTTCTTTTACTGAGGATTCATAATCCTTATTCGTTACAGATACGACATAATCACAAATTTCTTCGTTTCTCTTTTCATCTTCAATAGAAATTAATCGATTTACCTTATCCTCATGTGAGCATTTCTTATTTAAAATAGAAGAAATAAGCTCTTTTCTATCCTTTTTGATATAGATGGTAATTACATTATCATATCTTGATTTTAATGCCATGGCACCACAAATATCCATAGTTGCAAGTACGGATTTTTTATTGTTTAAAATCTTATCGACATCTTCCTTTTTAGAGCCATATCCATGGCCAGCATACATCGTAGATTCAAAGAAGACCTTCTTATCCATCATACGGAAGAATTCATCCTTGGATACATAATTATACCAATCATTTTCATACACTGCAGTAGGATCTGCAGTAGTATAGGTTTTAAGCTTTTCTAGTACAGGCTTTTCATCTAATAGCTTTTTAGCAATTTTACTTTTACCTGAGCCTGATGGTCCAACCAAAATTACAATACCTGGCTGGATAAGCTTATCGACATTGAATAGGTAGCTTTTAGAAATAACCTCAAGAAGCTTTAAAAACTCATCGTAGCTATTTACTGCAAGCATACCAGTTGCGTTCATATTCCATGGCTTACGCATAAGAATTGGATATGCAGCACTAGAATTAAAAATGTTATGCATACCATCATCGAATAGGATATCTACATTGATTTTATCCTTTCTTGAGCCCATATAAATGTTCTCCTTAGGAATTTCTGGGAATTCCTCCATAATTCTTTGTGCACGAATACCCATGAATTCAGGATAAATAGAAGTAGATATAAAGACCTCAGTCATTTTTGTAAGCTTTCTTACAAATTCCTTTGCACCTTCAATGACTGGCTGTGTTCTAAAAAATTCAGGGTCATTGAAGAATTCAAAAATGACATCGGCACGCGTCCCAAGCTTTCCCCAGTGGTCGACTTCATAAATCGTTAGTGGTGGGTCGAATTTGTATTTCTCGTTCGCAAGCTTTATTGCATAAGGAATACATTCCATTAATAAATCGTCAACATCCAGTGCGGTTGACATACGAAATCTTTTACTCATTTTACTCTCCTTTCGTTTGGGTTTGTATTTTAGTATACCATTTTTTAAAAGAAAATAAAGAAAAAGATTCTATTTTTTCAGATTTAGAACAAAAAGTTAAGATTTTTAAAAAATAAGACAAAGTATTATGTAAAAGTATGAAAAACTTTGGTATAATTAATTTTAGATTAAGCATAAAAGTGGAAACGCTTTATATTAGGAGGAAACTTATGAAAAATTTTTATGTTTTTACAGATTCAACATCTGATGTTGAGAAGAACTATCGTG
>Ga0247608_10005752_pt1 | contig 13313 bp, 16 predicted proteins | sample 176DNAGHGlowgp2_FD_193490 | JGI IMG/M metagenome (GOLD analysis project Ga0247608, IMG submission 193490) | Sheep rumen microbial communities from Palmerston North, Manawatu-Wanganui, New Zealand - 1766 DNA GHGlow gp2 | ecosystem: Host-associated > Mammals > Digestive system > Stomach > Rumen ...
GTCCTTTTTCTTTCCCAAGTATCATTTCACTTGACCGATTGTTTTCAAGTGGACGGAAAAAGCGGTCAAGATTGGCATCCGGGGAAATATCCATAATGATGCAAGCCAACTCATCCCTGTCTTCCATGGTCTGATAAATGGCATCTTCAATGTTTGTAATCCTGAAATAAGAAATCAGGTCGTCAAGGTTTTGCGTGAAAAAATCAGCCAACCATTCAGCATCACGCCATTGATTCAACACTTTCTGCAAGGCATTCTGATTGTCTTTGTCAAAGCGGACGGCCCATAATCGTCCGTCATCAATGATTTTGTCAAACGTCATCTTCTTCAGATTTTTGAATAGTGCTGCAAAGATACATTTTTTTGTATTTGCAACTTATAGGTTTCGGTTTTCGTTTGTTTTTTCTATTTTTGCAGAGAATTTGAAGAACGACTAATTATGATTGACCAGATTATCGAATACAACAAAACCTTCGTGGCGCAGAAGGGCTACGAGACGCACCCGCTCGTGCCAAAAGACATCGTGGTGCGCGGGTTCATCATCGATTCGGAGACAGGGGCGTTGGAGGAGATTGAGGATAACAAGATTTCAAATCCAACATTGACCGCGTAAGTTGCAGGTAGAAACCAGAAACATTTTTACCATTGTATTGGTCTCTTATCTCGTTTTGTTGTAGTGCTTTTATCCGCGAGGTTCTACAATAATTGACAATTCATTTCACCTTGTTTGTGAACTACTTTTATATCCAATATGAATACAATATATAGTATCCATATTGGATATATGTATATTGTTGATAAAAAAGATGTTAAATGTATTTTTGCAGCGGTAAATAATTTTAAGATATGGCAATAATTGATGTTGTAAAATGTGAGCTTCATGATTATGAGGTTTGTGTGAAGTTCCCCTCAGAAGATTTAAGGTTGGGAACACAGCTTGTGGTATATCCTTCACAAGTTGCCTTTTTTGTCAAAGGAGGTCAAATCTATGATGAGTTTGAGGCTGGAACATTCACTTTGAAAACCAATAATATTCCCTTATTAAACAAAGTAATAAATATACCTTTTGGCGGCGACTCTCCGTTTCAAGCTGAAGTTTGGTTTGTCAATTTAACCTCAAAATTAGACATTAAGTGGGGAACCCCATCCGAAATTCAATTAGAAGACCCAAAATATAATATTATTGTACCCGTAAGAGCGTTCGGTCAATATGGAATAAAGGTCACAAACCCAAAGTTGTTTCTCAAAACCCTAATGGGGAATATGACATCCTTTGAAGTGTACAAGGTGAATCAATACTTTAAAGGGAAAATGCTGTCTCAATTAAGTTCTCTGATAGCAAAAAAAATAGCGCAGGACAATATTTCGATTTTGGAAATCAACGCTCATCTTACTGACATGTCCGAGTATTGCAATATCCAAATCAATTCTGTCTTTGAAAAATATGGCATTGAACTGATTGAATTCTGCATCATGAGTGTGAATGTCCCTGAAGATGATGATAGTTTGTTGAGATTAAAAGATGCCAAAGATCTTGCCGCCAGATTGAAAATTGCGGGAAAAGATGTTTACCAAATGGAACGAAGTTTTGATGTTTTGGACACTGCTGCTGGCAATGAAGGAACAGGAGGGCAAATGATTAGTATGGGTACAGGTTTAGGTGTAGGATTAGGTATGGGGTCCTCTATTGGCGGAATGGCCTCCCAGATGATTAACACCTCTCCGACCGTCCAACCTCCGGCATTTACTGAATGCACATATTTTCTTATGATAAATGGTCAACAGATTGGAAATCAAAACATCAATAATATTAAGGAGTTTATAACTAGAGGCATTATGAATGGAGACACCATGGTGTGGAAAAACGGATTGCCACAGTGGGTTAAGGCTTCTCAAGTCAATGAATTAGCTCCTCTTTTCATTCAACAAGTACCACCTCCTCAAATCACACCACCTGAAATAAATTATTTTGTACATATCAACGGACAACAAGTGGGAGGCCAAACACTTCAATCCATTAGCGAACTAATAAAGAAAGGAGAAGTTACGGAAAACACGATGGTTTGGAAAGCTGGTCTGCCGCAATGGGTCAAAGCATCAGATTTGCCAGAGATTGCAACCATTTTGTCTCAACACACACCCCCAACATTTCCACCTCAAATTTAATTTGATATGAAAAATATTCATCTTTTTATCGGTATTATTTGTTTGGTATTTCATGTTGTAATTTGTCTGCTGTTTGATTCGATAGGGACTCATTCCCTTATAATTGGAGGCATGGTAATCTTAATTACGGCAGTATTGAATCATGTGTGTACAAGTATTGAGATTCGAGATGCATTCAAAATTTCTCTACCGTTTTTCTTCTCTTTCCTTGGTCTAGTACAATACATCCTTGCTTTTTTTGTGGACCGTGCAGTGAGAAATGACGGATTTTTAATTGTAATTCTGTTTCTTCTGTTAATTCAAATTTTGGCTTTAGTTATTTCTGCGGTCGTGTCTAAATATAACGATTAATATTTCAGTCGTTTTCATCTTAAATGATTAAAAAAACATAAACAATGAGCATAAATATAAGTATTCAAACGGGTTTGGTAACAACAACAGCAACCTATCAAACAAAATCAACACCTGCGGAAGCACAAAGCAGATTAGTGAGTGCTGCCCAAAGCTGCAATTTTAAGATAATCAAGAATGTCTCAAATCAGATTTTGTTTACAACACCTGTTTCATGGAGAAGCTGGGGGTTTAATATGACGGCTTCGATTTTCAAGCAAGCTGGAGGTTCATTTGTTACAATCACGTGCAAAAATAAGGTCCCATTTAGTTTGGACCTGTTGGGTGTGGGTAAAAAAGAAATAGAAAAACTTCAACAATTTTTATAATATAAACAATCAATCTAATTACTATTATTATGGCAAACAAATGTAATTCTTGTGGGGCAACCGTACCCGATTCCGCCACTGTGTGTCCTTATTGTGGCAATGCAATAACCCCTGTGACATCCCATTCAAGCGATGCTGAAGATGTTTCGTCAACAGGATTAAATGTTCTATCATTTCTTATTCCAATTGTTGGAATTATTATGTATTTTGTTTATAGAGACGAAACACCTATCAAAGCCAAGGCATGTTTAAAATGGACGTTAATTGGTTTTGGTGTTAGTGTGGCTTTTTATCTTTTAAGCGTTATGATTGCGGGCTGTAGCTACTAAACAGCCAAACTTTGTCATTATGCGAATGATTCCGGAAACAAGAGAGATTATTTCATTAAATTTGGAAATGATTTTTGACACCTTGTTTCTGGAATTTTTTTTGTTTTGAAATATGGCATATATTAATTGTAAAAATTGTGGGTGTCAGATGTCTGACAAATCTGAGGCATGTCCCATGTGTGGAATGCCGATAGATGCAGAAGTGGAAGAATTTAGAAAACAAATCGAAGAGAAACAAAAAGAGAGAAAACAAGAAGAAAACAGTGCTCAAGGCGAAGTTTCTCGGGCTGAAGTCTTGCCAGAGAAAGACAACACTGCTTTGGCTCAACAGGGCATGACTAAAAATAAAAGTATGCTCCCTATAATTATTGGGGTTGTTTCCTTATTAGCGATAGCTATACTTACGGTTGTTGTCATAAAAGTATTACACAAAGGAAAAACTAAAACAGACAAGATCGGATCAGACGTAATGGTCGAGGAAGAAGTGATTGATGAAGTGGAGGATGATTTTTATGACGCCTCTCCGTTTATCAATGGCTTCTTCAAACATTGCAGTGAAAGCCGTTTTGATGGCTTTACGAACCATTCAAGTCTTGACGACATTCTAAAACATAAATTATATTCCGATATTGCAGAATCAGACGATTACTACCCCAATAATGTTAATTGTGAAGTTAATCAGCACATCACAGAAGATATAATATTGTCCAAAGTTTCTTTCAATTTTCCAATAGCTATATATACGAATAATGAGTATGGAGAAAAGGATTATTTGCTTGATGAGAAATTTCAGTGTATCACTTACGGATTTGATTTTTTACGCAATGCTCGTGTTCACAATCAAGATATATCATATAATGTGAAAGAAAAGATAGCCGAATTGTATCATATATCATTTGATAATTATAATTCAAAGTGTGATGATGGAAGTTTCTATTTTGGATCCGGAAATATTTTTTCATTTATTGTAACAACTTCTTCTAAAGATATGGGAATATATGTTTTTACGAGTAAATCGGATTACTATAGCTTTCTGGAAGAGTGTAAGGGGTTGCTGGACAATGACTTTACGACAGAAAACTATTAAAAAACGGTAATGAAAGTGTTGAGATGGATAACATTGTTAACTGCCTTCATTATGATAGGCAACTATTCTCATGCGCAAATAAAAAGAGACATTCAAAGCCAGAAACAACGACAAGAGCAAGAGAAACTGATGCAGGAGCAGGAAAGACATCGTCAAGAACAGGAACAAAGAGCCCAATTAATAGAAAAAAAATCGAGAATTTTATCTGATTTTCAACGAGTTGATATTTCTTTTGACCAGCTATTGTTCATATCAGATATGTCACAGGAAAAAGCAAAGACATATTTGTTGAATGCTAACTATAAAGAACAATCCTCTCGTGTTGAGAGCTACTACGATGCGGAAATCAAATGCAATGTCGAATACGAGCGAGTTGTTCTTAATAAAGGAGTGAAATTTGATGAGTGCAATATTTTTTATTCCGCGTTTGGAATAGTCTATACCAAATTTCAAGGACAGGAGTTAAGTACGGTAACCTATAAAGTGAGTTATCAGAACAAGGGTTGTTTTGAAAGTCAAGAAGACAGGGATTTAATAGAAAGTGTAATTAAAGATATTGTTCAATCATGGGAATCTTCAGCTCTGGAAAAAGGATTTAAGAGAATTGAAAATGGGCATTATAGAAACGATTTTTGGGATATTGATTTCGGAGAGAATGAGCTAGCCGTTTTCAATTTTCAACATAAAATGCAAGCCGAAAGTCTTGCAATGGCAAAATTTCAGCAAGATTCCATCGCTTATGAACAATATAATACTGCTTTGCAAAAAGCATACGAAGAATGTAATAGCCAATTGTTGGACTATCCATATAATTTGGACAAACAAGGGCTGGAAAAAATTTTTCTTGCGAAAAACTATTTTGGAGACAAAAATTTGAAATCTATAACTGAAGAAAAGATCAAATCGTTGAAGCAACAACAGATAGAATTACAAAAGCAATGTTATGATAAGTTAAAATCCACAAATCCGGAAATGTTTTCCAAAATTTATTTAAATGAACATCCGGAAATAACAGACACCTTAATGTACCTGCTGCTTGAGTGTCGGTGTGAAGAATATGCGAAGAGCCAATTAGTCGTGTTCATTGCTGATAATAAAATACCCACATGCAGTTGTAGGGAAAATTACTATTCAGAACAAGGATACCTTTTCTTAAGTCGTAAAGAATTTGATGAAATGTATGATGTTGGCGAGAAGGAACTTCTTGACAATATTGATTATCGTTTGCAGCTCAAGGCAGACATAGTGGAACTCAAGGCTGCTCTCGGATCTATGAAAAGTGTCAAAATGAAAGATGGTAGGGTAAGTAAAAATGATGCTGTTCAAAATATCGCACAAAAAGTTCAATACCATCGGGACAAGTATTACTATGAAGAGGTCGTCTCTATGATATTTGAGTACGATGAAAATCTTGTCAAGGAATGGGAGAAAAACGGACGATTTTTCAAATCCAAAGAGGATTTTTATGAGGCGTATGTGTCAGGCAATTATAAACAAACTTTAAAAGAAAAAAAGAATATAGAATAAGTCATTCATTTAAATTATCAACAAATCTGTTTAATTATGGCAAACAAATGTAATTCTTGTGGGGCAACGGTCCCTGATGCTGCAACAGTATGTCCTTATTGCGGCAATTCAGTAACTCCTGTATCTGCGGCTTATTCAAGCAATGAGCAAGATGAACCATCAACAGGCTTGAATATATTGTCTCTTTTTGTACCCATTGCAGGATGGATAATGTATTTTGTTTTCAAGGATGAAACACCTGTCAAAGCAAAGGCTTGCGCAAAATGGGCATGGATTGGATTCGCAATCGATGTTGCTTTTTGGTTTTTGGATATTCTTTAGATGATCACAAAAGAATATCCAGTATTTAATTTCTGAAAAAACACTAACTAACCCCCCAAAAAAATGTCATTAATAAGTTGTCGAAATTGCGGTTGTCAAATGTCTGATAAATCCGAGGCGTGCCCTATGTGTGGAATGCCAATAGATGCAAATGTGGAGGAATATAGGAAAGTCGTTGAAGAAAAAAACAATTTAAACACAAAGACTCCTGAAATTCAGAAGTTGAATGAGAACACGACACCTCAGGTTCAATCCTCTCCATCGGAATCTTCGATTAACCCTCATCCTCAAAAAAAGAAAAATAACACCTGGCTTATTCTTGTTGTAATAGCTGTGATACTGCTATTGGGCGGCAGTGTGGGAGGGTGGTTCTATTACAAAAACATCTATTTGCCTAAAAAGATTGATGCAGAAGCTCCGCGATATTATACCTTTGCTCATATTCTTAATCTGCGAAATTCTAAATCTTCAGGTGCGGAATACAATAAGGTGGCCGAACTTCCCTATGGTACGGAATTGATCACCTACGAACATGATTCGGAGTGGAGTAAAGTGAAAACAAGCACTCCAGGATACGATGGTAAACAACAAGAAGGTTTTGTGTCTTCATACTTCATCCTTAACAAACATGACTTCTTTTTGCTTAACAGTATTTTTGGCGACACAGACAGCAAAGAGGTCATCAGCTCAGCCAAATGTCGTATTGCCCTACTTAACTATTTTAAGGAGAAAGGTTACGTCGGCAAAATTTCCGAGCAGGAACGACTTGATGCCGGTATAATTGAACCCAACAGCAATAATCAATGGCAGGTTTTTTCCAAATCGAAAAATGCTAAAAACAACACCACATATTATAAACGAATTGTGAATCCCGACTCCAAATTTACTGACTTCGCTGTTATCATCAAAAATATCAATACAGGAGATCGGAAACTACTTTATTTCACTTTTGATGATGACGAAAAACCTTCCCTTTATGAAGAAAGATCAGCTCCGAGAGAAGGTGATATTAAAAAAATTAGTAGTAGTTTCTATGGTTATTTGGATGTTTTATATTCTGACAACTAATAAATGGAAACAAAAAAGGTATTTCTTTATGTGCTGTTGGGTCTTGTGCTCGTTTTACCTTATTTGGGCTTGGCTTATGTGAAAAAATGGTATGATAAAAAAGTACAGGATATAAAAAACGCTGCCATCATTGTGGTCAGTAAAGAAGACATGAAATTGTACCTGATAGACTATTCAGGTAAAGTGTTGAAGCAATATGGCATTGCCTGTGGCAAAAGTTATGGTGATAAGCAAAAAGTGGGTGACATGAAGACCCCAGAAGGAATTTTCCACATTTCCAGTGTTGAAAATGCAGATGAATGGACTCATGATTTCGGTGACGGACAAGGGGATATTAAAGGTGCGTATGGACCGTGGTTTCTGCGCCTTGACACACCAGGTCACAAAGGAATCGGAATACATGGCACTCACAAACCTGAATCCATTGGTACCCGAGATACCGAAGGTTGTATACGGCTGAAAAATGAAGACATACTTGACCTTAAATCTCATGTTTATATAGGTATGACTGTCATTATTACTCCTTCATTTCTTGATGCCGCCAACTCCTCCCACACTGGATAACCATGGATAGTGAAAAAATATTATTTTTGCCGCTCATTCGTTTTTTTACCAAATATATAGATGTTGCAGGATAAACAGTAGATAAAATATATTAATAGCGTTCTCGCTTTTCATCGGTCGCTCGAAATCCGGAAAATTTCTAAAGCACACCACCAAGAAAGTAGAGACGCTCACGGTTGAACCGTGGGCTTTCTTGTTTGTGGTGTGGGTCTTTCCGGAACCTCGGGCTTCAACAAAAAGTTCGCGGTTTTTTTATGGGAACAAAGAGCACCAATTCGGGAAACATCCACATCGGCAGCCTCATCGAGGCGCAGCTGAAACGCGACGAGCGCAGCGCGAGCTGGCTGGCTCGCCAGATTCCCTGCACCCGCAACCACGTCTATAAAATCTTCCGCAAACCCTCCCTCGACTGCGCCCTGCTTCTGCGCATCTCCAAAGTCATGCAGTTCAACTTTTTCCAGTACTACACGCAAATGGTGTTCGAAACGGTCTCCGAACGCATCGGAGACACACAGGCGGATAGTTAGTCTTTACAGTGTTTTTTTTACTTTTGCAGCCGTAAAACAGTCGCTTTGATGATCACAATGTTCACCAAAGCCAATAGGAACTACCGTAAATGCTGACCGTCCGCCATATACGCCACTGGTACGAGCCGAAGCTGCCGCACGCCGTCTTCATCAACGGGTTTTTCGCCGGAATGATGAGAGACCACGACCTCCGTATTGAGGCGCCACCTGGAACATACAGCCTCAAAGTGCAGTTCGGCGGTCCGCTGCGTTTGGGCAAAAGCGGCAAGAGCATCGACCTTTCACTGTCATCCACCGCGCAGGTGGAGGTGCCGCAAAACGGCGAGGTTCTCTGCACCTTCCACGACCGCGAGCGACTCTGGAACATCCTGTTCGACATCGACCTCATCCTGTGGATCGTCTCCTGGTTCGTCACGATGCCCCCGCTCTACAAAATCCTGTCCGATGTCTTCTTCGCGATTTGGTTGGTGCGGTTGGTGGTGATACGGAAGCGGTATTATAAAATTGTGACATCTTGATGTATCACGAAAATTGTATTTTTGCACTTTCAATAATTCTATTTTTATGAGCAATCCCCTTTTCAACATCCAATATGGCCTGTTCGTCATCACCACGTGTGACGGCGGCCGCGACAACGGCTGTATCAGCAACACTATTGCGCAGGTGGCTATGCAGCCCGACCGCATCTCCGTGGCCCTCAACAAGGGCAACCTGACCACCGAACTCATTCAGCGTTCGCGCAAGTTCACCGCCTCCATCATCAGTGAGGCTGCCGATTTCGAGCTGTTCAAGCACTTTGGCTTCCAGAGCGGTCGCGAAGTCGATAAGTTCGCCGACTTCAAGGACTGCCGCCGTGTCGCGAACGGCACATTAGCCGTCACTCGCGGCACCAACGCCTACATTTCCGTTGAGGTTGAGCAGGTCGTCGATCTCGGCTCGCACGTCCTCTTCATCGGGCCCGTCGCCGAAGCGGAAGTGCTCAACGAGGTGCCTTCCGCCACGTATAGCTACTACATGGAGCACATCAAGCCGAAGCCGCAACCTGTGGGGCAGACCGCCGAGGGCAAGACCGTCTGGCGCTGTGTCATCTGCGGCTACGAGTACGTGGGCGAGGAACTTCCGGAGGACTTCATCTGTCCCATCTGCAAACATCCCGCCTCGGATTTCGAGAAAATTGTTGGATGAGATGTCCTAATACCCAGCCTGCATGAAAAAAAACCTCCTTGTCTTCATCACCTTATTGTTGGCCGTCAGCGTGCAAGCGCAGCAACGCGACCGGTTAGGGGAACTTGATGTAGTGTGCCGCAACGAGATCGTGACCCACACCTCCGTGGCTCCCGACGGCACGCTATGGATGGCGACCGAATGCGGGGAGATCTATCGAGCCGACGACATTCACTCTCCCTGGCGCATCCTGAAAGAAGGTTCCTTGGGCGGCGACCAAGGTGAAACCTTTGAGAATATTGTGGCCTTCGACCGCAGCACAGCGGTCATTGTGGGCTATATGTGGAGAAATTGTTTCAAGCGGACGGCCACTGGAGGCCAATCGTGGGATGAAATCAAGTATGACAGTAAACGGGGACATGAGTGGTTCCACCCCGTCTGGCGTGGTCAAGGAGGAATGATGTGGACGGGCTCCCAGAATGGTTATTTGGCATTCAGTACCGACAGCGGGCGCACCTTCTCCGTACTGAACAACACATCCTTCAACAACAAGACGGACATCCGGGACATCTACATGCTCTCGGCCGACAGCGGCTGGATTGCCACCCGTGAAGGAGGGCTATACAGCACCTCAGAAAACTGGCGTACCTGCCATCGTTTGCCCACGCCCAACCATAAGGGCGTAAGTCGTGTACGCCCATGGAAGAACTACCTGATGGTAATGCAGGGCGGCAAGAGTTACTACACCGCAATCGGTGAGGATGGTCGCTGGCAAAGCACCCCGCTGGCACTACGGGACTTCGAGGTGGACACCACCACGGGGATGCTGTGGGCGCTTGACGAAAACGAGGAAGTTGTCCTCATGGAGGACATCGACCGATGGAAAACGATGGGTGTGAGCGCGCTGTTCATCATCGGAATGCACGACGGAAGGCTCTATTGCCGGGTCAACGAGGGGGTGATGCGCGTGGGTGCCAATGGGGTGGTGGACCAATGTCCGTTCCTCACAGCCGAAAAGGCCCTCACCAAACCGGAAAAGACTTTTACCCATGGTGGTTGTCAGTGGGGATTCGATGAAAAGAGCGTCTATCTCCGCGACCGCAAGGGCTGGTACCGCGTGGCACGTCCGCTCGACATTGCCGGTGCAACCCCTGATCCTGACCGCAAGGACCGTGTTATCATCCTGAACTATGCAGGAGAGAACTTCAGCGTGGACACTGCCGGACGCGTGGAGCCTTACATTTACCCACAGCCATTAGCTGACTTTGTTAAACCGGGATTGAAAAGTATGGAGATTATGACTTTCTCGACGTTGGGACACCAAGTTTATAAAGAAACCATAGGTTTTCACCGCGATGGCGACCGTTTGGTGGAGAAAACCCATACGGAAACCAGAGAGAGCTACGACCCTCACCTCCGCAACGGACCCACGAAAAAGACCACCCCGGTGGCTGTTGATGGCGATTCTGACATCCGTCAACTGTCGGCATCATCTATGGAAAAAGCCCTGTTGACCCTCGGCGAGCGTTACCACCAATATCCCATCCCGCAAGACTTCGGCTTGGCCGATACCACGTTGGATTTGCACAAGGTCTATGCTGCCGGGAGCATACGCAGCACTAATCAGTACGGCTACAACGTCACTTTTGTCAACCAAGCGGGTGATAAGCTCATCGTTTTGGGGCAAACCTCCGCCCACGTTGATCTTGGCGGAAGCACACACTATCCGTGGCTTCTGCCGATGACCGTGTGCTGGCGCGAAGCAGAATTCTTCACCTACCAACCTGTCTTGTGGCAATCTTTGCGCGAGGCGATGCCCGACAGTATGCTGTTGCGAGAGTATCTCGACAACAGCACCCTGCACCCAAGATACACCCTGCAAAGCGGGGATTTGATATTCCTGAACAACAACCGCTCGGACATGGAGAAAGCCATTACAGCGAGTACGGGTGAATATTCGCACGTGGCGTTGGTGGAACGCGACAGCGCTGACGACGTGTGGGTCATCGAAGCCTCGCCAAAGTACGGCGTGCAGCGAATACCCTACAACCAATTCGAAAGGGAAAACAATCTCGGATTCTTCCGAGGAAATATCGACATCTACCGTCTCACCGTACCTTTCGACACCGCTGCGGTCATCGCCCGTGCCAAGAAACTTGTCGGGAAGCCCTACGACAACGCCTTCTTGCCCGACAACGATGCTTATTACTGTTCGGAGCTCATCCAGGTGGCTTTTGGCGACATTTTCCCGTCGAGGCCGATGAACTGGCGCGATGATGAAGGAAATTTGCCCGAATATTGGATAAAGCATTTTGAAGAGCTCGGATTGCCCGTCCCTGAAGGCGTTCCCGGCACCAACCCCACGGACATGAGCCGGTCGCCGCTGCTGAAAATGTTGAAATAGCAAAGAAATTACCCCTTCGGCTGCAAACTCCGCCTGTACTCGCTGGGCGACTGTCCGAGGTGCTTGGTGCAGTAGCGGCTGAAATAGCTCAACGATGTGAAGTTCATGCGGTCGGCTATCTGCGTGAGCGAGAGCCGCTCATCATCGAGATATTTTTTCAAGATGGGCACCGTGTGGCGATCGATGAAGCTGCTGACGCTGTGGCCGGTGACGCGTTTTACCGTGGCGGAAAGGTATTTCGGTGAGACGTGCAGTCGTTCAGCGTAGTAGCTCACCTCGCGCTCGGTGCGGCTGATGCCCGTGGAGAGCAAATCCATCAGCTGCTTGACGATATAGGCCGTGCGGTCGCTGTGGGTGTCGGTGGCCTCGCGCCGTGCGTGAAGCTCGAAGATGTCGTATATCATCGTTAGACAGAGACTACCCATCATCTCGCGGTAGAAGAGCAGGTGGCGGTCGTTGAGGCGGTCGCGCAGGCGGTGGAGGTCCTCCAGCAGGATTTCCGCCTGGCGGTCATCGACCTTGATGACGGGGTTCTGGTTAAGACTGATGCTGCCCCCGATGCTGTAGTTGTTCGACGGCAGCAGTCCGCCAAGGTATTTGTTGTCGGCGGCGAACCACTCCACCTGCATTCCCGGGGCGGCGGCAAGGCTCTTCGCCCGGCTGGGATTCGGCATCACCACCAGGTCATTTTTCACGATGTGGTAGCATTTCTCGTTGAACACGAAACTCCCTTCGCCAGCTGTGCAGAGCATGTGCATGCAGGTGTGGCTCAGTTCCGGCGCGTTCATGCCGAGGAAATCGGTGGAATAGAGGAAATCAATTTTCATAACGCGAATAACATTATACTTTAATATGAATTATCGTAAATCTCACATGAATTATCGTGAATTATCATAAATTATTCACGAATTACAATGAATTAATTGATGATTCATTCGTGGTCTATTCGTGATTCATTCGTGGTAATTCAAGTTAAGATAAAACGCAAAACTTTTGTGCTTATTGTGAAAGTTTTGATGTTTTTTGTGAAACTTGCGCAACGCAAAAGGATGTATTTTTGCCTCGTCAAAGTGACAGTGATTATAGATTCGTTATAAAACAAAGAAAAACAGAAAGTTATGAAAGAAGAAATCGTTGATCCGAGATTGACTACCCCTGAAGAGTCGGCTGGGTACGTGCACCAGGCGCAAATCTTGTTCAAGCTCAACCACACCATGCCCTATACCGACGAGTACAACGCCCTCGCCAAAGAGCTGTTCGGCCATGATGTGTTTGCCGACGGCGGATTCGTGATGCCTGGACTGACGGGCGTCTGTTTCGACCGCGTGAAGCTCGGCAAGGGCGTGAAAATCATGAACAACTGCCTGATGATGGCCCGGGGCGGCATCACCATCGACGACAACGCGATGGTCGCCGCCAACGCGCAGCTCATCAGCA
>Ga0247608_10005754_pt1 | contig 13306 bp, 8 predicted proteins | sample 176DNAGHGlowgp2_FD_193490 | JGI IMG/M metagenome (GOLD analysis project Ga0247608, IMG submission 193490) | Sheep rumen microbial communities from Palmerston North, Manawatu-Wanganui, New Zealand - 1766 DNA GHGlow gp2 | ecosystem: Host-associated > Mammals > Digestive system > Stomach > Rumen ...
ATAAAGAGGTTGTAGAGCGTATATGTAATGCGCTGAATGGTTTTGATTATATTGAGCGTTATTACTATTGGAACTCCGAGGCTAACTGTTCAAAGTTATATTATGATGGAAAACTGACACCTGCAGGTGAGATGTATGCAAATCTTGATGGTGGTCTTGGTTATAATGGCAAATATGATTATGCACCTAGCATCCCCAAGCAGTATGCACCTACTAATTTTTCTGTGGAGTATGATAATAAGAATGGTGTCGCCGTCTTGAAATGGGATGATAAGAATGGTGAGATGAACAGCAGCATGACAATTATGCGTAAGGCTGGTAGTACTAAGGCTTGGGAGACTTTCCGTCAGGTTGAGATTCAGGAGGATGCAGCAAGTTATACGTTTGTAGACTCTACTGCCCGGATTGGTTATCAGTATCAGATTGTTGTTAAGGATGCCAACAAACAGGATCGTGAGTCTGTGAAACTAATGGCAACGAGTGATGAACTGGCGACTGGCGATGCTATTGAGATTGATGGTCAGACAAAATATCTTGGTGGCAACATCATGGTAAACGGCAGTTTTGATATGGGCTTCTATGGTTGGGTCAACGGAAAAGGCAATACGCTCTCGGCGCCTTATTTCCAGGTGATTCCTGAAGGTGGAAATGATGATGGGGCATATCTACAGGCTTACGGCAATGGTAACCTGACCAGTGAGATGGCTCTGCATACGGTGTTTACTATCCAGCCCAATACCAATTACTATTTCTCTGTAGCCTCTTGCAACATGCCTTCGGGCTATGATTGTAAGTTGGGTTTGAGCGAAGAGGGTATGGCAGCTCCTGCGGCATCACCTTTGTTTATTAATAATACAACGGATAAGTGGCTGACACAGTTTGCCAGTTTCAATAGTAAGTCCAATACGCAGGCACGTGTACGTCTTTTTAATCTGGCTTCTAAGGCTCAGGTGGATCAGATGGTGCTTTGTCAGTTGTTCTCTACACGCGACTCAGCTATAGCAGACGGTATTGCCAAAACTCGTGTAGCGGCAGAAGCTTTCATCGACTACAATACGAAGTATAGCTTCTTGAACGAGGATATGACACGTATCCTTACGGGTGTTACGGATACGGATGCAGAGGCTCTTCAGACGCTGATGATGATTGTAAGGAATGCCGTTCAGGCTTACCGTTACCTGAGTGATAGTTCTTTGATTTCCTATGCAGAGAAACTGGTTGCCTTGAAGTTGTATGGTTATGAGAACCTGGAACAGATTCTCAATGCAGCCAAGCAAGCTAAGACGATTGAGACTACGGTCCTGGCTTATTCTGACCTGGAGGAGGCTGTGCTTGACTATCTGCCTTATCAACAAATAAAGGATAAAATCACGAATCCTAACTTCACGTTGAATACCGGATGGGAGGTTAAGACTGGTTCATTCAAAGGTGGAGACCAACGTTTGGCTACTCATGAAGGTGTAACCTGCTGGAATGCATGGTGGTCTGGCATCGATGCCGACGACGAGACACAGTCAATGGCAATCTCGCAAGAACTGTCATTCCCAGGTAATACTTCTATGCACGGCCTGTATGCCCTTGAGTGTAAGGCTTCAACGGAGCATTACTGTCTGTCAGACCAACATGGTTACATCACAGACGGTAGTGTTAAGGAAAACACGCAAACGCTCATGGCTGACTATCTGGATTTGAATATGCCCGTTGCCAAGCGTTGGGGTACACTCTATACTGCACCTGTCTATCTTGCCGATAATGGTGTGATGACCGTTGGTTTCGAGAGTACTAAGAAGGGAGCTATAGCCAATGCCTGGCTGCAGTACGGAAGGACATCAGGTCAGTCTAACGATAAACGTGAGGGGTGGTGGTGTGCTACTGATTTCTCACTCCGTTTCACACCGCTTTATAAGCGAACAGTAGTGCCCAATCAGTTTGGTTGTATCTGTCTGCCATATGCTGTTCGTGCTTCTGCCACCCTGAAATGTTATAAGATTGTTGGTATCAATGCTGATTATACCCAACTGTGTCTGGAGGAAATCGAAGAGACTGAGGCTGGCGTACCGTTTATTTATCGTTCTTCAGAAGCTGAGGCACAGTTTCTGGAGTACGGCGATGCTGTAACAATGACGCAGGATGGTCCGGGTAATCTGCGTGGCTATCTGATTACAACCAGTCGTATGCCTCTCAAATATTATTATGTCAATAATGGTGTTTTCGAGAAGATTACATCTGCTAATCGTACCAAGGTAAATAACTACGACGGATATATGCGTCCTTTCACGGATACCAATAGTGAGACTATTCCTGTACTGACAGACTGGACGGGTGAGACAATGCCTATCAGTGGTGTTACTGATGAGGAGAAGGAGAAGAATAATGGACTCACCAGAATAAACACTATCGTTGACAATAGTATATATGCCGATGGCATCTATACACTCGATGGACGTCATGTGCAGCGCGAGACGCTGAAGCCTGGGCTTTATATCAAGGTCGTTGGTGGACGTATGTTTAAGACAATCATAAAGTGATGATGAATAAAAAAAGAAATATCCTGTTTGTGGTGGCTGCACTGGGTGCTGCCACCGCTTTCGCACAAGAGCCAGTTCGCTCTTCGTCAAGTCTCTATCTGCATGCCCAGAAGAAGGCTGATGTGTCTTTGTCTTATGCTATCTCGGCAGAAGGTAAGCGCTTTAATCCTACTTGGGGCTTGGATCAGGCTTGGATCAGTGAGTCAAACCTTCTGAAAGGTATCAACCACATGGGTAAGGAGAATATTGGTATTGGTCGTTCGGCTTTCCGTTATTCTGTAGAGCTCACTAACGACTCCGTGCTTGGTGCTGCTGATATTAATGCGATGCGCGAGCGCAATACTATTTTTAATAAGTTGAGCGCCACGCTTCCCATCGTGTTTACGGCCGATCAGGAGGCTGTAGGTCCTACAGAAAAATATCCTGACAGGGTGCCGCCAGAGTATTTTGTAAAGAATAAGTCGGCTATCATTGACCATTGGGCTGCGATGATCAATAGTCATGTGCACTGGATGCAGGCTAATACAAAGCACCCGGTGGTTGGTATCTCTCCTTTCAACGAGCCCGACTACTGGTCAACAGAGGAGGGGGCTACGCCTGAGAAACAATGGCAGGTGGCCAAGATTCTGAAAGAGCAGTATCCGCGTTGTGCTGGAATACCAATGGTGGGCGGTAATACGTTGAATAATGATAAGGCATTGAATTGGTACACGCCAGGCAAACAGTATTTCGACTGGGGCAATACGCATCAGCTGGCAGGTTCGTTCGACACCTTTGCTGGTTTCTTCGAGCAACTGGAGAAAGATGGAAAGATAGGCTATGCTGACGAGATGCATAACGTTGGTGAGGCGATGGTCGGTCTGGAATATGGCATGGATGTTGGTATCTGGTGGGGCTTCGATAGTCGTGCGCGTGGTGAGTTCTGCGATATCAGTCGTAATGGTGTACGTCTGGCTTATGGTGAGCATCGCAATAACTGGACGGCTGCCAGTGTCTACCGTCATGATGACGGACGCGTAAAAGCTTTCGTTGGTTCCAGTGAGCGTCAGGCAAAGACCACCACTTATCAGTTTGTCTCTACCGAACGTGATGTCTATTACGACGGCTATGGTCCTGTACACGAGTTTGTGATGGAGATGCCTGGTGGTACGGGTTATCAGACGGGCCAATGCAATGGCGAGCGTGTGATTAATGTGACCTGGGGCGAGGATGTGCCTCCCTGCGAGATTAACGGCACTTATAAACTGTTGAATAAGGTATCTGGTGCTACAGGTAATGTTGTGGCTTATACCTCTAGTGGTAGTAATATCACTCAAAAGAAGTATACAGGTGCTAAGACTCAGCAGTGGACTGTGAAGCCTTGTAATTCACGTATTGGTGGTGATTATAGTTTCTATGACATTGAGTCGGTGGACAATTCTAAGGTTCGCATGAATGTGAAGGACTATTCTAAGGATCAGGCCGATGTCATAGCGTGGACACAGGATGGTCCTACCAGCAACGAGCAATGGTATCTGGAGTACGCTGGCAATGGCTATTATTATATTCGTAATCGTGAGAGTGCGCTCTATTTGGCATCGGCAGGTACAAGTACGATAGCGAAGATTATTCAGACCCCAGAACTTACGGGCACAAATCGTGATCGTATGCTGTTCCGTTTCATTCCTGTTGACGTGACTTACGAGACGGTTGCTCCTGCAAAGCCTGTTGGTTTATCGGCTGAGTCGCAGTCTGCTTCTGTTCGTCTCTCATGGACGGCTAATGCAGAACAGGATGTGGAAGGCTATATGGTGGTGCGTGCGCCAAAGGGTACTGACGACTGGAACACTATCGCCCGTCAGCTCACGGAGACTTATTTCGTAGATAACACCTGTCGTCCTAATACCTCTTATATATATAAGGTAAAGGCTATTGACCGTTCGCAGAATATCTCTGAGGCATCTGATATCGTTGAGGCTGCTCCGCTGAGTCAGCCTACGATGATTGCACGTTGGAATTTCGAGGATAACCTCAATGATGATACGCAGAATATGTTGGATATGGCTTCACCTGTTACACCAAAATATGTGACTGACCATAAGATGGGTAATAAGTCTTTGTCGCTTTCATCTCAGTTTGTACAGTTGCCTTATCGCATTGCTGATAGTGATGAACTTTCTGTTGCTATGTGGGTTAAGTGGAACACATCTACTACGCGGTGGCAGCGTATCTTTGACTTTGGTACTGATGAAGACCATTATCTGTTCCTGACACCAAATAGCGGTACCTCTAAGATGCGTTTCGCTATCAAGAATGGAGGTGACGAACAGATACTCGACTGTCCTTCAAAATTGTCAAGTTATCTGTGGAAGCATGTAGTGGTGACGATAGGTAAGGATAAGACTGCTATCTATGTTGATGGCGCAGAGGTGGCTTCTACCACAGGCATCACCATCAAGCCCAGTGACATCCGTCCGGTATTGAATTATCTGGGACGTAGTCAGTATAGTGCAGACCCCATTATCTCTGCTAATTATGACGATGTGCGTGTGTTCAATTATGCGCTTAGTGCTGACGAGGTGGCTGAGGTGATGGCTGGTACGTTGACCAATGTCAATTCTGTACAGGCGCCTGATGCTGATAGTAAATCTATCTATACGATTAGTGGTAAGCGGATTGATCGCCCCCAACAGGGTATCAATATTATAGACAACAAGAAAGTCTTGTTGAAATAAAACTGAAAGAGGATGCCGAAGCATCCTCTTTCTTTATTTCTCTAACGATTGTCTGTACCACTCAAAGAGTTTCTTCACACCTTCGTCAATCTCTATCTTGTGCGTCCAACCTAATCGGTGCAACTTAGATACGTCAATCAGTTTTCGCATCGTGCCATCGGGTTTCGTACTGTCAAACTCGATGGTGCCTTCAAAGCCAACAGCGTCAACAACCAGCTCTGACAGTTCGCGAATAGTCAGCTCCTTTCCTGTTCCTACGTTGATATGACAGTTGCGTATCTCGCCCAATGAGGGAATCGCTCCACCACGTCCAGCCGAATGATTACGATCTACGGCACCATCGGTCTTGGCACCATAGTGCACGCTGGAGTATTTCTCAATACCAATCACATCGCTGAAGTCCACGTTCAGCAGAACATGCACTGAGGCATCTGCCATATCTTCGCTCCACAGGAATTCACGCAGTGGCGTACCTGTACCCCAAAGAGTTACCTTGTTGTCTTCGATACCATATTTTTGTAATATCGTTATAACCTCATTACGAGAGGCCGCTCCATCCACGCCCTCTACAGGACGCTTATTCAAATCTACGGCAATCTTATCCCAAGCACCATCGTGAATCAACTTTGCCAGATACACCTTACGCATCATGGCTGGCATTACATGACTATTCTCCAGATGAAAATTATCATTGGGGCCATACAGGTTGGTAGGCATCACGGCGATATAGTTGGTGCCGTATTGCAGGTTGTATGATTCGCACATCTTCAGGCCTGCAATCTTTGCAATAGCATATTCCTCGTTGGTATATTCCAGAGGTGAGGTCAGCAGACAATCCTCTGTCATGGGCTGAGGCGCATTCTTGGGATAGATACAGGTAGAACCTAGAAACAGCAGCCGTTGCACACCGTGCTTATAAGCCTCGCCAATCACGTTGCATTGCATCATCATGTTCTGCATGATGAAGTCAGCACGATACAGACTATTGGCCATGATACCACCCACAAAGGCAGCAGCCAGCACAACGGCATCTGGTTTTTCTTCGTCAAAAAACTGGCGTACGGCCACCTGGTCTGTCAGATCCAGTTCCTGATGACTTCTGCCCACTAAGTTTGTATAACCTCTTTGCAACAGGTTATTCCAAATAGCGGAGCCCACAAGTCCGTGATGCCCCGCTACATATATTTTCGCGTTCTTATCTAACACAATTCCTAATTGTCAATTATCAATTATCAATTCTCAATTATTTCACGATGCCTTTCTCCAGATATTCTTCCAGGTTGGTGCGAACCTTGGCAGCGGCACCATCGGCAGCAACCTTTGCCATATCGCTGTCCACCATAATCTTTACCAGTTCCTCAAACGAGGTCTTGTTGGGATTCCAGCCCAACTTAGCCTTAGCCTTTGAGGGGTCGCCCCACAGGTTAACCACATCGGTAGGACGGTAGAAGTCGGGTGATACCTCAATAAGCACCTTGCCAGTCGCTTTATCGATACCTTTCTCTTCTGCACCCTCGCCAACAAATTCCAGTTCGATGCCTACGTGCTTGAAGGCATAGTGGCAGAACTCACGTACGGAATGCTGCACACCGGTGGCGATGACAAAGTCCTCTGGTTTCTCCTGCTGCAGGATGAGCCACATACACTCTACGTAATCCTTGGCATAGCCCCAGTCACGCAGACTGCCCAGGTTACCCAAATACAACTTGTCCTGCTTGCCCTGCTTGATACGAGCAGCAGCCAGTGTAATCTTACGTGTCACAAATGTTTCACCGCGACGCTCGCTCTCGTGATTAAACAGGATACCAGAACAGCAGTACATATCGTATGCCTCACGGTATTCCTTCACAATCCAGAAACCGTATTGCTTAGCAACGGCATAGGGAGAGTAGGGGTGGAAGGGTGTCTCCTCGTTCTGAGGCACCTCTTCTACTTTTCCATAGAGCTCTGAGGTAGAAGCCTGATAGATGCGACACTGGTCTTTCAGTCCCAGTTGGCGCACGGCCTCCAATATACGGAGCACACCTACAGCATCCACATCAGCTGTGAACTCAGGTGAGTCGAATGATACCTGCACATGACTCTGTGCTGCCAGGTTATATATCTCCGTGGGCCTCACCTTGCCGATAACGCCCAGAATACTCATTGAGTCGCCCATGTCGGCATAATGCAGGTGGAAATTAGGCTTACCTTCCAGATGCGCAATGCGCTCGCGGTAGTCAACAGATGAACGACGAATAGTGCCATGTACCTCATAGCCTTTCTCCAACAGGAATTCAGCCAGATAAGAGCCGTCCTGACCTGTAACACCGGTGATTAATGCGATATTCTTCATTTAGTTCTCGCCACTGAATTGTTTAATACGCTGTTCTTCTGACAATTTGCAGATAAGCAACGTGTCGTTATTCTCTGCTACGATATAGCCGTCCAGTCCCTGTACAACCACCTTCTTCTCCTGAGTGGTATGAATCATACAGTTATGGGTTTCAAAGACGCTGATATTGTCGCCGATGAGGGCATTGCCATAGATGTCGCGCTTTGACTGTGTCTGCAGTGAGCCCCATGTGCCCAGGTCGCTCCATCCAAAGTCGGCAGGACAAACAAAGATTTCCTCTGCTTTCTCCATGATGGCATAGTCCACAGAGATATTCTCGCACTGGGGGAACTTCTCGTTGATCATCTCCTGCTCCTGTGGGGTGCCGTATATAGGCAACATCTGTTCGAAAATCTTGTTCATCTTGGGCTGATAGATACGGAAGGCATTGACAATTGTCGATACGTTCCAGATAAAGATGCCCGCATTCCAGAAATAGTAGTTCTTCTTGATATACTGCTCAGCGGTCTTCAAATCGGGCTTCTCGCGGAAAGAATCCACACGGAAGATACCCTTGTTTCTCAGTGATGAGGCTGACAAATCGGCCTGAATATAGCCATAGCCCGTCTCAGGACGTGTAGGCTTCATACCCAGTGTTACGATAGCATCGCTCTCGGCGGTGAAGTTCATACATTCTGTGATGACGCGCTGAAACTCCTGTACGTTCATCACAATATGATCGCTGGGAGTTACCACGATATTTGCCTTGGGGTCCTTTGACTTAATATGCCAAGAGACATAGGCAATACAGGGTGCTGTGTTTCGGCGGCATGGCTCGCATAGAATATTCCCTGCAGGCATCTCAGGCAGTTGCTCACGAACGATATCAACATATTTCTGATTCGTGACCACCCAGATATTCTCAGGTGAAACCAATTTGTTAAAGCGTTCTACAGTGAGTTGCAATAATGTTTTTCCAACTCCCAATACATCAATAAACTGCTTTGGCTTTTCTGCAGTGCTCATAGGCCAGAAACGGCTTCCTACACCTCCGGCCATGATAACAAGGTGATTATTCTTTTGTGCCATAACAACAATATTTTTTCAACTACTCTCTTATGAAGCTGCAAAATTACGGAAAAAGAGTGATACTTGCAAGTAAAAAAGGAAAAAATGTAACCTCCAATTTCCTTTTTCAATTATTTTTAGTACCTTTGCGCTCTGAAATTTATAACCTAAAAAATATGAAAGCAATAAAAATTGTATTAATGTCGCTGGTGGCAACTATCCTGGTAAGTTGCGGTACCACATCTATTGTACCCATTACGGGTCGTAAGCAGACTTTGTTGGTTAGTGATGGTGAGGTGTTGAGCCTCTCTACCCAGCAGTATCAGCAGTATATGCAGAGTGCTAAGGCCTCTACGAATACTACAAACACGGCTATGGTGAAGCGTGTAGGTCAGAATCTGGCTAATGCTGTGACTTCTTATCTGAACAGCAATGGCCTGAGTGCCGAGACGCAGAACTATGCCTGGGAGTTTAATCTCGTGCAGGACAAGCAGGTGAATGCCTGGTGTATGCCTGGTGGTAAGATTGTTGTCTACGAGGGCTTGCTGCCTGTTACTCAGGACGAGGCTTCGCTGGCTATTGTGTTGGGTCATGAGATTGCCCATGCCGTTGCCAAACACTCGGCTGAGCGTCTGAGCAATGAGTATAAGAATCAGTATGGTACTGCTATCCTTGGTGCTGTGGTTCAGGGTGCTGGTGCCAGCGAGAAGACGCAGGCGCTAATCTCTTTAGGTCAGCAACTGGGTGGCGCGCTGTGGACCTCTGGCTTCTCTCGTAAGCAGGAGAGCGAGGCCGACCACATGGGACTCATCTTTGCTGCAATGGCAGGTTACGACCCACAGGTGGCTACCTCTTTCTGGCAGCGTATGGCAGCGCAGAGCAGTGGTAATAGTGGTGGCTTGTTCAGCGATCACCCGTCTGACGAGCAGCGCATCAAGGATATTCAGGGATGGATGCCCGAGGCTCTGAAATACTATGTGCCTAAAAAGACCACCAGTACAACTAGTAAAACTAGCAAGACTAGTAAAACTAGTAAGTCCACCAAGAAGACTACTTCTAAGAAGAAATAAGCTTCATATATTCATCGTAACTGATATACCTGCCGCCCATCGATTCCAGATGGGCGGTTTTTAGTTGACAGTCAATGATGCTGCCTCCCCATGCCTGCATGGTCTTGGCCAGGAAAATCAGCGCCAGCTTCGAACCGCTTGGCACCAGCGAGAACATACTCTCGCCAAAGAAAGCCGACCCTATATTCACACCATAGAGGCCACCCACCAGTCGCCTTCCGTTTCCGTCAAGGTTATCGTTATCGTCAAGGTTATGGTTATCGTTATGGTTCTCCTCCCATACCTCCACGCTGGCTGCAAAGCCCTGACGATGCAGCTCTGTGTAGGCTTTGATGATATCTTCGCCCAGCCAAGCACCCTCTTCCTCATAGCGCAACTTACTGCAGTTATGAATCACACCTTCAAAATCCTCGTTCAGGGAGAAGGTGTATTTCTTTTTATTGAATAAGGTACGCATAGAGTGGGAGATATGTATTTCATCGGGAAATATCACGAAGCGCTCGTGCGGACAGTACCACACGGGTTCGTCGTTGTCGCGAAACGAGAACCAAGGGAATATGCCGTGCTGATAGGCCAGCAACAGTCGGTCTATGCTCAGGTCGCCGCCCACCGCCAGACATCCGTCTTCATCGGCTAAGCGTGGGTCTGGGAACCACAAATCGTCGTCAAGTTGATATACCACCTTATTGAGTTAAGAGTTCTTTTAGTCGGTCTGCGACCTTTGTAAAAGCGTCGCAAGCGCCGAGCGAAGAATTAAGAATTGTCGCTTCGCGATTTAGAATTTAGAATTAAATAGTGATTTCTCCACCTTCCTTCAGACTGCCGAAGAGTATTTCGCGCATCAACTGCGGCTTTAGGCGCTGATTGATGACGCGATCCATCTCGCGGGCACCATATTCCTTTGTGAATCCCTCTTTCAAAAGGGCAGCGAAGGTCTCGTCCTTCAGCGTCAGCGTCACCTTCTTGGCGGTAAGCTTCTCCTGCAGTTCGCGCAGTTTCTTTTTGAGAATCAGTTCCGCCATGTGGTGGTCCATATCGTTGAACACCACCGTACCGCTCAGTCGGTTGATGAACTCAGGCTTGAAAGTCTTCTTCACCTGTTTCAGCATTGCCTCACCACGACTCACACCACCAGTGAAACCAATGTTGGCCTGTCCGGCAAACTGTGCGCCTGCGTTTGAGGTCATAATCAGAATCACGTTGCGGAAGTCAGCCTTACGTCCTTTGTTGTCCGTCAGTTTGGCGTAGTCCATCACCTGCAATAGGATATTGTAGATGTCCTGATGTGCCTTCTCTATCTCGTCGAGCAACAGCACGCAGTGGGGCGTCTTGCGGATGGCATCCGTCAGCAGTCCGCCGTCCTCATAACCTATATAGCCGGCAGGCGAACCAATGAGTTTGGCCACCGTGTGCTTCTCCGTATATTCACTCATGTCGAAGCGTAGCAACTCGATACCCAGTTCCTTGGCCAGCACACGTGCCACCTCTGTCTTTCCTACACCAGTAGGACCCACGAAGAGCAGTGATGCCGTGGGCTTGTTGTCGTCCAGTAGTCCAGCCTTCGACATCTGCACAGCCTCTACCACCTGACGGATAGCCTCGTCCTGCCCGTAGATCTGAGTTAACAGATGGTCGTTGAGCGTTGAAAGTCTTTCGTTGTCGTCTTCTTTCGTAACCATCGCTTCCACCTTGCAGGTCTTGGCCAGTACCTCAGCGATGTGTGACTTTGTTATTAACTGAGAATTGAGAGGTGAGAGTTGAGAGGTATGATTAGATTTGCAGTCTTGATCTTTGTCTTGGGAGTAATCATACCTCTCAGTTCTTAGTTCTGAGTTCACAGTTTCCATTGCTGCTCCCGCCTCGTCAATCAGGTCGATGGCCTTATCTGGCAGAAATCTGTCGTTGATGTATTTTGCACTGGCCTCTACGGCATAGCGTATTGCCTCGTCCTCATAGGCCACCCCGTGGAACTCCTCATACCTGGGACGCAGTTGCATCAGGATGTTCACGGCCTCGTCGATGCTGGGCTCCAGAATGTCTATCTGCTGGAAGCGGCGTACCAGCCCCTTGGAACGCGAGAAGTATTTGTTGTATTCCTCGTAAGTTGTTGAACCAATGAATCTTAAATAACCTCGCTCTAGGTATGGTTTTAGCATGTTTGACGCATCCATCGAGCTCTCGCCAACGGCGCCGGCACCTACCATATTGTGTATCTCGTCAATGTAAACGATGTTGTTCTTGCTCTCGCCAGCTACACCATCCATCACCTGTTTGATGCGCTTCTCGAAGTCGCCACGATACTGTGTGCCGGCCAACATTGTGCCCAGATCCAACATATATATCCTGCTGCCTTTCAGTCTCTCGGGCACATTGCCTGCGTTGATGCGAGCAGCCAGTCCGTAGATCAGCGCCGTCTTACCCACACCAGGCTCGCCTACATGCAGAGGATTGTTCTTATCGCGACGGCAGAGCACCTGTATGGTACGCTCCAACTCAGCCTCGCGTCCTATGAGCGGGTTCTTCTGATCCAGCACATCGTTCATACACGTCACCAGTCGTCGCCATCCGGCAGCCTCCTCCGTACGGTCTTCACCCTCGTTCTCGTCCACCATGCTTGCCTCCTCGTAGGTTGACACGATGTCGCTGACGAATTCAGGCTCACAGGCGCCCAGATGCTTCTTCAGCAGATAGGCAGCCCACGACTCCTCCAGTTCCAGCATCGCCACCACCACGTGGGGTATGTCCAGCGCCTCGGCACTACTGGATATAACCTGTAGCGACGCTTTTCCCATCAGTTGGGTATATTGCTCCGACGGCATCAGTTGGTATTCCAGGTCGTAGGGCACGAATCCCGTCTCTACCAACCTGTTTTCCACCTCGTCCATCAGTTCCGTAATATCACAATAGAAGTCTATCACCGAGCAGAACACGTCCTCAGAGAGCAGTTCATAGAGTACCGCCTCTGGTGTCACGAATTCATATCGGCGTTCTTTGCAGAGGTCTATACACTCCTGCAAAAGGTCATTCAGTCTTTCTGTCAGTTTGATATCTGCCATAAAATCGATTAATCCGGTTCATACGTTAGCCTCAAGGGAAATCCCTCGTTGCGTGCCATCATCGTGGCTCTTTTCACTTTCGATACGGCGATGTCGTAGGTATAGATGCCCACCACAGCCTTATCCGAGTGATGCACCTGTAGCATCAGTTTCTCAGCTTCCGCAGGCTGTTTGAAGAAAACCTGTGTCAGCACCTTCACCACGAAGTCCATTGGTGTGAAGTCATCGTTGTGAATGGTCACCTTATAGCGTTGTGGCTCGCGCAAGTCTGTGCGCTGCCTCTCCTTTATCTGCGATTGTTCCTGTGGCATATCCTTATTTCTTTATCGCCATTGGTTCATACGTATCATTGTTCTCATGCTGCAAAGGTACACTTTTTTATTGAAATAGTTTCCGATTTTATCAAAGAAAAAATGCATTTCTTATCTGTTATCTCGATAATAATTCTTATCTTTGCCAACAAATGAAAGATTTTGCAGCTATAGATTTTGAAACCGCCAACAATGAACGAAGCAGCGTTTGTTCTGTTGGTGTGGTGATAGTGCGTGATGGTGAG
>Ga0247608_10005755_pt1 | contig 13304 bp, 9 predicted proteins | sample 176DNAGHGlowgp2_FD_193490 | JGI IMG/M metagenome (GOLD analysis project Ga0247608, IMG submission 193490) | Sheep rumen microbial communities from Palmerston North, Manawatu-Wanganui, New Zealand - 1766 DNA GHGlow gp2 | ecosystem: Host-associated > Mammals > Digestive system > Stomach > Rumen ...
GTCTGTTTTCTATAACTATAACTTTACTTTCTATAACTTTACTTTCTATAGCTTTGTTTGCGTGATTTGTAATAAAAAAATAAAATTATTTTGATGAATAATTTTGAATAGATAAATTTTAGAAATAATACTTTACAGACTCATGTTGATCCAGTATAATATGTAAGACTTATAACTTCATAACAGACAGTTCGTGACCATCCTGTCTTTAAATAAAACTACGGGCGCAGGGAACATTACTAATAGCGTATTGCTTTTTTCAATGCTATGAAATTTTGTTTTATGCATTATGAATTATTTCGCCTATAGTTTATAGGCGTTTTTTAATTTTGCCTTATTTATTAGCGCCGGAAAATTTTATCCACTAAAACGCCGATGCTGATATATTACTATGCTTGCTGAGTTTTATTCGGAGTTTTCCTGGTTACGTACTGAAAAATGTTACTGCAGTTTATAGTTTAAAAAATTTTTAATTTAAACATGGAGTGCACAATGAATCAGACGTATACAAAAACTCAGAAACTAACAATTGGAGGCGTATGCATTGCGCTGTATCTTGTAGTGATGTTCTGTACCCAGAGTTTTGCTTTTGGCCAGTATCAGGTCCGCATTGCCACAGCTTTATATGGATTATCGTATTTTTTTCCTTTTTTGGTGGTGCCGTTTGGAATTGCCAATGTAGTCAGCAACCTGTTTATGGGCGGATTAGGCCCTATTGATGCAATTGGCGGTTTTATTATGGGGATTTTGACCAGCGGTGTGATCGCTTTGGGAAGACGATGTGGTTTTGGCAGCTGGATTGTAGCTGCTGCTGTTACACTGCTTCCCGGATTAGGCGTCCCCGTGTGGCTGTCGTACATATTAGAGATTCCCTATCTTGTGTTAGCTGCCAGCGTACTTGTAGGGCAGTTTATTTCCGGTATATCTGGCATGATGTTGATAAAGGCTATGGAAAAGGCGGATATAATTAGTTTAGTAGCTAAAGCTGGAAAGAGTCGGGGTTGAAACGACAACATAATGATATTTTGATGAAGGATTCTATTTCGGGGAGTTTGTTATGACAATTGGAAGAACAGAAAATGAATTGCAAGAGATAAGCCTTTTGGGAAATAAAACGCAATACAAAGATGATTATGCGCCGGAAGTATTGGAGTCGTTCCAAAATAAGCATCCGGAGAATGATTATTTTGTGAAATTTAACTGCCCTGAATTTACAAGCCTTTGCCCGAAAACCGGGCAGCCGGATTTTGCGACGATTTATATATCCTATGTGCCGGATCAGAAGCTTGTAGAGAGCAAGTCCCTTAAGCTATATTTGTTCAGTTTCCGCAATCATGGTGATTTTCATGAGGATTGCGTGAATATTATCATGAAAGATTTAATTCGTTTGCTGGATCCAAAATATATTGAAGTATGGGGTAAATTCCTGCCACGGGGCGGTCTTTCCATCGATCCTTTTGCGAATTATGGAAAAAAGGGAACGGAGTGGGAAAAAACGGCATATAAAAGACTACATTATCATGATATGAATCCTGAATTTGTTAACAACAGGTAATAGGTCTGTCAATATCAGGTAATTTTAATCTTCACTTTTAGCGTTTGGTATGTTAAAATAACGTTAGGTGAAGATTAAAGTTCCTTTTTTATTTGTGAAAGGCGGGACAAAAAATGTTCCGCAAGGGACAAAAGAGGAAAAGCTTGATTATGGATACTATAATTAACCTCCAAAAAAAGATTGTGCCGGAAATGACAGATTTATTGGTGGAACGATACCGTATCCTTCGTCAGATCTGTAATGAACAGCCGATCGGACGCAGGGCGCTGGCCGGACATCTCAATCTGAGCGAAAGGGTTTTACGTTCGCAGGTGGATTTTCTGAAAAGCTGCGGTTTGTTAGCGTATTCCCCGGCGGGAATGGCAGTTACCGATCAGGGGATGGAGATTTTACGCGAACTGGCGGAATACGTCAGTAAATTGCAGGGAATTTCTTCGCTGGAAAAATTTTTGCTTGAAAAACTGTCTGTCAGAAAAGTGGTTGTGATACCTGGCGATAGTGACAGCGAACCTGTTATAAAGCGGGAGCTCGGCCGTGCCGCCGCGCATGAATTGGTATCGTTGCTGAATGAAGGCAAAGGGCGTATTGTTGCCGTAAGCGGCGGGACGACGCTGGCAGCAGCAGCTTCAAATATCAGGGGGAATTTCCCGGATGTAATAGTTGTCCCTGCCAGGGGCGGTTTGGGAGACATGCTGGAATTACAGGCGAATACTATTGCTACGGTAATGGCCCAACATCTGCATGCATCCTATCGGCAATTATATGTGCCGGACTCGGTCAGCCAGGAAATATTAAACAGCATTCTTGCAGAAGATGCGGGAATTCGCGAAGTAGTGGATATCATAAAGCATGCGGATATTCTTATACATGGAATCGGGCGGGCGGATGTGATGGCAAAACATCGGCGCCTTCCGCAGCCTTTTATTGACAAGCTTTTACGGGAAGGCGCTGTAGGGGAGGCGGTTGGACAGTACAGTTCGCTTGATGGCTCGCAGATTTATATGACAAATAATGCAGGACTGATGATGCACGATCTTCCGAAAATCGGTACGGTTATCGGCGTGGCCGGAGGAAAGTCAAAGGCAAAAGCGATCCTGTCGGTTTCGCGGGCGACCAGGCAGGACATTCTGATTACCGATGAAGCGGCTGCAAACGAAATGGTTGCCTTGTTGAATGCAGAAAGATGATTTTTCAGAAAGACGATACAGCGAAGCGAAATGCTTTCTGAACGTTTCGGTTTCATTTTTTGATTTCTTTGTGAATAATTGTGTATTTATTTATGGTTAGCTATTGTAAAATATAGTATAAAATAATAAAATATAAAAAGGATTAGAATACGACATTTTTATGAAAGGTTAATTTCACAGTTATATACTGTGTTCGAAACTCAATAAAGAAAAAGATTTTAAATTATTATTATCAAGGAGGAGTTTAGTATGGTAAAAATTGGCATTAATGGGTTTGGTCGTATTGGTCGTCTGGTTTTAAGAGCCGCAATGGGAAATCCGGATGTGGAAATTGCGGCTATTAATGATCCTTCTGACGCAAAAACACTGGCGCATCTGTTAAAATATGACTCCGTTCATGGAACGATGGATGCAGATATCAGTTATGGCGAAGGTTTTATTTCCGTTAACGGCAAAAAGATCCAGGTTTCCCAGGAACTGGACCCGGCTAATATCCCCTGGGCCAAAGAAGGCGCGGAAGTTATTATTGAATGTACCGGTCATTTTACGGATGCGTTAAAAGCGAAAGCACATCTGGCCGGCGGCGCAAAGAAAGTTATTATCTCTGCTCCGGCGAAAAATGAAGACATCACCATTGTTATGGGTGTAAACGAAGAAAAATATGATCCGGCAAAACATACCATTATTTCCAATGCATCCTGCACTACGAACTGCCTGGCTCCGTTCACAAAAGTGCTGCTGGATAACTTTGGTATTGAAAGCGGCCTGATGACAACGGTTCACTCTTATACTAACGACCAGCGTATTCTGGATGTGGGCCACAAAGACCTGCGCCGTGCCCGCGCTGCTGCCCTGTCCATCATTCCTACCACTACCGGCGCTGCAAAAGCAGTTGCTCTCGTTCTGCCGGAATTGAAAGGCAAACTGAACGGCTTTGCTATGCGCGTTCCCACTCCGGACGTATCGATCACCGACCTGGTAGTTAATCTGAAAAAAGATACCACCGCGGAAGAAATCAATGCTGTATTGAAAAAAGCATCGGAAGGCGAGCTGAAAGGAATTCTGGGTTACACGGATGAACCGCTGGTATCCCGTGACTTCCAGGATGATTCCCATTCCTCCATCATTGATGGCCTGTCCACCATGATGATTGGCAAACGGATGGCAAAAGTTGTTTCCTGGTATGACAATGAATGGGGTTATTCCTGCCGTATCGTTGACCTTGCTACCTATATCGGTAAAAAAGGCCTGTAATAAAAAAGTAAGTCGGCGCCCTTTTGAAGGGCGTCGGCTTTGTTTGCGTTTAATTTAAGGAAGCGCTGATTAATTCGTCTGCACGCTTGTCGGTGCGTTTTGTGAATGGCTGCGTCAATGTCTCTTGACGCAGCACTCCTCTGTATAAGCGATAGCCTGAAGGCATAAGCGATTCACACGCCGCTAAAGCGTCGGTTCTCTGCTTATCGCACGCAAGCATAGCTTGCGGCTCTCTGCTTACGCTGCGCCTGCGAGCCATTTCCTTGCCATTCGCAAAACGTCCTCGGCAATCGTACAAACTCATTTAATCAGCGCTTCCAAAAAATTTTGCAGGATGGTCAGGACAGTTTGGATAAATTGTTAATGACAAATTGCAAAATAAATTTGTACCCGCTTTTAATTTGAAAAATTTTTTGAAGGGAGTCTGAATTCGTTGGATAAAAAAATCCTTTCTGATTTGGATGTAGCCGGCAAAAAAGTTTTGGTGCGCGTAGACTTTAACGTACCGCAGGATGATGCCGGGAATATTACTGATGACAACCGTATGCAGGCAGCATTGCCAACGATTCAATATCTGTTGGACCATGAAGCTGCGGTAATCCTGATGAGCCATCTGGGCCGCCCCAAGGGACAGGCAAATCCGAAATTCACTTTGAAACCTGTGGCAAAACATCTGGAAGAATTGTTAGGCAGGCCGGTAGCTTTTGCAGAAGACTGCATCGGACCGGCGGCAGAAGAAGCAGCTAAAAAACTGGAAACCGGTTCTGTGCTGCTGCTGGAAAACCTGCGTTATCACAAAGAAGAAGAAAAGAACGATCTGGAATTTGCGGAAAAGCTGGCCTCGTTGGCTGACCTGTATGTCAATGACGGATTTGGCGTTTCCCATCGCGCCCATGCTTCTGTGGAGGGTGTGACCCATTTCCTGCCCAGCGCGGCAGGGTTCCTGCTGGAAAAAGAGATCCGCTTTATCGGCGGCGCAGTCAACAATCCGGAGCATCCTTTCACCGCTATTATCGGCGGCGCGAAAGTTTCGGACAAGATCGGCGTTATCATCAATCTGCTGGGCAAGGTCGATACGCTGCTGATCGGCGGCGGTATGGCCAACACGTTCCTGGCAGCCAGAGGCATCCCCATGGGGAAATCGCTGGTGGAAGAAGATAAAATCGAAGAAGCAAAACGGATCATGGCAGAAGCTGCTGTGAAAAACGTTAAGATCCTGTTGCCTGTCGATCTGGTAATGGCGGCAGAATTCAAACCGGATTCCGCATATGAAATATCTGCGCTGGACGACCTGAATCAGGATTATATGGCGCTGGATATCGGGCCGGAAACCTGCAAGCTGTATGCAGAGGCCGTAAAAGACGCCAAACTGGTTGTCTGGAACGGACCGATGGGCGTATTTGAAATGGATGCGTTCTGCAAAGGTACGGAAGCTGTTGCCAAAGCGGTAGCTGAAAGTAATGCGGTCAGCATCGTAGGCGGCGGCGACAGTGTGGCGGCTATTAAAAAGATTAAGCTGGAAGATAAGATCAGCCATATTTCCACAGGCGGCGGCGCTTCTCTGGAATATCTGGAAGGCAAGCTTCTGCCGGGCGTAGAAGCGCTTGATGAGGTGCGGCGCCCTTTTGTGGCCGGTAACTGGAAGATGTACAAGACCGTTGACGAAGCGGTCGAACTGGCCCAGGGTCTGGTTACCGAAACGAACGGAACCGTCAACGAAGTAGTCATTTTCCCGCCGTTCACTGCTTTAGAAAGCGTGGCGGACGCCATTGACGGAAAAGCTGTGGGCTATGGCGCGCAGGATCTGTGCTGGGAAGATGAAGGCGCATTCACCGGCGCTGTTTCCGGTTCCCAGATTGCGGATATCGGCTGTGAGTATGTGCTGGTTGGACACAGTGAACGACGCACGATTTTTATGGAAAGCGATGAGATCATTGCGAAAAAGATAAAAGCTGCGTATCGCAATCAGCTGAAGCCGATGCTTTGCGTCGGTGAGACGGAGGAAGAGCGGAAACAGGGCGCAACGAATGACAAAATTGCCAGCCAGTTAAAGAGCGCGCTGGAAGGAATAACCGAGGAACAGGCGAAACTGCTGACGGTAGCATACGAACCTTTATGGGCTATCGGTACCGGGAATACGGCGACAGCGAAAGATGCGCAGGATGTGTGCCTGTTCATCCGCCGGCAGCTGGAAGAAATCGTTGGGGAAACAGCAGCCCGCCACATCCGTATTTTGTACGGTGGCAGCGTAAAAGAAACCAATGCGGCACAGTTCTGCATCAAGGGCATTGACGGCGTGCTGGTTGGCGGCGCCAGCCTGAAGGTGGACAGCTTTGCCAAAATTGTGCGGAGTTTTTAAAATTAAACAGCTTGTAAGGAGAACAAATGGCAAAACAGCCTGTAATGTTAATGATTCTGGACGGCTGGGGCATTGCCCCGGCCGGTCCGACCAATGCGGCGTCTACTGCAAGAACACCGAATCTCGATAAGTATTTTGCGGAGTATCCCAACACACGGTTGGATGCCAGCGGGGAAGATGTGGGACTGCCTGCCGGGCAGATTGGAAATTCAGAAGTCGGTCATCTGAACATTGGTTCTGGCCGTATCATCTATCAGGATCTTTCCCTGATTTCCCACGCTATAAAAACGGGAACTTTCTTTCAGAATAAAGTATTATTGGATGCGATTCAGCATGCAAAAGAAAATAAAAGTTCCCTGCATCTGATGGGACTGTTCAGCGACGGCGGCGTGCACAGTCATATCGACCATCTGAAAGCGCTGCTGGAGATGGCGAAGGAAGCCGGGCTGGAAAAAGTATTCGTGCATGCGTTCCTTGACGGCCGGGATGTGCCGCCTCAGAGCGCGATTCCGTATGTGCAGGATCTGGAAGCGTTTATGCAGGAAAAAGGCGTCGGATGTTTTGCGACAGTCAGCGGCCGTTATTATGCTATGGACCGTGACAAGCGGTGGGAACGGCTGGAAAAGGCATATCGCAACATGGTGCTGCGGGACGGCGAAGTATTTGCTTCTGCGGAAGAAGGCATCAAAGCTTCGTATGCTGCCGGCGTGAACGATGAATTTGTGGTTCCGTTCTGTGTGGCGCAGAAAAATGAAACTGCGGACGCGGCAGCAAAATCTGTTGCCTGCATCCGGAAAAACGACAGCGTCATTTTTTATAATTTCCGTCCGGACCGGGCGCGTGAAATTACCCGCGCGCTCCATGACGAAGACTTTCCGTATTTTGAACGGCCGGCTGAAGCAAGACCGGTGCGCATGACCGGTATGACGCAGTATGATGCGACGATTGACATTCCGACAGCATATCCGCCGGAACATTATGAAGATACGCTGGGCGAAGTGCTGGCAAAGAACGGATTGAAGCAGCTGCGGATCGCGGAAACAGAAAAATATGCGCATGTGACATTTTTCTTTAACGGCGGCGTAGAGGAACCCAATGAAGGCGAGGACCGAATCCTGATTCCCTCGCCCAAGGTTGCGACCTATGACCTGCAGCCGGAAATGAGCGCGCCGCAGGTAACCGAAGCGTTGTTAAAAGCTTTGGACGAAGATAAATATGACGTGGTGATCCTGAACTTTGCCAATCCGGATATGGTAGGGCATACCGGTATTATGGAAGCGGCGGTAAAAGCCATGGAAACGATTGATGCCTGCGCCGGCAGGATCGTGGAAAAGATTCAGTCGCTGAACGGTGTGATCTGTATTACGGCAGATCACGGAAACCTGGAAAAAATGCAGAACGAAGACGGGACTCCCTGTACGGCCCATACCACAAATAAAGTTCCGTTTATCGTTATCAGCAAAGAACCGTGCAAACTGCATGAAGGCCGTCTGGCCGACATTGCGCCGACGCTGCTGCAATTTTTACATATCCCGCAGCCGGAAGCCATGACAGGAAAAAGTTTGATCGGGTAAATAGTAAAGCGCTTATATTATCGTTTTATAAAAAAATGAAAAAAATGTTTTATAAAATTTTTATAAAGATAATCGAAAGGACAAGGTGATTGATTATGTCTATTATTACTCAGGTTTATGCCCGCGAAATTCTGGATTCCCGCGGAAATCCGACGGTTGAAGTGGAAGTTGTACTGGAAGACGGTACCATGGGCCGCGCTGCGGTTCCCTCCGGCGCTTCCACCGGCGTACATGAAGCCGTTGAACTGCGGGACGGTGATAAACGCCGTTATGTAGGCAAAGGCGTTATCAAAGCGGTAGAAAATGTTAACGACGTGATTGCGGACGCGCTGATCGGCCTGGACGCGACCCGCCAGATTGAAATAGACGAACTGCTGATCCGTCTGGATGAAACTCCCAACAAAGCAAAATTAGGCGCCAACGCAATCTTAGGCGTTTCCATGGCGGTGGCCAAAGCGGCTGCCAACTATGTAGGCCTGCCTCTGTACCAGTACCTGGGCGGCACTAATGCCCATGAACTTCCTGTTCCCATGATGAACATCCTCAACGGCGGCCAGCATGCGGATAATAATGTTGATATCCAGGAATTCATGATCATGCCGGTAGGCGCTGCCAACTTCAGCGAGTGCCTGCGCATGAACGTGGAGATTTATCATGCCCTGAAAGGTATCCTGAAAGATAAAGGCCTCAGCACCGGCCTGGGCGACGAAGGCGGCTTCGCTCCCAATCTGGAATCCAATGCAGAAGCGCTGGATGTAATCATGGAAGCCATTGCAAAAGCCGGTTACAAACCGGGCAAAGATATTGTCCTGGCGATGGACGTGGCAGCCAGCGAATTCTACAAAGACGGCAAATATCATATGCTGGCAGAAGGCGCGCCGAAGACCAGCACCCAGATGATCAATTATCTGGCAGACCTGGTTGAAAAATATCCGATTATTTCCATTGAAGACGGTCTGGCGGAAGATGACTGGAAAGGCTGGGCTGCCCTGACCAAGAAACTGGGCGATAAAGTACAGCTGGTTGGCGACGACCTGTTCGTTACCAATGCAGAGCGTCTGCAGATGGGGATTGATAAAAAGGTTGGCAATGCCATCCTGATCAAAGTAAATCAGATCGGTACCCTCACCGAAACCTTCCGGGCTGTGGAACTGGCAAAACGCCACGGCTATACTGCCATCGTTTCCCATCGCAGCGGCGAAACGGAAGACACCACCATGGCAGACATTGCCGTTGCCCTGAATGCCGGCCAGATCAAATCCGGCGCGCCGGCCCGTACCGACCGCGTTGCCAAATACAATCAGCTTCTTCGCATTGAAGAAGACCTTGGCCCCGCAGCAACCTACGGCGGAATGGATGTATTCTATAATCTGAAGTAAAATAAATAGTAAAACTTCAACGCAAATGAAACAGGGGAACTGCATATAAGCAGTTCCCCTTGATTTTTTGAGACAGTGTTGGCAGCTTTCTTGGACAATGCGGCTATAATGCCGGTTGTCTTTTCTTTTATAATGCAGTATTTATTTCATCTCTTTCCACCACTGGCTGAATGTCTGCGCCGTATTTCCAATCTCTGCCGCTTCTCCGATGCGCGGGGTGATCAGTTTGTAATGTTTTGTTTTACTTTCTTCTGCCAGACGGATATAAGGTTCGTCCCAGGCATGACGGGCCAAGGCGAACTTACCGCTGTGGGCGGGCAGCACCGTTCTGGCTTTTAAATCGTCGCCGGCCTGGGCTGTCTGTGCCGGGCTCATGTGGATGTTAGGCCAGTCTTTGTTGTATTGTCCGTTTTCTAAAATCGCCAGGTCGAAGCCGTCGAAGGTTTTGCCGAATTCTTTGAATTCTTTCGTGTAACCGCCGTCCCCGCTGTAGAACACTTTCTTTGCCGGTGCGACGAAGGCGTAAGCGCAGGGCTCCGACTGATTCTGATTCAGAAAACGACCGGTAAAGTGCTGAGCGGGAAGGATATGAACGGTGAGGCCGTCATTGATTTTCACTGCTGTATACCAGTCTTCTTCTACTATCTTACTGACATCGTAGCCCCAATATTCAAAGTGTTCGCCGATGCCCAGAGGGATCACGACTTTTTTAATTTTTGGCTTCAGCGCCGTCAGGGTAGGATAATCCAGATGGTCCCAGTGATCGTGGGAGATGACCAGTACATCAATGTCGGGGATGTCTTCCGCCGTGTAGATGTTGCTGCCGGGAAAGGCTTTGTTAATAAACGGAAGGGGAGACGCCCAGTTGCTGAACACTGGATCGATGAGGATCTTATAACCATTTAGCTGCATATAATAAGTTGAATGTCCCATCCAGATGACAACATCCTGTTTGGGATCCAGCTTATGCAGATCCGTTTTCTGCGAAACCACAGGCCCGGCCGGAACCAGCCGTTTCGGTGTTTCGCCGAACACAAATCGCATTGTTGCTTCAAACTGGCTGGTTTCTACTGCTTTTTCAATGGGGTTGATGGCCCAGAATCTTCCTTTATAATAATGGGGCGACTTTTGGATGCGTTCCAGCCGTTTGCCCGTAGGCGTACGCCCGAATTCCGGCCGCTGGCTGTAAAAATAGGTAAACGCTGCGAGGGCGAGCAATAAAACGAAAACAGTTTTGAGAATCAATTTTAACATAGGGCCTCCGGCGAATTATTTTTATATCATACATCATAATCATATATCATAGTTTATTCCAAATCCTTCCATAAATTTGTGAAAAATTTTCAACATTTATTATTGCCACGTATGTAAAGGTGTGGTAAAATACTGTGGTACTGACACAGGAATAAATGATAAAGGAGGTAAGTAAATGCTGGAAACTGTCTTGATGGTAGTGGACTTCATTGTCTGCATAGCGCTGGTCGCAGCGGTGTTGCTGCAGTCAGGGCGGGGCGGCGGACTGTCCAGTTCCTTCGGTGGCGGTGATGGCGCCTTCTTTGGTAAGGGGAACGATTTAGATACCGTAATGTCAAAAGCAACGATCGTGCTGGGAACATTGTTCGGTGTCATTACCCTGGCTCTTGCCAAACTTAACGCATGACCCCGCGCTATTTAAAGAAGGAAAGTTCGCAGCGGGTCGTCTGGCAGAAACTGCAGGCAGTAAATGCTGTAAAGACTGTCCGGACGTGTGAGTAACGGCTCACGAATCATATTTTGTTAATAAAGGATCCGTCCTTTAAAATTTTAAATTTTTATTTTTGTCGAAAGGGGATAACATCTTGAGTAGTTTTATCATGTTTTCCATTGGCGCCGGTATCCTCGCGCTTCTGATCGCTGCCATGCTGAGCAGTTCGATTATGAAGGCGGAAGCCGGTAACGCACTGATGCAGGAAATTTCCGGTCACATCCACGAAGGTGCGATGGCTTTCCTGTATCGTGAATACAAAGCGCTGGCTGTATTCATTGTTGTTGTTGCAATTATCATCGGTATCTTCCTGGCTCCCATGACCGCGGTATGCTTCGTGGCGGGCGCCATCTTCTCCATTCTGGCCGGTTACTGCGGCATGAACGTAGCCACCAAAGCTAACGTTCGTACCACGGCGGCGGCAGAACACGGTATGCCGCAGGCACTGCAGATTGCGTTCTCCGGCGGTTCCGTAATGGGTCTGGGCGTTGTTGGCCTGGGCATTACCGGCGTGGCGCTGGCTTTTGCCCTGTTTGGTGAAAACGGCGCTAACATGGACATCGTAACCGGTTTTGGCCTGGGCGCAAGCTCCATCGCGCTGTTTGCCCGTGTAGGCGGCGGTATCTACACCAAAGCGGCCGACGTAGGCGCCGACCTGGTTGGTAAAGTAGAAGCCGGCATCCCGGAAGACGATCCCCGTAACCCTGCTACCATCGCGGATAACGTAGGCGATAACGTAGGCGACGTTGCCGGTATGGGCGCCGACCTGTTTGAATCTTATGTAGGCGCGATCATTTCCGCTCTGACCCTGGGCGCTGTTGCGTTCAAAGGCGGCGAAGGCGTAGCTTATCCTTTCCTGCTGGCTCTGTCCGGTATCATTTCTTCTATTATCGGTATCCTGTACGTTCGTCACAGCAAATCCACCAACCCGCAGGGCGCGCTGAACACCGGCACCTACATCGCCGGCGTCCTGACCATCGGCGCTGCTGCTTACCTGTCCAACTCCCTGTTTGGCAACATGAATGCTTTCTGGGCAATTGCTGCCGGCCAGGTTGTAGGCCTGCTGATTGGTAAGATCACCGAAGTTTACACCTCTGCGGATTACAGCTCTGTAAAGAGAATTGCCGACCAGGCTGAAACCGGTCATGCTACCGTAATCATCGCAGGTCTGGCAGTTGGTATGTATTCCACCTTCCTGCCCATCGTATTCATCTGCGTTGCAGTATTCATTGCATTCTTCGTAATGGGCGGCGTTGCCAATCCGGAAATGGGTATTTACGGTATCGCCCTGTCCGCAGTCGGCATGCTGGCAACCACAGGCATCACCGTTGCGGTTGACGCGTACGGTCCTATCTCCGATAACGCCGGCGGCATTGCTGAAATGGCCGAACTGCCGGAAAGCGTTCGTGAAATCACCGATACTTTGGACTCCGTTGGTAACACCACTGCTGCCATCGGCAAAGGCTTTGCCATCGGTTCTGCAGCGCTGACCGCGCTGGCTCTGTTCTCCGCTTACTCCCAGGTTGTGAAGCTGAAAGCCATTGACCTGCTGGATCCTGTCGTTCTGATCGGCGTATTCATCGGCGCTACGCTGCCGTTCGTATTTGGCGCTATGACCATGGAATCCGTTGGCGAAGCTGCTAACGAAATGGTTGTGGAAGTCCGCCGTCAGTTCCATGAAATCCCCGGCCTGCTGGAAGGCAAAGCTCGCGGCGACTATCGCCGTTGCGTTGATATTTCCACTGCGGCTGCTCTGAACAAGATGATCGCTCCCGGCGTCATCGCCATTGCATTCCCCATCATTATCGGCATGCTGTTAGGGCCTGCCGCTCTGGGCGGAATGATCGGCGGCGCACTGGCTGCCGGCGTACTGCTGGCTATCATGATGGCCAATGCGGGCGGCGCATGGGATAACGCGAAGAAGTACATTGAATCCGGCGTACACGGCGGCAAAGGTTCCGATCCTCATAAAGCGGCGGTTACCGGCGATACCGTAGGCGATCCTTTCAAGGATACTTCCGGACCGGCCATGAACATCCTGCTGAAGCTGATGACCATCGTTTCTCTGGTATTTGCTCCGGTGCTGGCTGCCCACGGCGGCATCCTGCTGGGCCTGTTCAAATAATAGGAGTTGCAAATTTAAAAGGACTGCTTCGGCAGTCCTTTTTTACATGGTCGCATGGCAGCTATGATATAATGGAAACAGGAATTTAGTTGCGCCCGGGTGGCGCCGCCTTCATAAGACGTCGCGA
>Ga0247608_10005756_pt1 | contig 13304 bp, 7 predicted proteins | sample 176DNAGHGlowgp2_FD_193490 | JGI IMG/M metagenome (GOLD analysis project Ga0247608, IMG submission 193490) | Sheep rumen microbial communities from Palmerston North, Manawatu-Wanganui, New Zealand - 1766 DNA GHGlow gp2 | ecosystem: Host-associated > Mammals > Digestive system > Stomach > Rumen ...
TGGTCGACATCGTGGTAAAGAGCAGGCCTATGCCCACCAACACCAGCACGCCCACGAGCAACGGCTTGCGCACCAGCTTCTCCACGCTGTTCTTGTACTTCTCTGTGGTTTTGTTGAAAGCCACGTTGAACGAGGCGTGGAAGCGGTCGACCATCGACATCTTCTTCTCGTGTCCATCGGCATCGTGGGGCTTGAGGAATATGGCACACAGGGCCGGCGAGAGCGTCAGGGCGTTGAGGGCCGAGATGAAGATGGCCACGGCCATGGTGACACCAAACTCGCGATAGAACGTACCCGTCACGCCACCCATGAACGACACGGGGATGAACACCGAGGCCATGACCAGTGTGATGGAGATGATGGCGCCCGAAATCTCGTTCATGGCGTCGATAGAGGCGGTGAGCGTAGACTTGTAGCCCTGGTCGAGCTTGGCGTGCACGGCCTCGACCACCACGATGGCGTCGTCGACCACGATGGCAATGGCCAGCAGCAGGGCCGACAGCGTGAGCAGGTTGATGGAGAAGCCAAACACCTCGAGGAAGAAGAACGTACCCACGAGCGACACCGGCACGGCTATCAGCGGGATGAGCGTGGAACGCCAGTCTTGCAGGAAGATGTAGATGACGATGAACACCAGGATGAGGGTGAACACCAGCGTGAACACCACCTCCTCTATCGAAGCGTAGAGGAACTCGGTCACGTCGTAGTTGATCTTATACTTCATGCCCGGCGGGAACAGCTTGGCCTGCTCCTCCAGCTCGGCCTTCACCTGCTTGGCTATCTCGTTGGCATTGGAGCCGGCTATCTGCTGCACCATACCCATCACCGAGGGTATGTTGTTGTTTCTCATCGACACGGTGTACTGCTGTCCGCCCAGCTCTATGCGAGCCACGTCCTTGAGCTTCAGCGTCTGGCCGTTGGCATTGCTCGACACGATGATGTTGCCAAACTCCTCGGGCGACTTCAGGCGACCGGTGTAGCGCATGGCATACTCGTAGGCCACCTTGCTCTCCTGTCCGAAGGCTCCCGGGGCGGCCTCGATGTTCTGCTCGGCCAGCAAGGCGCTGATGTCTGAAGGCATGAGGTTGTACTGCTTCATCACGTCGGGCTTGAGCCAGATGCGCATGCTGTAGGTCTTCAGACCGGGCGACTGCACATCGCCCACGCCCTGGATACGCTTGATGGCAGGCACGATGTTGATGTTGCTGTAGTTGGTGAGGAACTCGTCGTCGTAGCGGCCGTCGGAGGTGAGGGTAAACATGATCACCTGCGACGTCTGGCGCTTCATCACCGTCACGCCGATGCGCGTCACCTCGGCAGGCAGCAGTGCCTGGGCCTGCGACACGCGGTTCTGGACGTTCACGGCACACATGTCGGGGTTCAGGCCCTGGCGGAACATCACAGTGATGTTGGCCGAGCCCGACGAGGCCGACGAGGTCATGTAGTCCATGCCCTCCACACCGTTGATGCTCTCCTCGAGGGGGGCCAGCACGGAGTTCTTCACCGTCTCGGCATCGGCGCCGGGGTAGCTGGTGTAGACCACCACCGTGGGCGGGGCAATGTCAGGATACTGCTCAATAGGCAGCGAGACCAGACCTATGATACCCAGCAGTACGATGGCAATGGAAATCACCGTCGACAGCACTGGGCGCTTGATAAATGTTGTAAATGTCATGGGTTCACTTTACTATGTTGACCATCGCGCCGTAGCCACCCCGCCACCATTGGACAAGGCAAGGGCAGGAAACGCGCGGAGAGTCTATTTAAAAAAACTATTTCTTCATGGCGTCGACTATGTCGCCAGCGCTCATGGCCTTGGCCTGCTCGCTGATTTTCTGCTGGTAGCGGTCGGGCGTAATCTGTACTATCTCCATGCCGTCGCTCAGCTTCGTGATGCCATTGGTGACATACTTGTCGCCAACGCTAAGGCCTTCGGTAACGACGTAGTTGTTGCCGTCGTTCTGCGGGTCAACCTTGATTTCGGTGTACTTCACCTTGTTGTCGCTGCCCACGGTGTAGACAAACTTCTTGTTCTGCACCTCCATCACACACGACTGGGGAATCACGATGGCCGTGGAGTTGTCGTGGGGAATGACGATGGAACCCGAGGCACCGCTCTTGAGCAGCTTTTCGGCGTTGGGGAACACGGCTATCATCTGCACTGTGCCCGTCACCTGGTCTATCACGCCGCTCATCTTGGTCACCTTGCCCTCATGGCTGTAGAGGGTGCCGTCGCTCAGCTTGAGCTTCACCGAGGGTAGCGCGTTCAGGCCGTCGCCGCTCTTCTGCATGGCCAGCACGTCGCGCTCGCTCATGGAGAAATACACCTCCATGGTCGAGATGTTGCTCACCGTGGTGAGCACCGAGGCGGCGCTAACCAGCGCGCCCACCTTCAGGGGCAGCGTGCCCACCACACCGGCGGCGGGGCTCTTCACATAGCAGAAGCTCAGCATCTCCTTGGCCGAGGCCAGCGAGGCCTGGGCCTGGGCCAAGCCGGCCTTGGCACTCTCGTAGCTGTTGGTGGCCGACTGCAGTTCGAAGTCGCCTATCACCTTGTTCTCATACAGCTTCTTGGAGTTCTCGTACGACAGCTTGGCCGTGTTGCACTGCGCCTGGGCAGTGTTCACCGTTGCCTGCGCCTGGCGCACCTGCGCCTGATAGGTCACATTGTCAATCTCGAAAAGGGTTTGGCCGGCCGACACCGTCTGGCCTTCCTTCACATGAATCTTTGTGATGAAGCCCGACACCTTGGGGCTAATCTGCACATCCTGCACACCCTTGATGGTGGCGGGATAGGTCTGCTGCATGGCGGCATTGCTCGTGCCAACGGTCACTACCGGGTACTCGTTGTCGCCAAAGTTAGGACGGCCTCCACCGCTCTTGCCGCAAGAGGCAAGGCTCAGAGCTACTGTCGCAGCAATCAAAATCTTGTTAGTTTTCATACCTTTTTATTAAATCTATTACACTTAATGCCTATTTCTCTTTCTCGTTATCCCCGAAGGCGTTGGTCGGTTTTCGTGATTTCTAACTGCTCTTATATAACTAAGCTGTAATTCTCACTACTTGGCACAGGAGGGCGGGTGTCTCGCCCGCCACTTATGCGCGCGAGTACATCCGCGCACAGAAATATGGCTGCAAAATTAAGCATTTTCCATCAAAAATTTCTTGTAGCGGCGCAAGATTTAACAATCTTTGTAGGATAGGCTACTCTGTTTGTGAAAGTTATAAAACCACACGATACAAAGCTACTCGGAAGCCATGTATATAAAAGTGTTTTGACGAGCAACGGGCAGCATCGCAACCAGCAAAACAAGATTGTCTTCGTAAAGAAACTTCGGAAAAATCTTGAAGGCCGGAATCCTAAATCTAAAAGTCGATTTTCGACACTTCTGGCTCCATACCACTCATGTCGGGGCAACGCTGGCGGGCAGCAACAGGCCATTTTGACAAGCCATCGTCCAATTTTACGAGTAAACTGTTCGATTTGTCGCCATCCTTGCTCACGGTGCTATCGTTTTAGGCCTACTTCTTCCTGCCGTAAGCCATACTTTCGGGCAAAAGGACGGTAGTTTTGAAAAATACTCACGTAGTATTTTTCGACAAAAAGCCCCTAAAAACCAAAGTCCTGGCTCCCAGCGAGTTACAAAACGCCCAAAACTCGCGTAATTGGTCGCCAACGCTCCTCCACTGGCAAGAGCGCAAGTCTCAGTGCCCCTCTTGTCGGGAAAAATTACGCACTTCGGTGGAGCGTCGGCATGTTCGTCAGAGCGGCAACCGCACCGCTCGAAAAAAATCGCCACCTCGCAGTGGCTCCGACGGCAGAAGCCATTGCCACCTGATAGCGTTAGCCGGCCATGCAGCCGTAGGTACGTCTGCATGGCCGGCTATCGATGACATAGGCCAGCGCCCGACAATAGACAGGCGACAAGCCACCGTGGCAATGCCGCCCGACGGGCAGCGGTTACTCGCCAATAAACTTGGCAACGGTCTTCAGGCAGTTCTCGCTGCTCACAGGCTTCGACAGGAAATCGTCGCAACCTGCCTGGAGGGCCTGCTGGCGGTCGCTGTCGAAGGCATTGGCCGTGAGCGCTATCACGGGCAGCTCCGGATGGGCTGCCTTGATCTGACGCGTGGCTTCAAGGCCGTCCATGATGGGCATCTTGATGTCCATCAGCACCAGGTCGATGCCACCTTTATCCGCCATCTCGACAGCTTCCTTGCCATTTTTGGCACGCACGTACTGGTAGTCGCGCTTCAGAATGTAGGTCATCAGGATGAAATTGCTGTCGTTGTCTTCTGCTACAAGTATTGTTTTCATAACGTATAGGGTTTAGTTAGTTTACTGTTGCTGGTCGCTGTCCGTGGGCTGTGGCTTCTTGCCCTGGCCAGGCACGTAGGCCTTCCACTTCCAAAGCTTGGTCATGTCCTCGAGCGACTTGCCCTTGGTCTCGGGCACAAGCTTCCACACGAAGATGGCTGCCACGACGCAGATGACGCCGTAGAGGCCGTAGGTGAACCAGTGGCCGAAGTCGTCGCCCTCGGAGAGGTGCATGTTGAACATGGGCACGAACGTGGAGCTGACGATGAAGTTGGAAATCCACTGGAAGGCCACGGCAATGGCCACGGCAGCGCCGCGGATGGTGTTGGGGAAGATCTCGGCGATGAGCACCCAGCAGATGGGACCCCAGGAGAACATGAACGACGCGGAGTAGACCATGATGGAGGCTGCGGTGAACAAGGCCATGCCCTCGTGGCCGAAGGTGAGGGCCACGCCGAAGGCTCCCAGGGCCATGCCCAGCGAGCCGTAGATGAGCAGCGGCTTGCGGCCCCACTTCTCGACGGTGAAGATGGCCACGAGCGTGAACAGGATGTTGATAACGCCCATGAACACGGTGACCACCATCGGGTTCTCCATGCCCATGTCGCCGAAGATGCGCGGAGCGTAGTAGAGCACGGCGTTGATGCCCACGGCCTGCTGGAACACACTGAGCATGATGCCCACGAAGATGCACATGAATCCGTAGGTCATCAGCTTCTCGGTCTTGAACACCATGGTTTCCTTGATGCGCTGCAGGATGTAGGCACCGCGCTCTGAGCCGTTGATCTTGCTCAGCACCTCGAGCGCCTTGTCGTCGCGACCTACCGACACGAGGAAGCGCGGCGTCTCAGGCACGAAGCAGATGAGAAGGGCGAAGAGCCCGGCAGGCACAGCCTCGGAGCCGAACATGTAGCGCCAGCCGGTGGTAACGGTCCACTGGGCGGCGGGGTTGATGGCGGCCAGGCCCTTGCCCATCTCCTCCACCAGCGGCTGGATGTGGTCGCCCAGGATGAAGAAGTTGACGAAGTAGACCACCAGTTGGCCGAAGATGATGGCAAACTGGTTCCACGACACGAGCATGCCGCGGATGTTGCTCGGCGCCACCTCGCCGATGTACATGGGGCAGATGGCCGAAGCCAAGCCCACGCCTATGCCGCCGATGATGCGGTAGAAGTTGAACATGAGCAGCAGCGAGTAGGTTGGCTCGCCGTAGGTGAAGAACAAAAACTCAGGATACATCGAGCCAAGGGCTGAGACAAAGAAGAGCAAGCCAGCGATGATGAGCGACTTCTTGCGCCCCAGGCGCGTGGCCAGCAGGCCAGAAAGGCCCGAGCCGATGATGCAACCGATGAGCGCCGAGGCAGAGGTGAAGCCATGCCAGGCGTCGGAGTAGGCAAAGTCCTTGGCTTCCATGAAGAAGGCCTGCAGGCCCTTCTCGGCGCCAGAGATGACGGCGGTGTCGTAACCGAAGAGCAGGCCGCCAAGCACAGCGACCATAACAATCGAAATAAGGTAGGATCTGCTACCTGTCTGTGGGTGTTCCATGATAGTTTATAGTCTTTTGTTGATTCTGATAATTCGGCTTATAGTCTTAATAAGTTACAAAATTAGTGTTTTTCTTCGAAAAAGCTTTGATTTCATATTTTTTTTAACTAATTTTGCATACTAAATCTTACATCAATACTAAAACTTATACATTTATGAAAGCTAAACTTTATGCTTGCGCCCTGGCGCTCGCCACCACTGTGCCCGCCGCTTTTGCCGCCAGGGGTACAGCCACCACTGTGCCCAGCGGTTTTGCCGCTGGGGCTGCCGCCACCACTGTGCCCAGCGGTTTTACCGCCGGGGCTACCGCCACCACTGTGCCCAGCGGTTTTGCCGCTGGGGCTGCCGCCACCACACAGCCCCACGTCATCGACGTGAAGACCGCCAAGATGGGCGCTACCGTACAGCCAACGATGTACGGCATCTTCTTCGAAGACATCAACTACGCCGCCGACGGAGGCCTCTACGCCGAGATGGTGAAGAACCGCTCGTTCGAGTTCCCGCAAAGGCTCATGGGCTGGCGAGCCTACGGCAAGTTCGAAGTGCGCGACGACGGTCCCTTCGAGCGCAACCCACACTACGTGCGCCTGGCCTACTCAGGCCACCGCGACAAGTTCACCGGACTGGAGAACGAGGGATTCTTCGGCATCGCCGTCAAGCAGAACGCCACCTACCGCTTCTCGGTGTGGGCACGATGCCCCGAGGGCGGCAAGAGCACCCTGGAGGTGCGACTGGTAGACAACGACACCATGGGCGAGAACCAGGAGTTTGCCACCACCCACGTCGACGTGAGCGGCAAGGAATGGAAGAAATACACGGCCGAGATCAAGTCACCGCGAACCGAGGCCAAGGGGGCACTGCGCATCTTCCTGCGACAGACTGGCAAGGAGGCCATGGCCGTGACCGACGTGGAGCACATATCGCTCTTCCCCACCGACACATGGAAGGGCCGCGAGAACGGCATGAGGCGTGACCTGGCACAGGCACTGGCCGACATGAAGCCCGGCGTGTTCCGCTTCCCAGGAGGCTGCATCGTTGAGGGCACCGACCTGGAGAGCCGCTACCAGTGGAAGAACTCTGTCGGCCCCGTGGAGAACAGACCGCTCAACGAGAACCGCTGGCACTACACCTTCGGCCACCGATTCTATCCAGACTACTTCCAGAGCTACGGACTCGGATTCTTCGAGTTCTTCCAGCTCTGCGAGGACTTCGGCTGCGAGCCACTGCCAGTCATCTCCTGCGGACTGAGCTGCCAGTTCCAAAACCCAGACCCCACCAAGGCTGGCGTACACGTGCCGCTCGACCAGCTCGACAGCTACATACAGGATGCGCTCGACCTGGTGGAGTTTGCCAACGGGCCGGCCGACTCCAAGTGGGGCAAGGTGCGCGCCGACATGGGCCATCCAGAACCCTTCAACCTGAAATTCCTCGGCGTGGGCAACGAGCAGTGGGACTACGACGAGGCACACGGAGGCTTCGGGCCCGTGTTCACCGAGCGCCTGAAGAAATTCTCAGATGCCATCAGGGCAAAGTACCCGAAGCTGAAGCTCATCGGCACCACAGGACCTAACTCCGAGGGCTGGGACTTCGACCTGCTGCAGCCGCGCATGAAGCAGCTCAAGGTCGACCTCTACGACGAGCACTACTACCGCAACGAGCAGTGGTTCCTAAGCCATGGTCTGCGCTACGACAGCTACGACCGCAAGGGGCCGCGCGTCTTCGCCGGCGAATATGCCTGCCACGGCAAGGGAAAGAAGTGGAACCACTTCGAGACATCGCTCTACGAGGCCGCCCACATGACGGGCATAGAGCGCAACGCCGACATCGTGCACATGGCCACCTATGCACCACTCTTCGCACACGTGGAGGGTTGGCAGTGGAGGCCCGATGCCATCTGGTACGACAACCTACGCTCCTTCAAGTCCGTAAGCTACTACGTACAGCAGATGTTCGCCCAGAACAAGGGCACCAACGTGCTGCCCATCACCATGCAGGGCAAGCCACTGGCCGGACAGCAAGGACAGGACGGGCTGTTCGCCTCGGCAGTGTTCGACAACCCCTCGGGCGAGGTCATCGTCAAGGTGGTCAACACCTCCAAGCAGCCGCAGGCCGTGCAACTCAACCTGCTCGGCATCAAGGGTGAGCGCACGGCTACCACGCTGACGCTGCACCACGAGGGGTCGCTCGACGACGAGAACACACTGGACAAGCCCACCCTCATCACCCCGCAGCCCGGCACGCTGAAGGTGGATGCAGGCAAGAAGAACGCCACGCTCAACGACGAGCTGCCAGCCATGACCTTCCGCCTCTACCGCATCAAGAAGTAAGGTACGCAAGGCCGATAGGCCAGAAGCAAGGCGTACACCTTATTATATAACGCGCACGCGCAGGAACTTCCACACGGAAGCCCTGCGCGTGTACTGTTTACAGAGGAGTCCAACCGTCCAGTAACCGGCGGTATTGCCGCCGGGATAAAGCCTTAATTCCATTCCCACCAAGGCAACTGCCAAAGCTATTGCCAGTCAAAGGATTGTACCTACACCGGGAAAGCGACAACACGTATCTTAATGGGAGGAAGGGCTTGTCACTATCCACAAAAAGATGGCAGGGAGTGTCTTCCCTGCCATCCTTTGTATTGCGAATGATATGTCGACAGCTGCTTACTTGAGCTGCATCACTGCGTTGGCGGCCTCGTTCTGTGGGTCTACGGTGAGCAGTATGGCTGCATACTCCTTGGCCTTGGCATTGTCGGGGTTGCTCGTTTGTTCCTGCGAGTTGTGTAGGGGCGGCGACCTTATCAGCACATATTTATAGTAAACGACATAATTCCCTGCTCTCACAGCGCCCGTCCGTGCCCTGCGGTTTTCCCGCAGGGTGATACAACCTCCATCATTCTCGCTGCTGACGCAGCGAGCCAACACTGACAAAAAAGGAAAAACTTGTTACGCTTACTATAGCGTTGTAAAGTTGAAAACGTCCTTTCGTGCCGAACATAATACGATATTTCAATCGTACAGCGCAAAAATCCTTGGATTCACTTGCGGATTCAGGGAAGTTTTCGTACCTTTGCACCCATGGGTCAGCAAAGCACACACCTCTTTTTTTATTGGCTATAGTACAATGAAAAATTAGGGTAGTAAGAACACTCGTAATTTGCTTGACACAGAGCACAAAAGTAAGAATACAAAAGCAACATATAGAGAATAGTTAAATCAACAAAAACAGACAAATTATGACGTAGAACGACGGACAGAACAATCACAGACATATTGAGATAGAGTGTTTACTCTTACTGATGTTATCCGAGAAATCGCCAAAATCAAGGTAACCATCAACATAAGAAGTGAACGCTTACACTATAGGTGTAAGCTTCATGTTGTATGGTTACAGGTGTTTGGCGATGCCTTCGGATAAGCAACAAGGAACTCACACCTATTTTCTTTAGTTCCATCGCCAAACAACAACAGCAAATAAGCAATTCATTGCATTATCAAGCTAAACAGTTTTCTTATTATTAATTACTTTATATCTATGAAGACATTCAGATTTATAGGATTGGTAGTCCTTGCTTTGCTGCCAGTGGCAACAAACGCACAACTTTACCAGGATGTAAGCAGTAGTACTGCGGCAATAGTCCGTGACCCTGCCCGACAGGCTTCAACCGAGATTGACGCTGTCATTAACAATCCAGCAGGAACGGCCTTCTTGAAGGACGGCTGGCACTTCTCACTCAGTGGGAGAGTAAACAGACAGAACATCGACCTCCAAAGTTTTAGTTCAACATCTACCCAAATGATGGTTGACTATATTCCCTCACTACAGGCAGCCTATAAAAAAACAAAGTTGCCATATCGCTGTCTTATTCAAACGAAGGGGGGTATGGCAAAATAAGTAATCAAGCATTAGACCCAATGCTAACCTATTATCTGGACAGATGCTGCAACAACACTTTTGAGAGCTACAAGTCAATCATGGCTGAAATGTCTACCATGTTCAGTATGGATGACAAGCTCTATAATGAAGCCATAGTGAAGGCAACTCAGTACAACCGCACATTCCGTCTTGGCGCGTCTGTAGCCCTCACACCGAAATGGTCAGTATATGCTGGCGTAAGGCTGAATTCCGTTAGAGAAAAATCTTCAATAGGTGTTTACAGGTCAGTGGAAACGATTAATGGAACGAGAATGTCGCCAGAAGCATATTTTACAGCCATAAACAAAGACATTGACAGGGAAATGAATAGCAAAATAGAGTCAGCGAAGAGCCTGCAGGAAAGGGCCAGATTCTTGGCTGGAATTGCAAGCGGGTTAGGAATGGATCCGTCTGGTTTTGAAAGTATAGCGGATAATGAAGAAGAGCTTGTCCGCATGATGGAAGCACTAAGAAAAGAAATGAGCGGTAGAATGGAAAAGATGGCAAAAACTCCAACCATGTCTACTGTCGATATTCCCACTATGAGCGGATGGACGGTTACACCAGTTCTTGGCGTGGACTTTAAAACGGGGAATTTCAACTTTGCGGCAAAGTATGAGTTCGACATGAAAGTGAGAACTAACGGTGACTATGAATCTTTTCATATTCCAGCCATTCTGTCTGCCGGGGCTTCATGGAAATGTACGGAGAAAGTGGCTCTAGCTTTAGGAGGCTCATGGATGCACATAACTAAGTCAAAGTCCTATGCGGGGAGTGACAATAGAATAGTTATAAAAGACAATGACATGATCTTTAATATGGGAGAATACTTAGGTGATTTTAGTTCAGAAATAAAAGGCAATGCCGATTTCTACAAATTCGATGCAAGCATTTCAGTCAGCCCTGTTGAATGTCTGACACTGAGTGCAGGATACTCTTGGGGAGTTCAACCTTACCAATTTAAAACTATTTATCCGAAAAGTATTACAGCTGGAAAAAATACAAATATAGACACTTTCTCAGGAGGAATCAACTATAAAGTCTGTGACAATGTGACTTTGGATGTCGGCATAAGTTATTTGACGCAGCAGGTGACAAGGTCCCCAGAACTTTATATCTCAAAAACAAATTATAACAGACTGACTGCCAGTGCAGGCATAAACGTAAACTTTTAAAAATGAGTAGAAGTTGCGCACGACACGAACTAAGTGTTAATGAATTATGAAGAGAAAATGTTTAGCAATGTTTTTCGTTGCAACTCTGCTGTTTTCTTTTTCCAGCTGCGAAAAAGAACAAGTATCAGTCAATAACGTGTCCGTTACAATTCCCATCTTGTTGGAAGGCGATGCCGCAATTGCCTTTAAACTAACCAACCTAAGAACAGGAGAAGAACGGAGTTCTGCTTCTGTGCATAACGATACAGTAATAGCCAATGTGAACGATACCATCCAAATGTCGGCTAAAATAGTTGATAAATACAAAGCTTTGGACTTTACAATTAGCTGCAATGTCGTGCATAATACACAACACGGAACTGTCACCTCTTCAGGTGGTAGTACGCTCTCGTCCGATGATACCTACACTTATAAATTCAATGTGTCTTCGGAAGGTATTTACCATGCAAAGATTCTGGCAAAACATGAGCAGCACATAGATTCGGCAGAATATGTAGTCAAAGCCATCAAACCTTAATTCTTCAGGAACTATAGTGGGGGAAAAAGCAAATAAAAGGCATAATGTCATAGAAGGGGACGACGGTGCAACGCTACGCGGATGCCCGCGCCCCTTTACCCACAATACACTAAAAAGGTGAGAATAAAAAGAAATAACAAACAAAACACGAGCCGCTGGGTTTTAGCTTATGCGCTACGGTGGGAATTAGTACAACATTCTATATTACATATTAGGAAAGTAAACGTCTAATCTATATGAGATCAAAGTTTGTAATTGTTATGCTGCTTACTTGCGTTACAGCAAGCTTCGCGCAGCAGCACTACGACAGCCGTAAACTCTCGAAATACCTACAGAGGTTACTACATGAGCAAAATGTAGCGTCGACACGAAGCGCATCTGTACCACAGCAGCCTGCATCGGTGTGCACTTTGATGAAAATGAAAGTTAATTGCAGTGTCAATGATGTGGCCAGCCTGTATGGATGTCAAGTGGTTGACTCTATTGGACAGGTCTATTTCGTAAGGATACCTGTGAGCAGCCTGGGGCAGATGTCCTTAGACAGCCGTGTGCAAAGAATTGAAGCCCATGAGATGCCTCAGCAACTCATGTTTGAAGTGCCCCAACACATAAAGGCTGATAAAGCATGGCAGGGTGCCGGTCTTCCACAAGCATTTACTGGTAGAGGTGTGGTTGCTGGTATCGTAGATGATGGGTTTGACTTCACCCATCCCATGTTTCTTGACACTCTCGGTAGTACACGCATTTGTCGGTTCTATGATATGCTGCAAATCGCAGATGATGCCTCTAAGGGCTTGATGTATGATTCTGAACAAATAATGGAGTTACAACACTCTCCTATGGCCAAGAAAGAGTATCATGGAACGAATGTGGCCAGCATCATGGTTGGGTCAAAAGTTGCAGGTGATAAAAAGTCGTATTGCGGGATTGCACCAGAAAGTGACATCGTATTGGCAGAGATAGGAAACAACTTACTTGGCACTTTGCTTAATTATGATGACGGTACAACAGCCGACTGCATACTTGGCGCCAAACGCATTTTTGACTATGCCGACAACCGGGGTGAGCCTTGTGTGGTGAACTATAGCGTGGGATGGCCTATGCCGATTGACGATCCATGCACATTGGAGAATGAAGCATTACAGTCATTGGTAGGGCCTGGACATATCATTGTTGCAGGAGCAGGCAACGATGGCTTTTCCTCTGGTTCCGGATGGGAAACAATCTATCCTACAATGAAAAAGCAGTCAAATGAAAAAGAAGTCACGGCCAGTTTCTTTGGGGTAAATGACGAGAAATCATCCTTTTCGTATGCAGAGGCTATTGAGTTCTATGTCCGCTCAGAACATCCACAGGAGATAAGCCTGTTTCTTGGACCAGACAGCATAGGGAAAAGCATCATGGTGAGAACTGATTTACTTGACTATCTATCTGGCGACACATTGCACTTGGCTGACAATCTCCAGCCATTTGCATCAGATACTGCCTACGTATCTGCCTTTAAGATTGTTGATGCACCATCTTATGTGGAGGGCAACTTGTATATGTTCAGCATCTCCATTGGCAATTCGGAAAATAAGAATCTTTCTTCCTGGCTGTATAAGCACATGAAATCCGTTTCAACTCCAGAATATAGTAGGATTAGGGTTGGTGACGGGTTACGTCTAACCATTGACGGTGACAATCCCTGCGAGGCATACACAAGTCCCAAATATACACCGTTTATACATGCTTCTATGTTGCTATCCAAATAATTGGAAAATATTTATTGTTTATTAACTATTCAATATCAATCACTTAGCGTGAAGTCCATTAGTACGATGACTTTTGAAGAAGA
>Ga0247608_10005757_pt1 | contig 13303 bp, 23 predicted proteins | sample 176DNAGHGlowgp2_FD_193490 | JGI IMG/M metagenome (GOLD analysis project Ga0247608, IMG submission 193490) | Sheep rumen microbial communities from Palmerston North, Manawatu-Wanganui, New Zealand - 1766 DNA GHGlow gp2 | ecosystem: Host-associated > Mammals > Digestive system > Stomach > Rumen ...
ATTCTCTGTATATGCAGAATACCTCTCATTACAGATGTTACGATGATGCCATGCAGATTTCACACAATCATCAATAAACAACAACTTACGACTGATGAAATTAGTATAGTCGAAATCTATTAGACCCAACTTTCTCTGTTCTTTTATGATTTCATCTTCATCAGTCAGAGAAACTTGGTCATCTGCTGATGTATAAAGCACATAATCCTGCTTCAGAAGACCCAATGCAAGTTCTCTTGTCATTCCATGCAGACCTCTGACATATACATCTATTGCTCCTTCCGGGTCTCCGCTTGTGATGTGTTCCAGTGCAATGTCAAACATCACGTTTCCCAATCCAACTCCGATTTTGAATCCGAGTTCTTTTTGATTTTTTGTTGCCATATTATTATCATTTTATAATTTTTACGCTGCAAATATACACATTATTTTTGTAACTACAAAACAAAATCGGCAAAAAATTACAAAAATATCAAAAAATTAAGATTTATTAAAATAATTATACAAATATTCGCATAATGTGATATAAAATATGCAGTGAGAAATCAAATCATCACTGCATATTTTCTTTATTTGTTCTTTTTCTGTGTCAGCCAAAACGGTTCATCAGTCACTGCCTTGATGTTTATCTTCGGAACCATCATACACTTGATTTTACAAGTCTCCTGAATAAGTTCTTTGATTTCATCTGTGTCTTTGTAAGCCATAGGAGCCTCATCAATCGTACCAGAACAGACAGTAGTAGAATAGACATTCTTCATAGTCTCTTTAAACTCATCAAGAGATATGTTCTTCTTTGCTGCACTGCGTGACATCTTTCTTCCGGCTCCATGCGCACATGAGTTCAGCCACTCAGGATTTGACAAACCCTCACATATTGCAATACCGTCTCTCATATTGAACGGTACCAGCATCTCTTCACCGGCATATGCACGAATAGAAGACTTGCGTATGCAATGATCTTCCAAATCAATGAAATTGTGAACCGAAGTGATAGTCTTCACTACAGAGATTCCGTACTTATGAATAATGTCCGTAACAAGTCTCTGAGCAGTAAGATGGTTGTATGCCGAATATAACTGACAGAGACACATATCCATAAGATAACCCTTGAGGTTCTCTCCAGTCAGATAACCGTTGATGAACTTCGACTTCTCTGCTTCAATTACTTTGTTGAGTTCTGACTTGAAATCATGCATATCTTTCTTAGCAGCTTTCCATTCGGCTTTCAACTGATTGGTCAGTTCCTTGATACGAGTTTTATCTACTGGATTAGTCGCTTTGTTCTGCCAATAGTCACAGACAGTTATTCCGAACTTTCTTGAACCAAAGTGGAATGTAATTCCTGCTTTATATTCATTGAAATTCTCATCACTTTTGCATACATTTACATCATACTCAATGAAATGATTGCCACCACCGACTGTTCCTAAAGATTTGTAGAATGTACCCTCATCCATTCTGAGTCTCTTCAGTTGCTCAGATATCCACTTCTCAGTAACCTGATTCGGTAAGTCAGACAGCATTTCCGGCCACATCTGTGAATAACGGTTGAATCCCTTAGTCAAAAACTTATAGAAATCCTTTTCATCTATAATCGTCTTTGGCTGCAAGTTCATACCGAACGGCAACACATTCTTGACTTTATGCTCGAAATCTGCATACTTCTCTTCCGGAATTTCTCTGTCAAGAACAAGCATACTTACAGTACACCCGATATCAACACCGATATGAGACGGATTTACCCAATCACCAATAGTTGCAACAAGTCCGACTACACAACCAGCACCACAGTGACAATCAGGCATTATGGCAACACTCTGATTGGCAAATGCAGGACAATTTATAGCATCATAAATCTGCTGATAAACTCCCTCTTCAATTGTATCTGCAAATATCTTAGCAGACGTGTACTTTCCCTTTAATTCAATCATAACTTATATATTTTAATTTAACTGCGGCAAAGGTACAAAAATATTTTGAAAATACCGCAGACTATTCTCTTAAATTATCCTAATATTTGAAAAAACCAAATATAAATAAGAAAAATACAGAAAGAAATATGACTTCCGACAAAATAGTTTTAGTTTGTATCGCTAAAAATGAATCTCAATATATCAGAGAATTTGTAGAGCATCATCTTAATCTTGGATTTGATTTAATCTGCATATATGACAATAATGACTATAATTCAGATGAAGACTACAATAGATTACTTGCTAACTATATAAACCAAAATAAAGTCATCATCAATAACATCAGATCCCAGAGATACAACGGTCTTCAGATGGATTGTTATTTGAAATCATACAACATGCTCAGGCAACACGGCGGTTTCAGTTGGGCTTTCTTCATGGATGTGGATGAATTCTTAATTCTGAATAACACAGACAACATCCACACATTCTTTGAGAATCCGGAATTCAGATATTTTGATGAAGTACATTTCAACTGGATTTGTATGTCTGATAATGACTTGATAGAAAATGACAGACGACCTTTAATGGAGAGATTCACTACTCCAATTCATATTGACAATCAAGAACCACACGGATATATCCCGAATAAGCACATCAAATGTGCTATAAGAGTTGATGGCAACAAACAAGATATTCAATTTCCGAATCCACATTGCACTACTATAACTAATGTGTGCAACCCAAGCGGGAAACCGTGTGAAATGGGTCCGTTCAATGATGAAGCAGATATCAGTGTCGCTTATATCAAGCATTTCAGAGACAAAACCATTCAGGAGTTCTTAGAGAACAAAATGCAGAAAGGATTCTCGGACTGGGGTGATTTCATGATAGAGAGATATGATTTCTTCTATAGTCAGAAATCAACTGTTGATAAATGTCAGTATATGATTCGTTATATCTTCAAACTACAATCAGAAATAAGAGAACTGAAAAACAAATTAAATCCTGGTAGTAATTGATTCATTATGTTTGTCAGTACATCTGCTGCAATAACTCCAACTGATGACTTTGATGTTATTTCCTCTTGAACTATTACAAAGATTCAACTCTCGTAATAGTTCTTTTCTCACTGTATAGTGATTTATGTCACTTCCGCTATCAATCCAGACATCAGCAGTCTTTATATTGCCCATCTGCATATATGCAACATATAACTGAATTTTGGGTTCACAGCATTGTTGCATAGGTTCAATCTCAGAATCGTAGTAACTCATCTTCTAACAATTTATCAATCTCATTCACTAACTTATTGACTTCTTCAATCTTATCATTAATCTCTTTCGGTAGAACATCAGACGGTTTCTTCAAACGAGATACGATATCACTCCACTCAGTTTTGATATTTTGAAGTTTTCCTAACTTATCAAGATTAACTTCTTTAAGCAATTCACTTTCAACAATATCAACAACATTTCTGAAAAATACATTTGACTCTGAAACCTTAAAACCATCTTCAGAATAGAAACAAATCTTTTCGTGTTCTAATTTCAGCAATTTAATGTTGTATCCGTATGTAGTTCCCTTTTTATAATAAGAACCGTGATAATCATTTTGTAGTCTGTACTCAGTCAGATTATTTTTTCTAAAATAATCATAAATGATTGCAACTGCTGTCTTCTTTGTTATTGCCATAACTTATTCTGTAACTATACCCGATGAGGTATAAATCAATACTAAATAATCTAAATTATACCTCATCGGGTATAATTTTATTTTGAAATAGTTTGATTCCAAATCTGCTCCACTTATCTCTGAACTTTTTCAAATCACTCAAGACATTATTTCCCTTATACTCAAGAAACTGTCCAACATCATTGATAAACTCATCATTCAAACTATTGTTGCAAATTACTATATCCATAAACCAGTGCATACCACCGCTCATCAAAGTAGTCTTACAACTCAAGTTGTCATCAGTCGAGCAGTAGAAAACAACATCTCTCTTATAAGCAGTACAATAATCAATACGGTAAATCATTAAAGTCTGAAACTATTTCTTTAATGTTTTCATCTGGAATATATGATATAGCAACCCAATTTTTCAAAAATGAATCAACAGGTATATGTTTCTTGACATAATACAAATCTCCTGTCCCTGATCCTCTCATCCATCCGTCAAAATATACACATTCTGAACCGTCTATGAGAATTGCTTTTTTGTGTGTAGTCCTGTCAAGACAATTTGCCGCAAGCTGCCAGATTTCCAAATCACCTATGTCAGATGCATGAGCAAATCTCTCTCTTCCTCCTTCTTCCTCATACTTGACATCATAGACAACTTTCTTCAGAGTATTATCATACTTCATATAGATTCTTTTGATATTCTTCAACTGTTCAGCAGAAGTAATATCATATTCATTCAAAAATTCAAAGAACAAATCAAGAGGTCTGTAATTCTCTCGGCCACCAAGTTCATATTCATTGCAATAGAAATCAAAAATCCATCGCAGTTTCATTTCAATTTCCCGGTTGATGTCATATGCAGTAAACTCTTGTCTTTCTTCAGTAATAAACCGCCCGTAGCAATTGCTTACTACTGCTCCAGCATGATGATTTGATGCAATAGTATGCCGACCGATTGCATAACGAATACTCATCCATATACAATCATACTCAAAATCAGTCATCTTCTTTAATTCTTTCTTATCCTTAGCCATATAGATTAGTTATATATTTCTCTAAATATTGTACTCAATTTCTTCTAATGATTCTGTTGTCTTCTGGTACTTTCTCATAAAATCTGACATACTAATAATATAATCACTTGATTCGTCGAATTTATTAAAATGTGTACTGAACATATATGTCCGGTATATAATGTAATGCTAACCGTCTTTTATTCTTTTACTAATTATCATTGCATATTTCTGATACTAAAAACTCAATGAGGACTTACAGACAAAACAGGAACCTTCTGTCAACCTACTGAACATCTTCTCATTCCTGTAATTGTCTATAGTCCTCACTATAATCTTATAACTTCCACATACTAATGAAACTATGAGAATTAGACCAGTTATGTAATATAAATAAGTCATGGCTCAACTTTCCTATAATTTTCATTCAAGTATGCAAAAAGTTCTTTAACCGTCATATTGATGCTGTTATCTGAAATATAACTGTCTATTACTTTGAATACATCAGATGTATAAAATTCCAGAATAGCAATCTCATACAGTTTCATGAACTGTCCGTTCCAATCTTCCCCATCATTTGTCTACTTATTTTGTAATTTATATAGTAGTTCTTCTGAACGGAAAAAGCGAAGAGCATGAATGATGAGGCTAAATGTATTAAACCTCATATCTTCTCTTTGTTGTGTTATTGTTTTGTTGAGATTTTATTTATCTGACAAATTACACATATAGTGCAACATAGAGATAGCACATTTGCGGAAATCATCAATATTAAATGGGATTGCTGTGCTTCCGTTCTGTGGAATGTACTCTTCTGTACCGTCACATTCTATCGGATTCTTGAATGAAGCCTTGAGTTGATGAAAGTCATAATCTCCGATGAAGAAATGATAGTGCTTCTCAGATTCAAGAATCTTGTCTATCTTCCCGGCTTTCATCATAGCCCGGATGAAAATATGCTTCCGGTGATAAAAGTTGTTCTTGAAATTGTTAGGACATGACTCATGCTTCACCTCCTTGTTCACAAGCATCATCAAGTGAAGCGGATTCTCGTCATACTCAAATGAAACTGGATGCTTCCTGATAAAGCCTTTTATACAATGTTTTCCTAACACACCGGGATAGATTTTGACACCTATTCCACTATAACAAAGATTTGCAACCTGAGCCAGAGTGTTGTGATCAACAGTCTTAGCATAATCAATTAATGTTGTTTGCATAATTATAAAATTTGTTGGTTTGAATTATGCTGCAAAGATACAAAAAGAAACTGGAACTTCAAAATAAATTCCAGTTTATAATTAAATATTAGGATAATTTAACAATCTTTGAACTTCTTAAAAAAGAAATCTTCATTCTTTCCGAACTTGGCTTTCAATCTGATATAGTTCAAAAATTCCCTATGTTCATCATTGAATTCACGTTTCTCGATTTCTTCTTGAACAGAACTATCATCAAGTTCAATCACTCCCAAATCTTTCAAAGTCTGATAAATTCTCGTATAGTACAACTTACCGTCTCTGACATATGCACCACCGTCAGGCAACAGAACACAGGCATCTTCAAATACATACTCACGTCTGTCTTCATCATAGAAGATTTCCAGTGCAATGAAACTGTTATCTGTGAATGTAACTATAAGCATTGACTCTCCGTCACAATCATTAATCAAAGCAAACTTGTCAATAGTTTTTCCTACTAATACTTCTTTGAGTGCTGTTCCGCTGTCATATGTAACACATAACCGTTCTTTTAATATATTCCCTCTCATAATGCAACAACATTTAATTCTGTCGGTGATAAATCAGTAACAGTTAAATCACTATTATTCTGTTCTTTAATTGCTTTCTTTCTCTCATAGTATTCTTTCACATATTCTGGTGTCAAATCAACAACAGCAAGAAGATATTCATCCTTATCTTCTTTCCATACCCATCCATATGATGCTTCGGATGCATATTCCGGTTTCCAGATATAAACTGTCCACCCAACTTTAGTCCAACTATAATCGGTTCCCTCTATATTAGCAGAACAATGCTTGTAGTTGGGATCTGGATGCAGAGGACGACCGAGAAAATCATACTGTTGCTGCCATCCCATACAAGTGGAAGTATATACGCCGTGAAGCCAAGAATCATTCGTCAAATTTCTGATTGCTTCTATCACTTGTTCCTTGCTCATCTGATTCATAATTAAATTCCATTATATAGTTCTTAACTAATAATTTCTTCATAATCTCTATAGCAGAACGAACAGACCACTCTCCTTCAAAAGAAACCGGCATAATAATGTCATTGGAATTTTTGTTATTCCTGTAACACAACATATTGTTCTGCATATCTTCATATAATATATAAACTTTCCCGTCATACATAATGTCATACGGAAGTTCTTTTATAATGTCAAGGAAATCAATTTCAAGGTCTTTCGGCTTACCAGAATTCCTGACAGTGATTGCAAGATGAAACTGTCCCCACATCTCAACTCCGATATCAACTATGTCATATTCATTGCCATTCTCATCCTGAATGACAACAAACGTGTCTCCGAAATTATTTTCCTGACACTTCTTTATAAATTCGTCACCAGTCATATCTATCATCAATCTTCATTATAGTCATCATAGTCTTCTTCATCGACAAAGTATTCTTCAGTGAAATTATGCATAAAATTGAATAATTCCCTGAATCCGTTACTATTGTAATGTTGCTGACCAGCTGTAATACTCGGCTCGAATATCAGTGGCATAGAAGCCATATATCTCATCAATCTTATGAATCTTATAATCTCATCTTTCTTTTCTTCAAGAAACTTCAGATAAGTTTCGTATTTCATAAAATTGAACTGCACCATAAACATAGGAGAACGTCCTTCACCACTCCAAAGCCTATGATTATGTTCATTCAGTTCTTCATATTCTTCAATCTTGGCTTTGATTGCTTTTATGACATCTTCCTTACCTTCTATCGGATTATCCTTTATAGTATATTTCAGATAAAAGAAATCATTTCTTTCAAAACCAGATTGACTAAACAAATGCTTGAATTGCTTCAGAGATTTATCAGAAGAATCTTTTTCTCCGAAGTAATCAGTCTCAAGTTTCTCTATTTCTTCACATAAAGATAAAACTTTCTTATGTTCTTCGAACTCATCCAGAATATCAATATGTTCCCAACCACAGTCATAGTCTTTCCGAGTCACATAGTCATATATCTTCTCATGCTCGAACATAAGTGTACACAACGGCTGAACCGGTCTTTTCTTTCCAAGACTTGAATTCATCCACTTCATATGTTCCTTCACATTGCCATACATCGGAAGAAGCATCTTATATTTCTTCACTTCTTCTTTGTTGTGTTTCCAATATTTTATGTTCTCATCAAGAGAATCTCCATACATACAACGGTCTATAGCATAGAATATTTCTTCAACATTATCGACTTTGAAAAGTTTCTTCAAGAATTCCGTATTGAAGTCTTCATCAATATTCTCAATAGAACCGTAGTCATTATATTCACCGCGGACCGGAATTCCCCAAGGAACTAAATGACAATCGGGAATATAAAGATTCCTTATAGATGAATACGGATTCTCCGTAGCGATGAAACACACAACTCTGTCTCCCCTTCTGATAGGGAGTTTTGAAATAAAACCAGATGAATTATAACTTCCCATATATAAATCTTATTTGTTAAATGCAAAGTTAATTAAATATCTTGTAACTACAAAATATTTTAATGAAAATTAAACTTTTATCGAATGTTTATCCTTGTTGATAGATGATTTGGAATGAAAAAATACTTATCTGTTTTGAGAACGTCATAATCAACACCAAATTCATCTCGAATTGTACCATCTCTATATGACTTGTAAGTTCTTCCTACCAGATAGTATCTTCCAAGACTCATTTTGCAAGTATACTCAAACCCTCTTTTTAGTTTAATCTTCATTTTTTCTTTTTGGTTCAAGATTCTGAAAATATTGCCGTTCCTCACCTGGAGTCATCGTCTCTTTCTGATATGCAAGCATTTTCTCTGCAACACTTTTTATATACCATGCTTCTTCATCAATGAGAAAATCACCGGCTCCATAATTCTTAGCAACATATGTAATGAGATTTGAAAGTCTCGTCAAGAATGTCATATCAATCTTAACAGAATCTGTCTCATTCATAACATTGCGAGTCAATATAAGTGAATTATCATCGTAGTTCATATAAATTACATCTTTATTTAATTTCTTCAAAGTATTTGTTAAAATCATCTTCAGTGTACTCAACAAAACCATAGTAAGTTCCGTTGGGATATACTTTATATCCGTTATCTTTCAGAAGATTAATATCAACCTGATATTCATGACCCTCCTGAAACTTATCAACTGATGTAATGCATCTACAAGTTTTCTCAAAAATCATTTTGTTAGATATCTTCACTATTAAAAATTTTTTCTGAAATACCATATTTCAGTTTCCATCCTTCAAATTCAAGTCTCTCTTCTTCTGTCTCTGTGTTGATGAAATAATGTCTCGTGAACTGACCACAACTTGAACCGATATTCCTACCAGGTGGACAATAATACTTGATTTTTGAACCAAATACTGAGAGTTCTTTCTTCCATACATCAACAAGCCTTGACTTTGCCATATCCCCAACTTCATTAAAATCTATGAACTTTATGACAAATCCATACAGAATCAATATCCTACATATTGTATCAAGATTATCTAAACTGTCATTGACTCCATTGATAAGAGTATAGTGAATTTCAACTCCACTGAGATTCTTATGAAACTTCTCAAAATTCTCAAGAATCTCCGGGCTTCTCTCAATGAATATGCTATACTTTCTCAAAGCATTACATATATCAATGACATTAGCAGTAGATGATGGAATTATCTTTCTTCTCTCTTCGTCATTTGGAGTATGCAATGAGAAATGAATCTTCAACGGAATATTATACTCTTCAACTACTTTGAATAAATCCTCCAACAGTTCAAGCTTAGGACACATTGTTGCACATGCATATGATACATTCTTGAACCCAAGTTTCTTTGTAATATCAGTCAAGAATACATCTCTGATTAAATCTATATTACAAAGAGGTTCTCCGACACCCATAAATGAAATCAGAATATCTTTCTTATATGTCCTACGGATCAATTCAGAACCGTTCTCTATACACAGAGTTCTGACTAATGCCTCATTGAACTCATCAACAGAAATTTTCTTCATAGTCTTTGTAGAGAAGAAATTAGTCAAATGACAGAACTTACAACCCAATGTACAGAAATAATGTGTCGGCACACACACCACATCACGTTCTGCTCTATTCTGAAGAAGTGTAATTTCAATCACTTCACCATTCTCATTCTCAAACACATTCTTGATAGAATTGTCTGAGAAATCCATAAAACTTCCAATTTTAGTTAATTTGAAATCCATAAACTATCATCAAATATCTTTTTCATCAGGAACCAAATTATCAACTATTCCAGACCATCCACAATCAAAACATTTACAACTGTTTCTGTCTTTATAATCTTCTGGATGATCTATTGGTACAATATAACAAACTAAAGTTGTATTTAAGTTCTTGCTGTGACAATTCGGACAACAACAATGTTGCTTGTCATAAAGTTCCTTATATTCACTACTATTCATAATTCAAATTCAATTTCTTTTTCAAAAATATCATATACTTTATGTTGCAATTCATGTATAAAACCAACTGATGCCTGTTCACATTGTTTGATTTCTCCATTCTTCATCTTAAAAACAAAACAACTAAGAACAGAATTATTATATATGTGAATTTCTATTTTCAACCAATCAGTTTCATACACAAAAATTCCTTCCAGTCTCTTATGTTCAGTAAATCCAAACTTCTTCAGAACTTCTTTGTAACCAATAGGAATAGGCACAACATTCTTGCAGACTGCTTCAGTTCCGTCATCAAACACAACAGAGTGTCTTCCGATTATAGAACTCACTCTTTTGATTGAAGTTTTGTCTAAACCAGTATCATATACAAAATCTCCTACTCTCAAATCAAGATTGTTCATCATAAACCGATATGATACATAATTCTTTCAATCTGTGACTTGAAATTAATCAAAAACTTAGTAGCAACAAACATATTATGGAAACTGAACACCCACATCTTATGTTTTGTGTTTTCTCCAATCTCAATGACTTCAAGTTCCTTTGTCTGACAATTATAAGCAATAGCCGCTTTAGACTGAATCTTATTACGACCAGAAATCTCACAACTAATATAATTGTAAAAATCTCTCAGAGCGATGAGTTCATAGAACTCTCTGAGGTCACGGGCATAGTCACTGTCATTGTACTTATAAGGATACACTGTAATTTCACAATCTTCTTTCAGACACTCTTGAAAGACATCCATTTCTCTGAACTCTTCAAATGTCTTCGGGTATCTCATATACTTGAACTTAGTCCAGTCTCTGTTCTCTTTTGACGGAAACAACATAACTTCACCGTGAGTACTTAATGTACCATCAACAAAGAACACTACTTCAACACCACTTCCACGGCGGCAATGTATTCCGGGAGTCATCTTCATATTCGGATTTGACTCATCTACACGGATTAATGTTATTTCACCGAAAGCCGGAGAATAGAGTTTAGCACCAGCCGGCACTTTATTACTGATTAAAATCTGAGCAATATTCTTCTTATTGTTTTCCATAATGCTATAATTTGTTTTCTTCTTATATATTGTACATAGTATAAAGCAGAAAGTTGTGGTCAAAGCAAACCACAACTCTGCTTATCTTCATCAGTCATAGGAAATATCTCTTCAGGTTCAATTTCATAATACATCAGTATCGGATAGAAATTGACTGCTATGTTGTTATCCTGCCAATAGCATTCAATACCGCCTTCTTCCCAGAAATCAAGATACAAACTTCCTATATATTGAGTAAACTCAACCATTTCACATGTATCAAGAAACACTATAACTTGATAAGGGTTTTCATCTTTATCATTGTCATAGTTCTTACACCAGTGATACTCAATTCCCCTGTTATTGAAGAATTTATACCACTTCAATTTATCATCAGTAACTCTCTCTTGTTTCATTATCACAATAAACTTAATGGCACAACTGTCGTCAATTCAGACTCAGCAAGTTCTTCTTCACTCAAAACAGTATAACAATATCCTGCATAATAAATCTGATCCTTGATATCTTTTTCCTGCTTTTTCAAAACAGATTCAAGAATATCATGCGGAACTACTCCAAAATCAGTACTTCTTCCATAGAAATAGATTTTCTTATTTTTCTTATCTATGGAAAACAGACCTCCGCCAAGAATGTCTTTCTTGTCTTCATAAAGTTGAAAATGAAACTCAACACATCCAAGATGAAGTTTCTGCTCTTTCTTCGTGACTATGAACTTATTTGCTTTCATCTTATTTTCTGAATATCAATGTTATATCATCCAAATCCATATTCTTTATAGCATAGCAGTTATCAAGAAACCACTGGATGAACTCTCTGTTGTTATCCTGAAGTTCTGTCTTCTTCTGTTCATTCACTGCTTCAATCATCTTGACAACAGCAACCATAATATATTGAAAAGCATCACATACATCATCTGCAATAATCTGTCGCTCGGCCTTGTGAATCTCTTCATCAGCAAATGTATTCTCAACTGCATTCCCATCTTCATCAATATGATATGATGGGACAGTATGACCGGCAATACACTTCATCATCTCTCTCATATCAAACATACCATCTGCCTTGATATTGGAAGTAAAATGTATTATATGCTTGAGATTGGTATCCTGAATAATATCACGGCATTCATTAAATACCAGTTCATTCAAAATGCTGTAACTGGATAGTTCATCAAGAGTCACATCTTTCTTAATACTTCCGTCATCATTGTAGTCTCTATCATCACCACCATACTCATTGATTAAGTCAATACGCTTTGCTCGTGCATAATATTCCCAGGAGCCGGCAAATTCATTGAAATAGTCTTCACATTCCTTAATCCATTCATCAATTCGCTTCGGAAGAGTCTCAAGATAATCATCACATAATGTAATCTTGAAAAACTCATATGCCATAAAAGCGAACTGTTCAGAATCAATATCTTCAAATGTCCTTGGCCTGCTGATGATTCTGGCCATATTCATTTTATTCCTGACTGTCTTCATAAATGTGGCAAGTCTCGGTTCAGGAAGATTCTTTTCTTCAATTATGTCATCTATTGATTTCATACATCCCATTTTAATGTAAATGACTTATAATCATAATTTTTGTCATATTCTTTATCTTCTACAGTAAAACCTCGATATTGGTAATAATAACAAACATTACTAATCCAGTTCTTTTTCTTAGCCAATTTTCTGACTTCATCAAATTCAGGCTTATCAAAATCAATATTATAAAGATAATCACTATGATAATTTGCCTGTTCCCGAATCATGTCATCAACAATCTGTATTGCTCTCTTGACACCGGGATCGGAATTATATATAGCAATAGCAGTAAGGCTTCTGGCATCTTCTACAGTCAGAGGAACATATTCGTCTTTATTCTCTTTATCATTGTTCATACTAACACCAAATTCTGAACGGAACTTTACATGCATCGCATATATTTCTTAAATCCTCTATACCAGTCACTTTCCCTTTGAACTCAATATCA
>Ga0247608_10005758_pt1 | contig 13299 bp, 10 predicted proteins | sample 176DNAGHGlowgp2_FD_193490 | JGI IMG/M metagenome (GOLD analysis project Ga0247608, IMG submission 193490) | Sheep rumen microbial communities from Palmerston North, Manawatu-Wanganui, New Zealand - 1766 DNA GHGlow gp2 | ecosystem: Host-associated > Mammals > Digestive system > Stomach > Rumen ...
CCAACGGCGTTTTGTTTGTACAGACGTTGCGCGCAACGTCTCTACCAGGGGAAACCTACCGCATCACCAACCTGATGGGCCAAACCCTAATGTCAGGCCAAATCGCTGCCGAAACCGAACAAATCAACGTGTCCGGCCTGCCCAAAGGTATGTATTTCATCAGCGTCGGCGATATGACACAGAAATTTGTGGTGAAATAAAAACGCGGTCCTGTAGGGCTGTCGTATTACGGCAGCCGCGCTAGGAAAACCCAAGGCGGCTGCCACGGTGTGACAGCCCTACAGACCGAAACGGAAAACAAACGTATCAAAACAGAGAACAAAATGAAAAAGACATTATTAATCATCATCACCTCGTTTCTCTTTGGCGGATTTTTCGCCTCATGCTCAGTCAACAGGGGCTTCGTCTCATCGTTGACCCGCGGCGACATCCGCCAGGTGCAACAATTTGAGCCGTTGAATTATGTCGGTATTATCGAGAAAGGCAACAATATCACATATAGTGACTCGCTAACGGAAGTGGCCAAAACACTTTTTGAAAAAGAACTGTCACGAAGTAAGACCATACCTGTCAAAGGGAACATCGTTATCGAAGATAGTCTGGTGAACAACAGGGTGCAAAACGAAATCTATATTCTGATGAATTATGTGGAAAACAATGTTCGAGTCAAAGATATTCCCATTCCTCCCATCATCGATTCCATACTAGAAGCAAGAAACGAGCGTTACGGATTGTTAGCCTACAACTGGGGCTTCACTAGGACTGGGGGCAACTATGCCGGACAGATTGGCAAAGGTGTGCTTATCGGTGTGCTTACCATGGGAACCATGTACACGGTGCCTTATAAGGACATGAGCCGATGCGGCATCATTATCGTCGACAGCAAATACAATAATCTGGCTTATGTGGCCACTGCCAATCGCGAGAGCAACCCTCTTAAAGCCGAGACGTATCGAAGGCAAATTGAGGACTTAATGAAGAAGTACAAAAAGTAAGTAAATAATAACTAGACCTATGAAAAAGATAGTATTAACATTAGCGGTTTTAGCTGGCTTCGCTGTGCAAGCCTTGGCCTATGATTTTTGTGTGGATGGCATTTATTACAATGTCGGATACTTTGCAGGAGAGCCTGAGGCTTGGGTGACTCACGGAGTTGATTATGGTAGCTATGAGGGTGACATTGTTATTCCCGAAGCGGTGACTTACGAAGGCTTCACTTATGCAGTGACGGCAATCGATACTGACGCTTTTAGCGATTGTGCAGGTTTGACCTCCTTCATACTTCCCCAATCTGTAAAACGCATAGATGCTCGTGCTTTTTATGCGTGCTCAGCTCTACATGACATACATATTCCCGATTGGGTCCTTCGTGTCCACAATACTGCATTCATCTACACTGGATGGTATGATGACCAGCCTGATGGGCAGTTTTTGTATTTGGATGGCTGGTGTTTGGGCTACAAAGGGCCAATGTCTTTACAAGAAATAAGTATAGAAGAAGGGACAAAAGCGGTGGCTGATGCCGCTTTTGCTGGAATCGAATCACTCATCTCTGTTACATTGCCTAATACATTGGTTTCTTTGGGATATTATGTTTTCAATTATTGCATTAATCTGAGACATGTCGATTTTGGTGAGTCTCTTGAAGAAATTATGTATGAGGCATTTAATATGTGTACAAGCCTTGATACCGTCGTCCTTCCTGAAACAGTTACCAGAATCGAACGTAATGCATTCGCTAATTGTGACAGTTTGATCTATCTCATCTTGCCCAATTCCATTACATTCATCGGATCACATGCGTTTGAAGGGTGCAGAAGTCTTGCTTCGGTCACGCTTCCCAATAATCTCACTGAAATAGAAGATGCCGTTTTTGAGTATTCTGGACTAAGAAGCATCACCATCCCCTTAGGGGTGACAAGAATTGGCGATGGGGCATTTTACAATGAAAGCCTTGTTTCTGCGACTCTTTCAGAAACAGTGATGGAAATCGGGCGGCACTCTTTCGGTTCTCCAAGTCTGGATACGGTGATATGTCTGGGTACCACTCCGGCCTCATTGGATAATAGCCCTTCTTCGTTTGAAGTGCCAAACGACGCACACTTGATTGTTCCATGCGGAAGGATAGAGATATACAGCAATTCGGCTTGGGGAGAGGTGTTCAACAACATCAGCGATGACTGTGGCGAGCCGATGCCATTCAACGCTTCCGAATGGTACTATGAAATCATAAATGAGAACGGTAGTGTCACTTATCAACATCTTGAATATGCTTCTGACACTACCGTCAATCACAAGGAAGTGGTTGTCATTATCCGCACTAACACACTTTATGATAAAGACAGTTTTGCTGAGGCGACACAAGAATATGTATATGAAGAAGATAGTGTGGTGTATTGGTGGAACAACGACTTGCAGGAATTTACCGTGCTGTATGACCTTGGCGCCCAAGAAGGCGACAGTTGGGTCATCAAGGTCGGCACGGAAACTATCACGATGCATGTGGATGCTGTAGAGAACATCGAATATGATGGCAGGGTGTTCAGAATGCTATGTGTAAGCGACGATAGAGACCTTTTCAGCGGCAGCATTGTGCATGGCATTGGCCACCTCACCAGCTTTTTCCCAGAACGCTTGATGCATGATGGCGATGATTTTCGTGTGGAAGGTATCCGTTGCTATTGGCGCGAAGGTGAACTGTTCTTCAAATATGGCGATTTGGATTGCGACGAGATTTATGGGCAATACCATGATGGTCTCGAGGAAGACGGCTCTTCGACAGGTTCAGAGGCTTTAACCATTTATCCCAACCCGACCAACGGCGTTTTGTTTGTACAGACGTTGCGCGCAACGTCTCTACCAGGGGAAACCTACCGCATCACCAACCTGATGGGCCAAACCCTAATGTCAGGCCAAATCGCTGCCGAAACCGAACAAATCAATGTGTCCGGCCTGCCCGATGGGATGTATTTCATCACCGTGGGCGGCACGACGCGGAAATTTGTGGTGCGTTAATCGCGGTCTTGTAGGGCTGTCACACCGTGGCAGCCGCCTGTGCAGCCATGACAACTGACGGCTGCCGTGGTACGACAGCCCTACAGACTGAAACGGAAAAACAGATTGATAAACAATTAAAAATCAGATAAAATGAAGAAATTGAATTTGTTATGGGCTGTTTTGCTGATGCTTACGGCTTGCGGCAAGGATCCGTTGCCCACCGATGTCGTCGCAACCCATTCGCGCGACAACGATGGAAGCACTTATATCCAAGTGGCCTACGGCGACGGCACCGAACAGTATTTCAAGGTGCTTTCCGAAAACACCGCTGAGGTGGTAGGCGTCACGGAATACTTCGGCGGCATTGAGCCACCCATCGACTTTTGCGGCACGGAAGTGGTCATCCCTTCCGAAATCTCCCACGACGGACAAACCTATACCATTGTGGGCATCGGTAGCTTCGCGTTCTATGACCGTCAAGAGTTGCGCTCGGTGGAGATTCCCGGCACCGTGCAATATGTGGGTGCTCGCGCTTTCGACTTCTGCCTCAAACTCAAGACCATCAAACTGCCTGACGGCGTGAACCGAATCGGTAAAATGGCTTTCAGGAGTTGCGTTGAACTGACCACCGTGGAATTAGGCTCAGGACTTACGGGCCTCTACTACGATGCTTTCGATGATTGTCGAGGACTTGCCACATTGGTTTGCCATGCGCCAACCCCTCCGGAAATCCTCGTCGATGTGCCAAATCCAAGTTTTTTATGGAATTGTCCCATCAACGAAATCAAAGTCCCTGCCGAGAGCGTGGAGGTTTACAAAACAGCCTACCTTTGGAACGAATTATCGGATAGGATTGTGGCTTTGTAACCAATTGATTGTCAACTCAAAATTTAAATGTTATGAAAACTATTGCAAAATCAGTGTTCTTGCTCTTGGTCGTGGTTTCTTTCGCGTCCTGCAAGAAAGACCCGCTTTACCTGTTTGACCCCGCACAGAATGAGATGGTCTTTGGCACCTACAAACAAGAGATGAATGTGGCTTATGCTGAATACGAAGACTATTTCAACATTAGTGCAGAATCCAAAGGTGGATTTATCACCCCGACGTTTATCTTCCGTTTCCGGAATATCCCCTACGAAGTGGTGGGCCAAACCATCCGTTTGGACGAAAAGTCGGATTATACCTTGTCGTTTGAGCTTTTGGGCGAGGTGTCGTGGTTCACTTCCCCGGAGAAGGTCTGTGGCAAGATTTGGAATTGGGATGATCAGCTTGGCCAAAACGTGGCTACCGACTATCCCGACAAATCGCCGTTCAGCAGCGGCTGGATGAAATTTGAGGAGGACGAAACGGGTCTCACCTTCGCTCTTCACGGCGTGATGAGAAACGGCTACACCCTACGGACGAAGCTGTTTTTCCCTGCTGAGGAGGAATGATCGACGGATTGGTTTCCAAAAAACGCCCGAGAAGCGATTCTTGGGCGTTTTTTGTGTTTGTTACAAATCAACGACCTCCCAATAGCCTCCTTTGTCGGGACCGATGCGGCGAAGCAACCCTTCTCGCTTTAGATGGGCAAGTTGCTTCTCTACACCTTTGGATGAAATGCCCACTTCTTGTGCTAAACCTACTGTGGTGAGTTTTGGGTTCTCACGTAATAACTCAAGGATTTTCTCCCTACTGTTTTTGTTTTTCTCCCTACTATTTAAGATTTTTCTCCCCACTTCATTTTGCGAATCAACAAAGGATTGTATGTCTTGCTGAAGGTGTTCTCTGTTCGCGAACAGAGAACACTTGTCTGCAAACGATTGAAATACAATATAATAAATTAAGGCTATCGCAACCGCGACAGCCTTAATTCTCAATTGTTAATTCTCAATTTTCAATTACTTGAACGCGTTCTCGCTTAATCCCTTGCCGCTCAGGGCCAAGTCCTTCATGTAGCCAGGAACGTCCTTGCCGAGGTACTTGTCTACATAGATCTTGGCGAGATATTGGCCGAGCATGAAGCCGTGGCCGCGCAAGCCGGTGAGCATACCCACTTCGGGGTCGACGATGTAGCGCGGCTCCATGTAGTAGCCGGCCCACACCGCGTGGAAGCCCACGGAGGCGAGGTTCGGGATCCAGTCGGCGAAGACCTCGCTGACGATTTCAAGGAACTCCTTGCTGTTGTACTTCAGGTTCTGTCGGGCCTCAAAAGCGTCGCAGTCGGGCGAGGCGCAGCCGATGATCTGGCCGGTGTGCAGGAACTGCTGTCCATACACCGCGCTGAAGCCTTTGTAGTGGCGGCGGTCGATGATCATGTCCAACGAGTCTCCATTGACACCCATGTTAGGCAAGCGGCGCGTGATGAAGGCCTGGTGCTTCACGGGATAGAGTTGGGTGTCGATACCGAGCATATCCGTGAATTTCTCGGCACCCCAGCCCATCGCGTTCACGAAGTGGTCGCAGGTGTATTCCACAAACTGCTTGTCGTGGGTGCGCACCAAGGCGTGGTATTTGTCGCCTTGCTTCTCCACAAACACCAGTTCGCAGTCTTCCATCAGCGTGCCACCATGTTCGATGGCGACACCACGGATGTAATCGATGGTGCGGCCGGGCGTGGCCTGCCAGCAGTCGTTGGAAATCAGCGCGTGGCTGTAGACGTTGCTGTCCATGTTCCACAGCGGCGAAATCTCCTTGCGGAAGTCTTTCTTGTCGATCATGTAGGCATCGCTCCAAGCGCGCGAGGCGTCCAAGGCCTTGTAGGTGGCTTCGTCGTGCACGAGGTTCACGTAGCGCGTCATCTTGAAGTCGATGTTGTGGACTTTTTGTATCTCCTTGAAAATCTCAAGGTTGTGGTTGGCAATGTCGGAAATGTCGGGGTTAGAGAAGGCTGGACGGCCACCGCCGATGCAGCGCCATGAGGAACCACGGTCGTAGTTGACCATGACGGGTTTCTTGCCAGCCTCGGCGAAATAGCGGAAGGCCGCGCTGCCCGCGATGCCACCGCCAGCGATGAGCACCTCGACGGTCTCTTTCTTGGCTTCCTTGCCGGCAGGATAGACGAACACCTCTTTGGCCTTGGGGTTGTAAACCTCGCCCAAGGTGACTTGGTTGGCGAGAGGTGCACGTGGCGACGACTCGCCCACCACCTCGATGCCATAGCCGCGCAGCACTTGTTTGGCTCTCGAAACGCAACGTTTGCCACGGCACGGGCCCATGCCCATGCGGGTGATGTGCTTCAGCTCGTCGACAGAGATGAACTTGCGGTCGCCAATGGCCTTCAGGATGGTCTTCAGGTCGACGTCCTCGCAGTGGCACACATAGGCATCCTCGGTCAAAACGGGTTCGGTGTTGGGTTTGAAAACAATCGGTTTCGGGTAGCGTTCCTTCAGGATGAAGCCTTTGATTTCGGTCATCATCGGGAATTCCGTCCGCCACTTGGCGTTGTCGACCTTCACGCGGACGACGTGCGTCTTGTTGGGTTTGCGCAGCACCTTCTCGATGGTGCCGTCGCACAAGATCTTGCCGTTGTTGTCGATGAGGTACACTTCCTTGCCTTCGTCGACGTCGTATTCGACGGGCAGGAAGACCATGTCCTTGTTGAGGTCATAGCCAAAGATGGCCAAGCCTGGGCAGTGGTTGACGCATTGCATGCAGCCGATGCACTTCGTGTAGTCCACGACGGGCGTGGTGTTGGTCGAGGCCTTGGTGATGGCGCCTTGCGGGCAGCTGAACGAGCAGGGGTTGCAGGCGAAACCGTAGAGGCAGTCGAGTTGCACGAAAGGTTTGGCGTGCATACGTTCCTCGTCGGGCAGGTTGGGTTCCTCCAAGATGCGCACAGGCCGCTGTTGCGAGTCGATGTATTGGCGCGAAATCTCAAGGTATTCGTCGTAGTTGTAGCGCACACCGAGGTTTTGGGCCACCTCGAAGGCGGCTTGTTTGCCACGGAGCACGGCGCTGGTGCCTTCGCCGATGCGCACGGCATCGCCGCAGCCGTAGGTGTTGAGGCCGAAGACCTGCTTGCCTTTGTTGAGCAGTTGGTCGTCGGGCACGAGGCCGGTACATATATTAATAATGTCGATGTCGTCGATGATCTTCTCCGTGCCAGGGATGGGCTTGAAGTTCTTGCACTCGGCGATGACTGCCCCCACGATACCGGTGTGGTCGGCGTTGGGGATGGCTTTCAGCAGCACGTGTGAGGTCATGATCGGGATGCCGAGGCGACGCACACGGTTGGCTTGCACGGGGAAACCGCCCTCGTGGTCCATGCCTTCGATGATGGCCTTGATGGTTGCGCCGGCTTGCATCCCCTGATAGGAGGTCAGGTAGCCGATGTTGCCCGCGCCAACGGTGAGTACTTTCTTGCCCAACAGGGTGTGCTCTTGGTTCATCATCTTTTGGAAGACGGCGGCGGTGTAGACGCCTGGCACGTCATCGTTCTCGAAGGTCGGCATGAAAGGTACGGCACCCGTGGCCACCACGAGATGCTCGGCGTCAACGTAGCTGATTTCTTGTGTAACCACGTTCTTCAGGGCGATCCGTTTGCCTTCCAAGAGGTCCCAAACGGTGTTGTTCAAGAGGATGCCTTCGTGGTTGTCGCCGGCAAGGGTTTTGGCGATGTCGAAGCCGCGCATTCCGCCAAACTTCTGCTCCTTCTCGAAGAAGAAGAACTGGTGGGTCTGCATGTTGAACTGTCCGCCGATGCTGGCGTTGTTGTCGATGACCATGTTGGGGATGCCGAGTTCGTTGAGTTTTTCGCGGCAGGCCAATCCCGCCGGTCCCGCCCCGATGATGGCAACGGTGGTCTTGTAGATTTTCACCTCGCGCTGCGGGTTTTCGGAAGGCTCGGGTTGGTAGCCTTTAGGGATTTCGCACACTTCCTTTACGCCGTCGACCTTGGTGATGCAGATGCGGCGTATCTTGCCGTCGACGAGCATCTCGCAGGCGCCGCACTTGCCGATGCCGCATTCGAGGCTTCGGTTGCGCCCGGCGATGCTGTGGCTGTGGATAGGATAACCAGCTTGGTGAAGGGCGGCGGCAATGGTCTTGCCCCGCTGACCGCGCACGGTCTGGCCTTCATATTTGAACTCCACAAGGTCTTCCTGTGGGATGTCCAAAATGGGGTGTTTTTCGATTTTGTACATAGTGAGATAGGATTTTGAGTCGTAAAAAGTGACCGCAAATTTAGGAAAATCTGAAAAAAGTGATTCTTTTTTGCTTTTTTTTTGAAAAAAATGTCAAAGCCCCACTTTCACCGAACAACTTCCAATTCCTAACTCAAAACAAACTGCATCGTACTCCTGCTACTTTGCTTGATGAGGACGTTTTTGTCTGCAATGAAATCGTGCTCCGAGCCATCATGGTAGTGGCGGATGGTGAACAGTTGCAAGCCGTCGTTGTATTTGATGCTGAAGCCGTCTTTGAGATAGGTCATCATCTGTTTCAGTTTGGTCTTGTCGCTGTCGAAACAGAACGAAAGCATCAAGGCTGAGGTCTGGATCATGTTGGCGTGGATGTTCAGGTCGGCGCAGACTTCGAAGATGGTTTTCAAGTTGTGCTCGTCCATGAACGAGTAGTCGCGGGGCGAGATGGAGACCAGCGTTTGGTTGTCTTTGACAATGAAAGAGGGAATGCTTTCGTCGTTCTTGCGATGTGTTCCATCAATAATGGAAGGCTCGTGGTCGGGATGGAGGAACGATTGCACCTTGAGCGTTATCCCTTTGTTTTGCAGCGGTTTGATGGTCTTCGGGTGGATGATGGTGGCACCGTAGAAAGCCAGCTCGATGGCTTCAGAGTAGGGAATGTGTGGCAGCTGAACCGTGTCGGCGAAGCGTTTCGGGTCGGCGTTGAGCAGACCATCCACGTCCTTCCAGATGGTGACCTCTTCGGCATCGAGGCAGTTGGCGAAGATGGCCGCGGTGAAGTCGGAGCCTTCGCGGCCGAGGGTGACGCTGTGCTTGCCGTCAGCAGTGCCGCCGATGAAGCCCTGCGTGAGGCACACGATGCCACGGATATGCTCATCGTTCAGCTTGCTGATTTTCAGGCGTGTCTCGTCCCAATCGGGGTTGGCGGCGCGGAAGGTGGGTTCAATGTCGGTGATGACATATTTCCTTGCATCGAGCCAGCGGGTAGGGATGTCGCATTTGCTGAGGTATTCTTGGATAATGCTGGTCGAAATAAGCTCGCCGTAACATACGGTTTGGTCGTATTGGTAGTCGTAGGGCGCATCGGTCTTTTGCAGTTTCTCCCAAAGTTCGATGAAAAGGCCGGCGATGTTCTCGTCGAAGCGCGGGTCGGTGTTGCCTTCGAACAGGCCTTGGATGATGCCGTCGTGGTAGCTGATGATTTCGTGCAAAGCCTCCATGCCGAGGTCGCCGTCGTGCTCGCGGAAATCGGCCAAGACCTTTTCCAACATGTTGGTTGTCTTACCCATAGCGGATACCACAAGCAGGATGTCCTCATCTTTGTGCTGGCTAACGATTTGCGCTAAATTGCGCACCGCATCGGCGTCCTTCACCGACGCACCACCGAATTTATAGATTTTCTTGATCATTGGGCTCTTGTTTTGATGGTGCAATTATTTGTTAAGCAAGTTGTTATATGATAATTGGATAATATTAAAGTTGTACTTTACAATTTGGACAAAAATACATTGTTTTCTTCAAATGATAGTTTTCCCCGAAAAAAAACTCACATTTTTTTCATCATCATCATAAAAACCCCTATCTTTGCCTCCGTAAACAACAACCCAACAAACGAAAGAATAGAAGACTAACACATAGACATACATACACAGAGCTGACGCTCTTATTCTCCAAGTAAGAATTCTGGTAAAATTTTGAGATGGGAATAAGGATTGCGAAAGTTCTCGCCTTTGGGCGAGGATTGTTTCCTACTTATTTATCTCACGGTTTACCAGAGCCTTTACTTGAAATAAGCATTCAAGGGACAATTCCGCCCTTTTTTATTGAAAATTTTCTGAATTTGGACAAAAAAACGGTGGATGTTCCCTCTAATAAGTAGAAAGTGGTTTTAATCAACTAGTTTAATTCATTATGTTCTTAAATTCTAAACAATGAGAAAGAAACATTTACTTCTGATGATGTTAAGCGCGACATGCTTGGCATCGGTGGCACAGCAGCCACCCATCTCGCACATCGAGGTCAACAATGTGCGAGCCACCATCCTAGGCAACGGCAGTTGCTTTGTCCCACAGCATGAGAACTATGATGGGAATTACAATCAACTCCCTCCCAACTGCACCACATGGGAGGTTCCCCAAGGCAGCGGCAAGGAAACTGTCTACCAACATTCGCTCTGGTTTGGAGGTTTGGATGCGGCTGACAGCTTACATCTGGCCGCAAGGCGATTTGGACAAGAGTATAATGCTCAAGGAGCTATCACCGATTATTGGTCGGGGCCGCTCAAAACCACTGATGCCTCCATCGACCTGAAGACTACGTTGAAATTTCATCGTGTCTGGAACTTGACTCGTGTCGAAATAGACGACTTCATCGCCAACCATGGCAACGCGGGCTACCAAACACCCGACGACATCCTGACTTGGCCGGCCCACGGCGAAGCAGGCTATGCCGAGAACCTCGCGCCTTTCGTGGATGTGAACAATGACGGACATTACAACCCTGCCGACGGCGACTACCCCGAAATTAAGGGCGACCAATGCCTGTTCTTCATCTTCAACGATAGCTTTGGAGAACACTCCGAAGCGCATGGAGGAAAACTCGGTCTCGAGGTGCATGCCATGGTCTATGCTTTCAATGCGGCTAACGACGAAGCCCTAAACAATACGGTTTTCGTGAACTATAAGTTTTACAACCGCTCCTCCAACAACTACCACAACACCTATCTCGGCCTGTGGAATGACTGGGACATCGGCTATCAACACGACGACTATGTGGGTTGTGACGTGCAACGCAATTCCTGTTACGCCTACAATGGAACGCCTGTGGACGGTGAAGACCAACCGACAAGCTATGGCGACAACCCGCCCGTGCAAGTGCTCACCGTGCTGAATGGCCCTGATGGCTTGGGAATGACAGGGTTCATGTATCACAATCATACTAGTGACATTAATGGCGATCCAACATATACGGAAGAGTATTATTTGTATCTCCAAGGATGTTGGAAAAACGGTGTGCACATGCAATATGGAGGCAATGCTTGTTTTGGAGATGATGTTGTTGGTCCTGATTGCAACTACATGTTCCCAGGCGATTCCGACCCTGAAAACATTGGCACGGGAGGCCTGGCTCCCAATGGTGGTTATAACACCAATGGCCATTATTGGACTGAAGAGGAGAGCAACAACGAGCCCGGTGACCGCCTTGGCCTCGCAATGGTGGGTCCGTTCGACTTTGCCGCTGGCGAAATGCACGAACTGGATTATGCCATGATTACCGTTTGGAAAGACAACAACCAGTCGGCCTTGGAACGCAAAGGTGCTTTTATCGACCATGTAAGAGAGCTGTTCAATAACGGATTCGCAAAATGAAAAAGATGTATAACCCATTAAAATTGAATGAAATGAAAAAATCAATTGCAATATTAATGCTCCTATTGATGGGCTTGACTTCCATGGCCCAAACCAGTGTGTGGGATGGCAGCAGAGCCGTTTGGACACGAGGCGCTGGAACGGAGAACAACCCTTATCTGATTGAATCGGCATCCCATCTGGCTTTTTTGGCCTATATGGTCAACAAAGGCTTCGACACTTACGGCCTCCACTTCCGCCTCACTACCGACATCGACCTCAACGGTAGCGAGGACCAACAATGGGTGCCTATCGGATTGGGCTACAAATGGTTCAATGAAGACGGGTGCGATAGAGGATATGCTCCTAATGGGTTTTACCCAAACACGTTTTTCCGCGGACACTTCGATGGCGGAGAACACAGCATTTCCAATATCTACATTGATACCGATGGAGTTGCTGGTTTGTTTGGATTCGTTCGCGGCACAAGCAATGATGACCTAGCCATCATTGAAAATGTGTATGTCACAAGTGGAAGCATTAGAGGCAACAATTGCGGTGGCATTGTTGGTTGGGATTATGGTAAAACACAGATTTCCCGTTGTTGGAATGGGGCATCGATTGAGGGTAGTGAATCGTCTGGCGGTATTGTCGGAAGAGGTAGTCATAATATATACAATTGCTATAACATTGGAAATGTATCAAGTAACAATTATGCTGGTGGAATAGTTGGCCAGAATGCACAAGAAGTGATTGAATGTTATAACGAAGGAGAAGTTAATGGAACCTATGCAGGTGGTATATTTGGCTACACTCAAAGTGCTGGCGTCGTAATCGACAACTGCTATAATAAAGGCTCTATCATGGCTGATGGTGATAATGTTCCTTCTGGCGCTCCTGTGGGACCGGCAGCAGGAGGCATTGCTGCCTTTTTGTTCAGAAACAGCAATATGGTGAGCAATTGCTATAATGTTGGTGAGATTTCAAGCACGCAGGATATGGGTTGCATTGTGGCCTATACCCAAGGAACTGTTGAAAACTGCTATTACCTCACTAGCACATGCACCGAAAGCGAATACGGCGAGCCGAAAGACGAAGACTATATGCGTAGCCAGGAGTTCGTGGATTTGCTCAATAGTCGCAATCGGGATCAGAAGTGGGGATTGGACGTTGATAACATAAACGACGGTTTCCCAATCCTTGTGGAAGACAACTTGGCTGTTTCGGAAGTCTCCGAAACCGCATTCTTGGTCTATCCCAATCCCGCCAAAAGCATGTTTACGGTGGAAGGTGTTGGTTTGGTGCGTATTACCAATGTGATGGGACAACATGTCGGTGCCCGAGAAATCAACGGTCAAGGGACTTTTGTCCTGCCACGAGGCATGTATTTCGTCACCTTAAACGGCAAAACGCGAAAAGTCGTGGTTGAATGAATTATGGCACGCTAAATACGTAGAACTATGAGAAACGCAAAGTGACGCCGATTTGGCAGTCATGCCTCTGCGTATTCTGCGTGAGACGAAAAACAAATCCTCTTGCTGGAATCAAACAGCAGGAGGATTTTTCTGTCTTCAAACAGCAATAAATTTATTAAATAGGAGTTATTAACCCAAATAACCGCTATTTTTGCACGCTTTTTGTGGCTCAACGAGCCCTGAAGGGGCGACAGCCGATAAGCAGGCGACGTAAGTCCCTGCGCAATAATGATAAAACAACAAAAACAAACATACAATGATAGAAACTGACATTCGCGAACTGAACGAAAAAATCCAACGAGAGAGTCAATTCCTCGATCTCATCAACCTCGAAATGAACAAGGTCATCGTCGGACA
>Ga0247608_10005760_pt1 | contig 13299 bp, 6 predicted proteins | sample 176DNAGHGlowgp2_FD_193490 | JGI IMG/M metagenome (GOLD analysis project Ga0247608, IMG submission 193490) | Sheep rumen microbial communities from Palmerston North, Manawatu-Wanganui, New Zealand - 1766 DNA GHGlow gp2 | ecosystem: Host-associated > Mammals > Digestive system > Stomach > Rumen ...
GCCGTAATTACTTTGAGCAGATGAAGGGCCGCGGGACGCGAACCTTGAGCAAGGACGACTTGCAGAAGGTGACTCCGTCTGCTACGGAGAACAAGGACCATTTCGTGATTGTGGATGCTGTTGGCGTGACAAAATCCAAGAAGACGGATACTCGTCCGCTAGAAAGAAAACCGACCGTAAGCCTGAAAGAACTGATGATGAATGTGGCGATGGGCGCGAAGGATGCCGACACCTTGACATCCCTTGCAAATAGGCTTGTGCGTTTGAATTCCCGGATGACTGAAGATGAACGGACTGGATTCAAGAAATATGTTTTGAAATCGGCAGGGAGTCTTGCCGAAAATCTCTTGAATGCGTTTGACGAAGATTACCTGCAAGGGAAAGACCAGCAAGAAGTCATCCGCGAGGCGGTGAAACCATTCTACGACCCCAATGTCCGCCAATATATCGAAAATATCCGCCGTATTCACGAGCAAGTCATTGACAATGTGAATCTCGATAGTGTGGAATTTGCTGGCTTTGATACGGACCAGGAAAAAGCCGCTGACATGGTGATTGCGAATTTCCGCGAGTTTATCAACGAGAACAAGGATGAAATCATTGCCTTGCGGATTATCTATGACCACGCTTATGCCGACCGCCCGATGGTCATTGAAAAACTCAACATGCTCTATGACAAACTTACAGCGAAGCATGTGACTGCGGAGCGCCTGTGGAACTGTTACGCCATCAAGAATCCTGAAAAGGTGAAGAAGGGCGTAAAGGCGAAAATTGTAGATTTGATTTCCATTATCCGCTACGAACAGGGTTTCTCCGAAAACTTGGCCCCGTTTGCTGATCGTGTCAATTACAACTTTATGCAGTGGACTCTAAAATGCAACGCCGGCGACGTGCATTTTACCGAAGAGCAAATGAAGTGGCTCCGATTGATTAAGGAACACATCATAACTTCGTTGAGTGTTGAGCCCCGCGATTTGGATTACAGCCCGTTTGACGGAATGGGCGGATTGGGCAGGTTCTTCGAACTGTTCGGCGATGATTACGAAACCGTATTACACCAAATGAGCATTGAATTGGTGGCTTAATAGATTTTTATTATTGGATTAAAATGTCATACACCCCCAAAAATATTCCTAATGGATGGGCATTAAAAAAAATGCCTGATGTGGTAAAATGGAGTTCTGGAGGAACTCCCAAAGCCACCGAAAAATCGTACTATGAAAATGGAACTATTCCTTGGCTGATTATTGGTGATTTGAATGATGGAGTCGTCACTACTTCTGCAAGTAAAATAACTGAACTAGGTTTACAAAACAGTAGTGCAAAAATGATTCCTGTAGGAACTCTTTTGGTTGCTATGTATGGAAGTATTGGGAAACTTGGTATTACAGGAATAGAATGTTGCACCAATCAAGCGATTGCGTATGCTAAAGAGTTGAAGGGTGTTTCGACCAAATATATGTATTACTACATGGCCATGATGAAATCAGAATTAATTTCTCAAGGCAAAGGCGGAACACAAAAGAATATTAGCCAAACAGTTCTGAATTCTTTAGAAGTTCTTGTTCCGCCCGAAAAAGAACAAAAACGAATTGTAAATAAGATTGAAGAACTATTTTCTGAATTAGACAGTGCCGTTGAAACCCTTAAAAAGACCAAAGAACAACTCGCCGTCTATCGCCAGTCTGTGTTGAAGGATGCGTTTGAAAGGGAAAAGGATGGCAAGTTCCTAAAAATAAAGGATTTTGCAAATGTTGGAACAGGAGCAACACCGCTAAAAACAAGGCAGGACTATTATAATGGCGATATTGCGTGGGTTTCAAGTGGAAAAGTTAATGATAAAAAGATATATACGCCCACGGCTTATATAACAGAAAAAGCTTTGGAAGAAACTAATTGTTCTGTCTATCCGGCCCATACGATTGTTGTTGCAATGTATGGAGAAGGGAAAACTCGTGGACAATGTGCTGAATTAATGATTGATGCCGCAACAAATCAAGCATTAGCTGCGATTGTATTACAAGACAACTCTGTCATTTGTAAGGACTTTCTACTATGGTTCCTAACTTTAAATTATGAGGAATTAAGAAGAAAAGCTGCAGGCGGAGTTCAGCCAAATTTGAATTTAAATCTTGTGAAAAACATTTCTATTCCATACTATGATATGGATACGCAAACGAAAATAATATCCGAGATAGAGTCAAAATTAACAGTTTGTGAAAATATTGAAAAAACTGCAAATGACGCTTTAATCCAAGCCGACGCAATGCGTCAAAGCATTCTCAAAAAAGCCTTTGAAGGAGAATTGTAAAGATGTATCTGAAACGAATCATAAGTGAAAATGTCGGACCGATAGAAAAAGTTGATATTAAGCCTTCTTTCAATGATGATGGTTCTCCCAAGCCTTTAATACTTGTTGGTGAAAATGGAAGTGGAAAATCAACATTATTGTCTAATATTGTTGATTCGTTTTATGAAATAGCGAGTAAAGCGTTTAGTAATGTTGTTAAGCCGGATAGACTGGGACATGTATTATATAAAACGATTAATCCATCTGAAATAAAAATTGGAAAACGTTTTTTACTGTCCTTTTTGGAATATGATATTCCGAATACTCAATATGTATTCAAAGCGGGAAAATTGAGTATGGAGGAATTGAAAGAAAAAATTGATGTAAATTCTTCTATATCGTGGAATGATACCGATGGAATAAAAGATGTAAATACATCAGAGAAAGATGCAGAAAATGCATTTAATAGAGATATCGTGTGTTACTTTGGTCCAGATAGATATGAAAAACCTGCATGGATGGGAAAATCTTATTTTAACAATGAAGATGGATGCCATTTAGCCTTAAAAGAAAATTGGAGTGGAATTTTAAAAAATCCCATTACTATAAAAAATGTAACGGGCGATTCGCTTCAATGGTTACTTGATATTATTGCGGATTCACGAGCTGATATAGAATTTGTTGATGACACAAATATTAATTTTATTCATCAGAATGTGCCAGAATTAAAATTATTGCTTCAATCGCGAAAGAATGTAGAAACTATTTTAAGCAAGATTCTTGGTAAGGATGTGTTCTTTTTGTTGAATCGACGTGATCAGTGGAATTCAAGATTTAGAATTTTAAGCAAAAATGGGGTTGTTTCTCCGACATTGGATGCTCTTTCCACAGGACAGCTTGCTCTTTTTAATATGTTCTCAACGATAGCTCGCTATGGAGATGTTGGAAATATAAATAATAGCATTCATTTGGAGAATATAAAAGGCATAGTTGTAATTGATGAAGTTGAACTTCACCTGCATTCTAATCTTCAAAAAGAAATTTTACCAACGCTTATAAAGTTGTTCCCTAAGGTTCAGTTTATCATGACCACTCATTCGCCATTATTTCTTCTAGGAATGCGTGATACATTTGGGGAAGACGGATTTGATATCTTTGAAATGCCGTCAGGCAATAAAATTGATGTGGAACGTTTTTCAGAATTTCAAAAAGCATATGATTATTACCAGCATACTCAAAAACACCAAGAAGAACTGAATGATATCGTAAAACAAATAAAAAATGATTCTTCCGAAAAACCGTTGATAATAACAGAAGGTGCTTCAGATTGGATGCATTTGGAAGCTGCTTATAAAGCTTTAAAAGAAAAAAATGAATGTGCCTCAATTTTTGAAGGAATGTTAATTGATTTTTTAAGATATGAACCAATAAAACAAGATGATATATGTGGATTGATGCAGTCAAGTAATTCTTCATCTTTGCGAATGAATATGGGTGCAGATGAATTGAAAAAAATCTGCGAGGGAATGGCAAAGGTCCCGCAATCAAGAAAATACATTTTTGTGGCAGATTGTGATAAAGATGATGTTACTTCAAAACTTGGTGGACATCCATATAAAGATTGGGGAAATAATGTTTATTCATTTGTTCTTCCAATACCACAGTTGAGAGAAAATACTCCTAAAATATGTATTGAACATCTATATAGTGATGAAGAAATAAAAACTGAATGTGAAATTTGTGGAAAAAAATGCCGGCTATTTATGGGATCGGAATTTGATGTGCGGGGGATTTCTTCATCTCTTGGATTGATATGCGAAAATAAAAAAGCATGTGGTCCGCAAAGTATTGCAATTTTGGAAGGTAGTAAGGGTGAAAAAATAACACCTTTTGCTGATCCTTCTGATAACAGGGGCCTTTCAAAAATAAAGTTTGCTAATAATATTTTGAATAAGATTCCTCCGTTTGACAACTTTAATTTTTCAAATTTTATTAAAATATTTGAGATTATTAAAGAAATTTGTAATAAGGAGATGGTGTAATGTCTGAACAGTCTTCTTCTATTGTTTCAAAAGTCTGGAGTTTGTGTGGTCCGTTGCGCGATGACGGTGTTTCGTATGGCGACTATCTGGAACAGCTCACATATTTGATTTTTTTGAAAATGTCGGATGAATATTCCAAGCCGCCTTATAAGCGCGATACGGGTATTCCCAAGGGCTTCGGCTGGTCCGATATGGTCTTGCTGAAAGGCTCCGAACTAGAAAATCAGTATAAACTCACGCTTGAAAAGTTGGGTGAACAGGGCGGCATTCTGGGCAAGATTTTCAAGGGTGCCACGAACAAGATTAGCAAGGCCGCAATTCTTGCCCGCGTCGTGTCCATGATCGACAGCGAAAAATGGGTCTCGATGTCTTCAGACGTGAAGGGCGAAATCTACGAAGGCCTGCTCCAGAAAAATGCTGAAGACGTCAAGAGCGGTGCGGGTCAGTATTTCACGCCGCGTCCGTTGATTCGTGCCATGGTCAAGTGCCTGCGTCCCGAACCCATGAAAACCATTGCCGACCCCTGTTGCGGTTCTGGCGGTTTCTTCCTTGCTGCACAGGAATTCATCGCCGACCCGAATAATCACACGCTTGACCGCAAGCAGAAGGAATTTCTCAAGAATAAGACTTTCCACGGCAACGAGCTGGTGACGAATACCTTCAAACTTTGCCTGATGAATCTGTATCTGCACAATATCGGCGACATCTACGGCGAACTGCCTGTAACCCAGGGCGACGCTTTGCTCACCGACCCCGGAATCCGCGTCGATTACGTGCTCACCAACCCGCCCTTCGGAAAGAAATCTTCCATCACGTTCACCAACGAAGAAGGCGAAAACGAAGACGAAGATTTGGTCTATAACCGCGAAGATTTCTGGGCGACAAGTTCCAACAAACAGCTGAATTTTATCCAGCACATCAACACCATTCTGAATGCAAATGGCAAGGCCGCCGTCGTGCTGCCCGACAACGTTCTCTTTGAAGGCGGCGTTGGCGAAACCATCCGCCAAAAGTTGCTCTGGACAACCGACCTGCACACGATTCTTCGCTTGCCCACGGGCATCTTCTACAAGCCGGGTGTCAAGGCGAACGTGCTTTTCTTCGACAAGAAACCCGCCAGCAAAGAAATGCAGACCAAGGAAATCTGGATTTATGATTTCCGCACCAATATTCATTTCACGCTGAAGCAGAACCCGCTTGCTGACAAGGATTTGCAGGACTTTATCAAGTGCTACAATCCTGAAAACCGCTTTGAACGCAAGGAAACCTACAACGAAAAGAAAAATCCCGAAGGACGCTTCCGCAAGTTCAAAGTTGAAGAAATCCTGAAGCGCGACAAGACAAGCCTTGACATCTTCTGGATCAAGGATAAGTCCCTTGCCGACCTCGACAACCTCCCTTCTCCCGACGAACTTGCTGACGACATCATCGAAAACCTCCAAAGCGCATTGCAGAGCTTCCAGGAACTGAAAGGGAAGCTGGGGTAAGAATTTCTTGTTGCCTAAAAAATGGAGATGCCATAATTATGGTAAAATGGAATACGATTGACGATTTACGTTCGATTTTTATAAAAAAATACACTGATTCTGATTTGCAAAGTGAATTGGAAAAAGCATGTAGTGAGGAATATGAGTTAAAAAGAGATTACAATGGACGACAGATACTTGAATTGTTACAAAATGTAGATGACGCATGTGAAAAAAGAGAAGGCCAAGATGATGTTATTGTAAATATTTCTTTTAAGGATGACATTCTTGAAGTTGGCAACACTGGCACAACATTTTCTGCCGAGTCCATAGAAAGGCTGTGTTTGGGCAGGGCAAGCGAAAAAAGTGCACAAAAAATTGGAAATAAAGGAACTGGCTTTCGTTCTTTGCTGAATGATGCTGAATGGATTGAAATACATTCCGGAGAATATGCTGTTAGATTTAGTGAAAAATTTACTCAGGAGATATTCAATCAATATTGTGATGAAAAATCGCCAAATTATAGTGCGTTGATATATGAACAATGTCATAACTGGAAAAAGGATTATTCATTCTGTTTTCCGATAATGAACTGTCCTGAAAAAATAGATTACGATGCAAAAGGCTTTGATACGTTAATTCGTGTAAAGATAAAAGATGGAAATGAAATAAAAGAAACGAGTATAAGCAATCAGTTAAAACAGCCTTTCTACAAATCACTTCTTTTTTTGCCAAAGATTACAAAAATAATTGTTGATACAAGTGATTCTTGTAGAGAATACTATAAGGTGTTGATTGGAAATGAAGTTGCAATTGAAGAAAAAAAAGATGGGAAAAAAATAAAAGAAGAAGAATTCTTTATTTTTCCAAAAGAAGCGCAGATTGGAGAGAAAAAAGCTGATCTTATAGTTGCTGTTCCAAAGGATGTCAATTATGATTATGCTGATGAAAAATTATATTGTTATTTTCCAATTCGAGGATTTATTTCTCCAATACATGCTTTAATCCACGCTCCTTTTATAACCAACAATTCTCGAGATGACGTTCCAAATGATAATGAACAAATAAATAAAAAAATTTTTATTGCCCTTTTCCTATTTATAAAGGAGATTGCCGAGAAAGAAATTGTACATAGTGTTAAAGATTTATCGATAAAAATGGTTACTCCAATAAAAAAAAGTAAACTTTGGAGTAGCTCTTTCAATCTTGAAACTAGTTATTTGATGAATTTAACGTCGGCAAAAATTCTTCCCACGGTAACAAATGAGTTTATATCTATAAAAGATAGGCCAAGACTATTTAATTTTTCATTTCCAAAGGAATTTTGTGACAAAGCCTTTTCTGATCTTGTTATGGATTTGTCTGAAGAATGTAAAAATTTCATTCGTGAATTAGCCAAGATTGAAAAAATAGAGTCCCTTAATTATACTGATGAAGAAGTTTGTGAAAAAATAAGTGCCTTGCAGAATCGCAATGATGAAAAAATCGGTGTAAGTTTGTTTATATGGTGGAGTGAACATTATAAGGATTCTTCATTCCTTCCAAAATTATTAAAAGATGCGAATAATGGCTGGATATCAAAAAAAACTAGAGTTTATTTGCCAACAGACGATGGAATTTCTAGTTTACCGGATGAATTGTCGTGGGCAGAACTGTGTATTTTAAAACAGAGTTACACTTCGGAACTAATTACACAATTAAGGTCAAAGAAAAATAAAGAATGGGAAAATAGTCGAAAAAAATATAGTAGCCCTCCAGGTGATAAACGAATTTTGGGTGATGTCAGTAAAATGATTTTGGCAATTGATTTTACTGAACAAAGTAGCTCAGATTTGATTGTCAGTACAATAAATCAACAAATAGATACTTTTGAAAAGTCTAAGATCTTCATAAATTGGTTTTATGAAAAATATGGTAAAGACTTAAAAGAGGGTAGTGAACTTTCAAAAATACGATTTAGGATACCCTCTATTGAAAAAGAAATCAAACCGATGAATGATTTATATCTCGTCACTGATAATAATAAGGAAATAGCCAAAAAACTTTTTCAATGTAGTGATAAAAGAGAAATTGCATCATTAGAATCTATTTATACAGGAACAGATTCTGAAGGTTTTGCTCAATTTCTAAAAAAGTGTACAATATTAGAGTTTCCTGAAATAAATGACGCGTCGTTATCGGATAATGACGGATTCAAGAGATTTGTTAAAGATAAATACTTGCCTCATTTAAATCTAAACTATCTATATTCGAAGGCGCCAGAGCATTTCGAAGAGCTGATTAAGAATCTTGACACAATGGAAATTGTGCAATGGCTTGAAAAGGATGAAAAATTAAAAAATCTCATCATGTCACAAGAAAAAAGTTCTTATGCAAAACAACAATCTAATTGGTCTGAAAATAGATTCGATTCCAATGCGTATGTTAAGTACGTTTTAAATACGATTCCTTGGATAAAAATTGGTGAAAGGAAATATCCGCCTTGTAAAATTATAAAAAATGATAAAATTAAACAGAATGTTGACGGATTCTATGGAATTTCAGAACAGGAACTGATTAAATTATTGGGAAAAGATGTTGTTCTATTCTTTGATCTTGATTTCAGAGAATCTATTGTGCAATTGCCTGATGTCAGTATCAGAATTTTTCTAGGGAAATTGCCTGATTTTGATGGTGGTGAAATTAGTCGAAAACTTTACTTAGATATCATTAAATTCAAAAAGGACCAGAAGCCATCATTTTCTGTAGCGAATATAAAAGTTTTAGCGAAAGATGGAAGGTTTTATTTAAATAATGAAGTAAAGTATGCAGATAGAAAAGTTTCTAAAGCTGAATCAGAATGTAATAAATTTGTCTATATTCAAACAAAGCAAAGTACCGAAACAATAAAAGAATGGTTAGGCGTAGAAAGATATAAAACAAAACTTAAGCTAGAGAAGTATACTGAAATAGAACAAAAAAGAGACTTTGTTAGTGAAATAAAGGATATAAAAATTGCAATATTAAGCATAATAGAATCTAATAAAAAGAATATTGATTCGTTGAAGAGAATAGAAATTGTCCCTTGTTCATATGTTGAAGTATCTGATATTGAACAGGGAAATAAAAAAATGATTCTAGAGGATTATTTTTTTGTTGAAAAAGACAATACGTATTATCTTAAGACGCCTATAGATTATAATCTTGCTGATTTGCGTCAATCGGATGCTTTTGCACAGTCTATAGTCGATATTTTCAAACAAGCCCTTACTCTTGAACTTGACTCCGATCGCGTTGAAGTTCTTGTGTCAAAAAATTCTAAAAATAAGCAGGCTAAAATTCAAGATTTGTATGGCGTTGATAAATGGAATGCTTCTTATGAGGCTTTATACAATAAAAAACATGAGAATGAATTGGTGTATAAATTCTTTTCTGAAAACAAGCTAGTTCCTGATTTATTGGGTCGTATTGAGAAAATTGATTTTACGGAAGAATTGTCATTTACTGAATATGAAATTTTGACTCAGTCGTTAAAGGAAATTTCTAGAAGCATGGACGAATTTAATTGCAGTCTAGAAACAATCAAAATAAATCTTGTTCCGTTCTTTGAAGAAAAGATGAAAAATTTGATGGAATCTGAGTATTCTAATTATCGAGTGAAATTATATAAAGAGACGATTAGTAATAAAGAATATTACGCATTTTTAGAAAGAGTAGAAAACTACAAAAATTTTGATGTAGCAAATTTTCACTTTGAAAATTCTTTGGATACTGATTTGACGGACATTCTTCAACAAGAATTTCCTGTATTAAGAAATGACGTAATCTCAGATGTAAATCCTGATGATAAATATAATTGTAATGCAGATGAAATAATTCAAACGCTTGGTATTACGCAGGAGGATTTTGATTATTATATTCAAAATCATAAATTAATGGGATCCTGTCTTTATTTTGAGATTCCGTCAAATATTTATAATGACATAAAAGATTTTTTGGCGAAAAAAGAAACTGACGATACCAAGTGTTCAGAGAATGATGAAAAAAAAGAAGAAACATCTACTATAAATGTAAATCTAATAAAGGTGCCTCCGTCAAAGCCCTCTTCTTCAGGGCGAGGAAAAACAGAAGGCAGCGAAGAAGACTACAAACAAAAAAATGGTCATAATGAGAGGACTGGTAAGGAGGCTGAAAAAATTGCCTATGCAGAATTAAGAAAACAGTATAAAAATCTGATTTGGCATTCCAAATATTCAAGTAATAAAGCGGATAGGAATAATCCTCCTCCTAACGGTGTTGTTTGTGATATGTGGAATCGAGACCCAAAACATGGTAATTCTTTCTTTGAAGTAAAATCATCAATTTCAGAATTTGAAATGACTATTAATGAATATAAATCAATGGAAAGAAATAAAGAAAACTATGAAGTTGTTTTAGTGAATAGAGAAACTCGAGAAATTAGTCGCCATAAATATTCAGAGATAGAAGAATTGAAGCAAGTGAATAGTTATAGATTTAGATTTAAACAGGAAAAAAAAGACGTAGTCTGTTGAAATTATATATACGGAATTTTAAATCAAGGTTTTCCAATGCCCACTCCTAAATTCCCCATATCCCATGTCCTTGTGGACTGCGAAAATGTCGGGCTGAACGGCCTGACCGACCTTGTCGTGAATACGGACGGATCTCCGCTGAAGTTCGTGCTGTTCCACAATTCCACGAACAAGATAAACCTTTCGCTTACGCAGCTGAAGGATTTCGGCTACGCCCTGAATGAGGGCCGCGTCGAACTTGTGGAACTTGCGATTCCGGAGAAGATGACCAAGAAGCAGGCCGAAAACGCGCTCGACTTCTACATCGCGTTTTACATGGGCCAGGTAATGCCCCGCGAACCGTTCAACAGCCATTGCGTGATTCTTTCGAAGGATCACGACTACGACCCGCTCGTTCTGCATGTGCAAAAGCAGTTCGGCGAAGATCGCTGCGAACGCGTGGAATCGTACGAGGAACTGGCGAAACGCCTGGGGCTAATCGCAAAGCCTCAAGAAGCGAAAAAGGTCGCTGCGCCCAAGAAGCCCGCTCCGCAACCGGCGAAGCCCGCGAAGAAGGCTGTGCCACAAAAGGCTTTTGACTTGCAAAAGGCTCTTGAAAAGGCGAAGGCGAATCTGAAGGGAATGTCGAAGAATCCGCCCACCACCAAGTCGAAATTGCAGAAGACGCTAAAGAACTGGTTCGCTGCAGAAAAGTTGACCGACGCAAATGTCCAAAGCCTGATAGACTCCCTCCAAACCGCAGGCTTCCTGGAACTCTCGAAAACCAATCAGGTCAAGTATAAATGATTGCAAAACGTTAAAAAATCAATGGCTCGTTTTTTTCTAGTCATATTGCATTAGGAATAGTTCCCTTTGTAAAATTTTCTTGCCCCTCTTGCCAGTTTTTCAAATATTAGGTACATTACATCCCAGCGCGTCATTCCCTAGAAAGGAATGATGCGCTTTTGCTTTATTTGGCTTTGCCGTATTGCGAGGGCGTTCCTAGTTGAAACAATAAATGCAGGAGGCCCTATGGCTAAAAAGGAAATTGTCACTTATTCTCAGCAGACGTTCGAGAATATCAAGCACACCGACGAAAATGGAACTGAATTCTGGTATGCAAGGGAGCTGCAAACGGCTCTTGAATATGCCCAGTGGCGCCGTTTTCAAGAATCGATTGTCCGTGCAAAAACCGCCTGTGAGGCCAGCGGGTTGGATGTTGAGGATCATTTTGCCGACGTCGGCAAAATGATAACCCTCGCTAAAGGTGCCCAGCGTGAAATCACCGATATCAAGCTTTCGCGTTACGCTTGTTACCTGATTGTGATGAACGGAGACCCCCGCAAAGAAGTGATTGCCCTGGGTCAAACATATTTTGCTGTTAAAACCCGGCAGAAGGAAATTTCGGACTCTGCGGCACAGCTTTCGGAAGACGAAAAACGCCTGGCGATTCGTGACGAAGTGACCATTCGCAACAAATTCCTTGCCAGTTCTGCAAAGGCGGCCGGTGTTGAAACTCCCGTAGATTACGCCGTGTTCCAGAATCGCGGTTACCAGGGACTTTACAACGGGTTGGGAATGAAGGATATTCACAAGCGCAAGGGACTCAAGAAAAACGAACAGATCCTGGACCACATGGGTGCTACCGAACTTGCAGCGAACTTGTTCCGCATCACCCAGACTGACGACAAACTCCGTCGTGAAAACATCAAGGGGAAGGAGCAGGCAAACGAAACCCATTATGCCGTAGGCAAGAAGGTTCGCCAAACGATTGCGGAACTTGGCGGAACAATGCCCGAAAATCTCCCCACGCCCAAAATCAGTGCCAAAAAGTTGAAGCAGGAACGCAAAAAAGCCATTGCAAAAAAATAATGGTGGTTGTACGGCTGATTTTAAGGTGATCTAATAGATAATCAAATAGGTGGTCAAATCGTTTTGGATGTTCGATAAAGTGAAAGCTTGATTTTCGCATGAGAGCTTTTTTCTCGCTCCCCGCATTTTTCTACATTATCCCCCGTACAAAGATAAGGATTCGCTTATGAATATTCTCGTCGTTGGTAGCGGTGGTCGCGAACATGCCATCGCTCTTGCAGTCAAGAAGTCGCCGCTGTGCGACAATCTCGTGTGCGCTCCGGGCAATCCGGGCATGGCAAACCTCGGCAAGTGCGTGCCGGTCGATGTGGCCGACCCGAAGGCTATCGCCGACCTCGCCGTGGCCGAAAAGATTGACCTCGCGGTCATCGGCCCCGAAATTCCGCTGGTCGCGGGCGTGGTGGATGAATTCCGCCGTCGCGGGCTGCGTGCTTTCGGCCCGACTGCGGCTGCTGCCGCGCTCGAAGGCTCCAAGGCTTTCAGCAAGGATATCATGAAGAAGTATGGCGTGCCGACGGCAGCCTTCGAGACCTTCACCGATCTCGCCTCCGCCAAGAAGTTCCTCGCCGAACATCCGGCTCCGATCGTGGTGAAGGCGTCGGGCCTCGCTGCGGGCAAGGGCGCTATCGTCTGCATGACCGACAAGGAAGCTAACGACGCTGTTGAAGAAATGCTCGGCGACAAGGCCGTGTTCGGCGAATCCGGCAAGACGGTCGTGATCGAAGAATTCATGGACGGCGAAGAAGCTTCCATCTTCGTGGTTTGCGACGGCAAGGACTATGTGATCCTCTCTTCCGCCCAGGACCACAAGCGCGTCTTTGACGACGACAAGGGCCCGAACACGGGTGGCATGGGCGCCTACAGCCCGGCTCCGGTGGTGACGGACGCTCTCCTCGACGAAGTGAAGAAGACGATTATCGAACCGACCCTCAAGGGCATGGCCGCCGAAGGCAAGCCCTACACGGGCGTGCTCTACGTGGGCATCATGGTGACTGCGAAGGGCCCGAAGGTCGTGGAATACAACTGCCGCCTCGGCGACCCCGAATGCCAGATTGTGCTCCCGCTTTACGACGGCGATGTGCTCGCGTTGTTTGATGCTGCCGAAAAGGGTGAACTCG
>Ga0247608_10005761_pt1 | contig 13298 bp, 11 predicted proteins | sample 176DNAGHGlowgp2_FD_193490 | JGI IMG/M metagenome (GOLD analysis project Ga0247608, IMG submission 193490) | Sheep rumen microbial communities from Palmerston North, Manawatu-Wanganui, New Zealand - 1766 DNA GHGlow gp2 | ecosystem: Host-associated > Mammals > Digestive system > Stomach > Rumen ...
TGTCCTCAAACCTATCCACAATAGTATCATGGAACACCTTGTCAATAGTGGTAACAGCATTACTCCCATTATATACCTTATGCTCCATCCATTTGAGGAACTTCAGCACTACACCACCCTTCATCTTCAATATATCGGGATAGATCTCCTGCACATTATATATCACCTTGCAGCCTTTCAACTTTGCCAATCCAAGGTTCATAAATCCAACCGTAAGAGGAGGTGACGGAGAAAGAATCAGGTCTACATGTTTAATGCTCAAACCGATGATGAACGATACAATATGCCAGTATACGAATCCAACCAATCGCAACAATGTGCTCTTGAACTTCTTCTGTGGTACATGTAGCACCGTCATCCCATTGAACTTACTCTTTTTGCAGAAGCCCCACACTTTCCACTTCATGGGCTGCTTCTCCACCTGTTCAGGCACAATGTTGAAGTGTGGAGTCGTTGTCAGCACCACCACCTCATACCCCCTCTGCTGGAGACTCAACGCAATATCATTATACAGATATGCCGTACTCACCCCATCAGGGGAAAAAATCAATGTATGTATTAATACTCTTTTCACTTTGCAAAATATTATTCTTTAATTCTGAAATTCTTGATGGTTATCGTTAGTCACTCATCGCGTTTTACTTATGAAACTTATAGATTGGCATCCTTTCCTGATAGCTCTTTTGTATTTGAGAATCCATCTTGTGTAAGCGTCCAAAAATATGTGTAACCCTTTTAGGACGGGCATTCTGAGAAGCCCGTCTTTCTTTGATTTACTTAAAATTTAACTTAATTTATTGCCTTTCCGCAACTGAGCAAGATATGCCCCCATAGAGTATTGACCAGCGGGCATGGCTCCATATAGTTCAAGGAATGTCCTCATACCAGTATCCATTGCTCTTGTTGAATGTAACACCTTGTTTAGCATCAGTTGCGGTTGATTCTTTACAAGTTCATCTACTGTCTTTACTCTTTCAAACTCCTGCTTAACAATCTGTGCCTTAGCCATCAGTGGTGCATTTCCATTACACAGAGTCAACAGCTGTAAGGCCACAGAGTCAGCCAATTTCCTATTACCCTTACCCATAGCCTACAGATACTTTTTCTCTTTCATAAACCTGTAATACTGGTCACGCAATCCCGTAAGGTCATAATCAAGCCTTATTCTGCCTGGCAGGTAGCCTAGGAACACCATTGTACGCAGATTCATCACGTTTTTCATCACATCTTCAACTCCCTCAGCATTCAGATACATAAAGGTATCATCAGCCTCTGTGTTATTTTTCAAAATACCATCCGACATTGAGTAGTTGAACATCGTGGTTACTGTCATTAAGTCTTCATAGCCTTCCTTAAACGTCTGCTTAGTCTTATTCTTTGATGTCACCAGATACGGATGTATGTATTCAGCTATTCTTGAATGGCGTTCTTTATTGGGGTTACTCCAGCTGTTCACCCTCAGTTCCTCCCTTGCTGGCATCCTTTCATACCCGTCCTGTAGTACTATACCATGCTTCTCAATAAAGTCTATAGTTCCCCAGAACCGTCTCATACGCTGCCGTCTAATTGTCGATTTGATTGGCGTTCTTTGCTGTATGTCGTCTCTCAAGAAATTTAGAAGGTCTCGCTCATTCTCGTAAAAATATACCTTGTCAAAGGCCGCTTTTACCTCTGGCATGTTGTCAAAGCTATGCATGCTCTCTTCTGCCAATATCAGAAGTGTATTTACCGCTTTGCTCATTGATAGTCTTGATAAGAACAAACGCCTTAGAAGAAGGTCAGGATTATCCTGTTCCTTCTTCAATGGTATATATAGTCCTGTCAGCGACCTTCCGTTATACACCAGCACATCAGGATTATCAACCGTAAATGGATTGATTGGATCTATTACACTCTGCCTGAATGCATCGAGCAAACCAATATATGTTTGTTTCCTATCCATTTAAAGGTTTATCTTAATCTGTTCTTACAGAAACAGGAACTGGCCATCAGACTTGATGACACCCTCTGAAATCATCTTGTTTTTCACATCCACATATTGCGCTTCATTGGCAAATTAACCTGAAATAAAAGTCTGTTTCGTGCTACCTTTATATAGTCTCAACGCAATTTCATTATACTGATATGCCGCACTCACACAATCTGGGAAAAACCTCAAAGTATGAATAAGTACTCGTTTCATCATAAAAAAACAATAACGCAACATATACTCACATAATCATTGCACTTCAACGCAATAGCTCCATATAACATCATTGAATAAATAAACTAAAATTCAATTAAATTATTCACAGAGATTTATGATTAGAATTACTGCTGTTTATGAATCAACTTTGATATCCAAGAATCAGGCTGCCTAAGATGCTTATTAATAAAATAGAACAACCAAGGGCAAGTATTTAAGATCTTGTTCATCAACACAATCCGCCTATCCGGGAAACTTTTTAAGGAACTATAAACATCTTCACTATAGCATGTTTCTTTGTTTTTTAACAACAATGAATAACTCCCATATAATGAAACAACACTTAACAAGGCATAAACTTCTCTCGCATACACCCAACGACTAAACTGCTTGGAGTACACCTGCGTCATATAATCACATAATCTTTTATAACCTCTTAAATTTGATTCCAGCTTCTGAGATGAAGGAGCCGTAATTAAAGAATCCGCCCTCGAAAAATGATTGTATAACTTAGTTCTAATGAATCCAATCCTATCTAAATGGAGTAATAGTCGCCATACAAAAATTAAGTCTGCACCTAATACGACCTCTTTATCAAATCCGAAACATAGTTTTTCATATAATGATTTATTTATTATTGAGTTCGTAATCATTAAAGACAACTCTCTTCTGAGCAATTTGCTCATCACGATATCTCTTTCAAGAATTGAGAAGTCCTGTTCTTTTATTGTTTCAAACACAAACAATTCATTTTCTGATGTTTCTTTAAATTGACAGAACACAAGGTCAACGTGTGCATTAACCGCACAACTAAATAGAATTTCTAGATAGTCTGGGGAAATGGTGTCATCTGGATCAATCGTCACGACCCATTCTCCTTTTGCTTCCACGAAACCTTTTTCTCTTGCGGCGGGGAGCCCCTGGACTGTTTGTTTAACAACGCGATAATTAATATCAGTTGTTTTTAAAACATTTACTGCAATCTCAATCGATTCGTCTGGCGTATTGTTATCTACCAAAAGAACTTCAAAATCTTTAAAAGTCTGCATGCATACAGACTTCATAGAATTCTCAATATATTTCCCGACTTTATATACAGGAACTACAACTGAAACTTTACACATAAAGTATTGCTATAAGATATTTACAATAATGCTCTCAATATTATAATCTGATTGATCATCAACGCTGTTTATTGCGTCATTTATCAATACTGTCCCATTATAAAAATAGATTTGTAAAGTATACTATTCTCATATTATTCACCGTTTTGTTATCAACTTCTCAAATGTTTGAAGTTGATATTCAAAACTATTGTTGGGAAAATAATTATTTACTTCTTTAAAAGACATTCTTTTACCTTTATTTTCCTCACAAAACTTCGATAACTTTTCCACAGGCGATTCAGTATCGATGCCAATATTTATTCCTAATGGATATTTTTCTATCGCATTGTACTGAGAGTCTTTGTTAACATAAAAATTAATTACAGGCTTTCCTGTTGATATTAATTCCATTAGTTTACTTGGAGCCTGTAAAGACGTGGCATTTCCAATATTCACCAAGATATCATATTCATTGCATATTAAATCTAAATACCTCTCTCTATCTACAAGATCAAATACACATATATAATCTGTTTTATATTTATTTATGATTGAAATAGTATCACCTGCTTGATAGATATCAAACTGGATGCCTTTCATTTTACTTATAACAGAAAGGGCAAATTCAGGGTTTCGCACCCCCATCCTTAATGCCCCGGCATATAATAATTTTGGGGGCACATTATAGTGATTTTGTTTCTTAACGATTGTATGTAAGGAGGTTAATACATAAGGAAAACAAATATTTTTATCCGGCTTTTGATTAAATTCATTTATGGCTAATGTGAACAATTCCTCTGTAAAAAAATTATAATCTGCCTCTTCATAAATGCACTTTTCTATATAATAGTTTTTCCGTTTCCTTCTATTTTTAAACAATACATTTTTATATAATGAGTCATAGAAAGTAAATGGATCCGTAAAATAGGTCAACCATTTGATATTAGGATGTTTCCTTTTGAAACTCATAGCAGATATATGAGAACAGGGGGGGGCGGAAACACTAATCATCGCATCAAATGGATAATTCTGATAAAGCCCTTTTAAACAATTACAATACTGACCAATCAACCAATTATTACGGGTAGGTACCTTTACATAAGAAATTAAAGCCCCATAAAGTCTTGTAAAATAATAAATACATTTACTAATACCCACGAGCTTATTTGAAGATATATTGTCATTTGTCCAGACTCTTAAATCATTAATCCAGCTACTCACTTGATAAATTCTAACGCCATTAATTAACGGCTCATTTATACGAGTTGTACGTTGACAAATAATACAGATTTCATGCCTCTCTCTAAGTTTATCTATATACTTATAAATACATGATGTTGGAGGAGACATCCTAGGATATAACGGACCACAAAGTACCACTATTCTCATACGATAAACAAAAATCTATTATATTACACCAAAGTTATTTACTATAAATAACTATTTAACAGCATTTCTAACTTTAAGAACTATTTCAAAATTTTGAGTTATCAATTTGAGTTGAATGCCTCTTACTTAAGCCATAAAAAGCAATGATATAAGTATAAATTGAAAGATAACGCACCTCATTGGAATACAAAAGAACAATTATTATAAAAACCAAAAGCGTCGAGAATCTATTTCGAGACATTTTTTTAGAAAAGCTCCATATTGAGGCTATAAAAAAAGCACCCATCCAAACTCCCCAGATTGCCATGGAACTTAAAATTGTATTTGATGAGGGCGAGCCAGATGCATCGGTATGAAAAATTTGCATAGATAATTTATCAAACAACTTCACATATTCATCCAGACCACAACCAAATAGTATATAATCAGGAATAATATACAATGGTATTATAGTGGAAGCCCACCTTGATCTGGTAGAACCATTGTCCGTTCCATCAATTAATTTACCAAAAACATCAAGGTAAACATCTTTATATAAATAAATGAAAGTGACAAAAGCAATAATTGGTATTAAGAACAACATGCCTTTTCTTAGATTGCCCGCATTATAAAATTGCAAGAACAATATCAAACCAAACAACAAAAAACCTGCTGTTGAATATGACGTAATTATAGCTAATCCATAAATAACAACCCGATAAATATTTAGTTTTCGCGATGTGCAGACATCAAAAAGGAATGCCAAGCAGACATATATAATAAACATTCCTGGCTCTCGGAAAATAGCGGCATTTCTATACAAAACACCATTAGGTGTGAGAAATGCACAACCATTTGCAGCATAAACTATGGAACCACCAATATTATCTACGGGGGTGAGATGAATCAACCCCATCTGAACAAAAAGATAAATAATAATACTATATAGGGATAATAAAACTATTATATTCGAAAAACAATGAAAAAATATATTAAGAGGAAACCTCCGAACAATTAAACAGCCTGCTACTAGAAGGAAACAAACTACAGTTGAACCGTTTATTAGCTTTGAAGAATTTATTAACGAAGATACAAATACTAAAACAACAATTAATGCTAAGACAACAGCTCCATCTAAATATCCTATTTTTTTGGATTTCTTATTGAGCAATAATAAAAAGGGAAGAAGGCCCAAAAACATGAATTTAATTTGTACGAACAAATTATTATCATTTGTTCCAAACCAAAAACTATCGTCTGAAACGAGCATAAGTAGAAAAAGAAAAAAATATATAAAACTATATTTTTTTTCTGAAGATATTATTTTATTTAGAGAAATCATAAGATATTTGATTTTTTTAAAATATCATTATAAATAGACAATTGTGTTAGAACGGCCTTTCTTTCATCGTTTCTTTCAATTGCCATTTCTCTTGCATTCTGAGAAAGGGTAGCACACAAATTGGGAGATTCAAAAAGACGGCATATTTTCTCTGCGCATGTATAGTATTCCATCGGTGGATAAAATAATGCACTAAAATTATCCTTCGCCAATTCAATCATCGCACCGGCATAAGAAACTACACATGGCATCCCTACTGCCATTGCCTCTGCAAGGGCTAACGAATATGATTCGACGAATGATGTCTGTAAAAAGCATCTAGCTTTATGCAATTCTTCTACGATTTGGCTAGCTGATAATGGTCCTACAAAAATGACATTATTTTTTATACCTAATTTATTTATCAGTCTCTGAAGGAATATCGTATAACCAGGTTTTCTATAAAATTCATTCTTTTGCCCAAAAGCCCCTGCAATTCTTAGTTCAACATTTGGGTATTGTTGCTTTAAAATTTTAACTGCATATAATGCAATATGAATACCCTTATACGCCTCGCTGCCAGCCGAAAGTGCAAATATTCTTCTTTCTTCTGAATTACTGACACTCCACTTTTCAGACAGCAAGAAAGGTTTTCTAACGATAATGGAAGTATTATAAATATGAGCATTGGGGCTACAATTATTTCTGACCCAAGATCTTACCCAATCTGATTGTGTGGAAATATTTGCTATTCCTCCAACCATCTCTTTCTCATATTTAGACCAGTTTTTGAAATCATGACGTTTTCTATACAAGCCAAGAGAAGGTTTTAATAATTCTCTAATACCTATACATTTCCAAACTTCTTGCTGTGATAAACAACCATAAAAAACAGGAACACATAGCGATTTAATCCCTTGTATTTCTAAAATCACATTCCCTTTTATATATAATCTTGATGCTAATAGTCCAAAATATGACTCCATGCCCCAAATATGAATAATATCAGGTGCTTCATTCTTAACAATTTCTACAATACGTCTTATATTGTTTTGATTCGGGAGTCCATTTTTTAAAGGAAACCTTGGCAGTAAATAATCAATCAAACCATTATTTTCTTTTTTTAAAATATCTTTCACGCTTGATTGGGTAATGTTAATTAACTCTACACCATTAGCAACAAGCGATTCTGCCATGGTGTATAACCATGTTCCAGATGATGTAGTTTTACCTAATGTGAGTATGCAATTTGAAAACCAAAGAACCCTCATATACTTTTATTTAGCTTTTCAATTGTTTTCTATAATTATAAACATAAAAGAGAACTAAATACATATATCGCCCCATTAAAGAGGGCATCAACCAATGAATATCCCTCACCTGCCATTTTATATTCATACCATTTGCTTTGAAGGCATCCCCCCATTTAAATGGAACTGTTGCCCGAAGATTATTATAAACCTCTTTATACAAATCGTTATTAGAGTTGGTCTTTACATATCCAACTAGATTCTCAATCCAGCCCTGAAAGCTCGTATTAACTTCCATATTTTGGGCGATTCCATGACAATGAGAAAACTCCACCATCTCTTTTGCTATAGTAAGCATGTATCCCACCTTTCTCTTTACCTCCATTGCTGTCATTGTGCTACCTTCACGAACACGATAAATGTATGTGGGCTGGTCAATAAATCGTAAAGTTTCTGCTGTACTATAAACTTGAAAGCTCCATATGCAATCTTCTAAATACACTTTCTCCAAGAAGGATAATTTGTTACGACGCAAATAGTCCATAGAATATAATTTATTCCATGGCATGACATACAAGCGCTGTCTATTATAAGCAGAGAGCATCTCCATACCATGCAAAACATCAGTATCAGGTCTTGCTACTATAGGGAATGAACCAGATGGATTAGCACAATAATTGCCCATAACAACATCATAGGGCGCTTCAGAAAGTGGCGATGTTAGCTGCTCGATACAATTGGGTGATATTTCATCATCACTATCCAAGAAATACACATAATCCCCCGATAATTCTTTCATACCAGTATTACGAGCGGCGGACAGTCCGCCATTAGCCAAATGGCGGACTGTCCGCCATATTATTGGCCCATTATATTCAGCAATAAATTTCTTTGCCAATTCCATGCTATTATCTTTACCACAATCATCAATGAGCAGACATTCAATCTGACCGCCATAAGTCTGTGCAGCCACAGATCTCAAACAATCTTCGATGAAATCCGCTACATTGTAGACGGGTATAACTATAGATACTTTCGGCTTTATCATATTATTATAGTATTTCGATGTGCATTCTATCCAATCTGTTTTTTAACTTACAAACAAATGCAGTATAACGGTATCCATGATTGCATTCTTTCCGCCACATCGTAAGAGTTTTGTTTTTAATCTCCTCAGTTTCAAAATCAGTCATGTATACCGACCTTATATATGAGCACCACGTCACATGTTTCTGTAATGAGTTCAAGTAACCTTTTTCATTAAGGTATTTGCATATTTTCAAATCTTCCTCATGAGTGATGCCTTCACGCATTTTTCTAGGCGAAACCTTATTGTCATGCTGCCTAAAATAATTCATCGGCTTCGTGACAAAAACGACAGAACCCTTTTCCGCAACATGTATCCAGAAAAGACGGTCGCCAGCTGCTTTGAAGTCCATATAATCTAAGGGCATGCCCTGTATGACATCTTTCCTAAAAATACAAGCACTAGCATTTGGAACGCCACAACCAATGGTCATGAACTTATTGATAAATTTTCGGCTTGAATATTCTTTGCTTTCAAATGCCTTTTGTCTATCTAAAATAAACTTGGCATAACGCTGTATTGTTTTGCCTTCAGAATCCACATATAGACTATTAACATACAACAAAGATGCACTTGGTGATTCTGCGCTTTTATTTATTAATGTTTCAAGCATTGTTGGTTCGCAATAATCATCACTCTCTGCAATCCATATAAATTTGCCACGTGCTAAATCAAAACCCTTGTGCCACTGTCTAAATGTGCTGCCGCTATTCGTTTCGTTATAAATGATATGACTAACATGCTCGTTTCCACGATATTTTTCAATAACAGCCTTACTAGCACCCCCATCTGGCGAACAGTCATCCAAGATGATTAGTTCAAAGTCCTGATATGATTGGTCAAGTATAGACTGAATACGTTGATCCAAATATCGAGCATGACAATAATTTGGAAGAATAACGGAAACTGTAGGTGTGTAACTCATCTTAACTCCTTATTTAATAAACTCTGATAGGAATTTATCCATGCAACCTTTTGCTATAGATTTTGCCTTCTGACGCGCCTCTTCGTCTTTTTTTATGGTCTTCATAAGGTCACCAATCTGCGACAAAACTTGGTCTTGCATAACTGCACTACGTAGCGTCTCAGTGAAGTCAATACAGCAATCTTCCTTTCCTAGTGATGCTAACAAACCTGCAATCTTATGCTCATAGCTCAATGCAATGAACGGAGTGTTTTGATTTATAGCAAATACAATGGAATGATACCTTGCTCCAATCAAGAATTCTGCATCCTTAATAATAGATTGTTGAATATCACTACTATAGCAATCAGCTGCAACTATCATTCTTGAATCACCCATCTGTTCTGAAAGTTCTCTAAAGAAATCGACATCCGATACAGGATAGGAAGAACCACAGAATAGTTGAGGTAACATCACTATATTTAAATCAGGACTGCCTTCCCAGATTTTCTCAATCACTTTTTTATAAAAGTTTATCACTACATCGTGATTAATATCCTTATAGGCATAATGCCAACGCAAGTAATTTGGGACAAATACCATATACGGCTTACCCCCTATTGCCTGTCTCAGCTCCCATGGTATATCGACTTCTGGTGCATCTAAAAATGCAGAATCTACGGTTGGCGTATAAGAAATGCCTAATTCTTGAGAAAGCTTTTCCGTTTTTTTATCCCGAATCGAAAGAAAACTAAAGTAGTTTAGCATTTCCATGCTAACCTTTTTAAATTGTCTGTTGCTTTCTGTCTCAGTAGGGAAAGGACCAAATGATCGGCCATAATAAACCAAAGGGCGTTTGAAGTATTTTGCCAATTTAAGGCAAAACAAATGGTTCCAGTCTTGAAACCCGCCCATACAAATACCCCCTGGCGCACACATTACAATATCAGCCCATTTGTATATTCTCTTATAGAGTTTAAAAACAGGGTGAAAGTGCCATAGCCAAGTTCTTCCTTTATGCATTCCTTGCCATTCAAACATAGTACCCATCAGAAAAAGCTCTGGTTGAGCTATATATTCTACACCTTCTACTCCTTTGCCATATTGTCTCATACTTTCAGCATTACCCAATGGGGACATGACACGGATATGCACCCCTGGTATATGCTTTATTAGAGTCCTTAGTAGACCCTTATGCGCTGATTCATCGCCTCGATTAAATGGAGGCTGGTTTATAATTAGAATATTCATCCTTTGTTTAAATTTTCTAGTGATGCTTTGTATTTCTTCTCTATTAATGTCATAGGGCCTTCGCCTTTAAGAACGTTTTTTATTCGTCTCTTTAACTCTGGGATAGCCATTTTTTCTAAATTATACATCTGATATAATGCATCATTTTCATCCTCAGGACTAGTAAATACTTCAAAAACAATAGACTTGTCAGTTCTTTCTTCAAACAAGAATAATTTGGACGCTTTATCAAACTCTTGTTTATTTGAAGCTGTTATATAGTTTATTCCAAGAGCCTGTACATAATCACGCACAGTGTCTTTGATTGATGACCAAAGTGACCACCTGCAGAGATGTATTTTTCTACACCATTTACATAGATACTATTTAACTGTCTGAACAAATGAAACTCAGCCCCTAACGAATTATTTATTAGCAAAATCCTAAGATTAGATCCAACATGGCGATTCCCTAGGGAATTCAGGTCATAGAAGAAAGACAAATCACCAAAAACGCCAAAGAACAACTTTTCTGGATGAACCAATGAAGCGCCAATGAGTGATGACATGTTTCCGTCTATCCCGAATCCGCCTTGATTACAATATGTATCAACATCTTCCGGCTTGCTAAAATAGCCCCATGACCGTAAAGGGCTTAAAATACCATAATGCCAAACACTATTAGAAGGTCTCTTGTCATGGATAAAATTTGCTACCCATAAATGCGAAAAAGGCAATTCTGGTATCTTCTGGCTTACCATTTTTTCTCTATTCTTACATGATTCAAAATAGCCTTCTAACCCAGAACCCTCTTGATTTGCATAATAGTTGAAGAAAGAGGCTTCCCTCATTTCAAACACTCGTCTCAGTTTTTTAAATGGGTCTGATATTTCTCCATCTTCTGCAACTCTCCATACATTTTGAGGGCTTACAATAGACCACATGTCGCTCATATTCCCTATATGGACTAGCAATTCCGGAAATCTGTTCTCATCATGAACAGGTTGGTATGCTGCCAATTCATAACAAACACCATACTTACCATTATAATTTGCAGTAGGGTCGCTAAATACGACTGCATGATGCCGTTCACAGAACCTATCAACAGCATTTGTCAACGCTTCATCCCATTTAAGATGAGAGCCCACATATATGGCAATTCGTCCTTTAGGTAATGCTGGCAATACGTCTTCTATTGTATGTCGGCGGATAACGTTGACGGGCGTTAGTTCTTTTATGTTGAAATTTGAGCTATATGTTGTCGCCAAGTTTATATGAACAGGACCGATGCCATGATGATCTAACTCTAACAGAGCTTTATTCGCTTTAATCATGCAGTCCCATTCATCTTGCTGGTCTTTTACGTTTTGTAAATAAACACTTATTTTTACTACATCTTTAGGTTGTACTGACCTATCAATCGTCTGAGGATATAGGTGCCCCAATCTGGAAATGTCTTGCGTTGACGTAATGACAACTATAGGCAACTTCCTGTAAAAGGCTTCAGTCAACGCAGAAAAATAGTTCCTTGAAGCTGTTGCACCAGTACAGCTAAGGGCAACAGGCTCTCTAGACTCTGCAGCCATACCACAAGCCATATATGCTGCAGACCTTTCATCTACACATGAGAATATTTCAAAAAATGAATCTTGTTGAACACTTCCAATAAAAGTAACATTTGTACTTCCTGGTGATGCAATAATGCGTTTAACACCATGCGCTTTTAATAACGCTATCAATATTTGAACATTTTTCTCGTCAGTATAATATTGTTCCATTTTCTTAAAGAAATAAGTTCGACTTAATTATATTAAAAGATGTAAGGAACATCATCAAAAGTAATGAGCCCTGCACCACCTGTCATATAAATCATATCTCCCACAATTGTCCTCCCCATCTCGCTAGTCAAAAAGACCGCCATATTAGCAATCTCTTCCGGGAGCGCAAATCTTCCTATTGGGTTAGTCGCAAAACTAATATCGTCCTTAACGTCTTCCTTCATAAGCATTGGTGTAGCAGTTGGACCAGGTGCTATTCCATTAACTGTTATAGAATAAGGAGCCAAATCTTTGGCTAAGCCTAATGTTAGTCCTCTAATACCCCATTTACTCAGCGTATAGGCAGAAACAGCAGGTCGTAAGCATGAACTTGAACCAATATTCAGGATATTCCCATGAATATTATTCTCTTTCATATACTTGCCCACTATTTGCGCTAAGAAAAACGAACCTTTCAGGTTAGTGTCAAGAATAGAATCGTACTCCGCTTCTGTACATTCGCGTATGTCGCCACCTACCAAACCTGCATTGTTAACAAGAATATCTATTTTATGTGAATCAAATAAACTAAGAATCTCCTCTATACAGGAAGGAAATTTGGAAATTTGAATATTGTTCATCACAATACCTTTTACTTTTCCTCTTTCAGTACAATTTTCAATCTGACGACAAGCATCTTCTAGTTTATCCTTATTTCTTCCTGTAATAACGACTTCTGCTCCTGCTCTGACGAAAGCCTTCGCAATTTCCATTCCTATGCCACTAGTACCGCCTGTTACAACAGCATTTCTATTCGCTAACATTTCTGAGGGGCCCAAAACCCGGACATCAGAGTATACTTGCTTTATTGGAACTCCGCTAAATACATATTCGAGTCCTCTTTTTACATATTTTTTTAATGACATAAAAATGGATTATATTACAATTTAAATTTACTGTTTTTCTATTTTCTTTTTTATTGGTGTCCGATAAAAAATTAAGCTGAGCCAACAGAAAAGGGGACAAACCTTTCGGCAAGTCCCCAAAGATTTGTAATTTTGCGTTTGCTACAACTCAAATTTCAAATCTAT
>Ga0247608_10005765_pt1 | contig 13290 bp, 8 predicted proteins | sample 176DNAGHGlowgp2_FD_193490 | JGI IMG/M metagenome (GOLD analysis project Ga0247608, IMG submission 193490) | Sheep rumen microbial communities from Palmerston North, Manawatu-Wanganui, New Zealand - 1766 DNA GHGlow gp2 | ecosystem: Host-associated > Mammals > Digestive system > Stomach > Rumen ...
TTGAACATATCTAACATAGCTGTTACATCATCAAGTACACCAGGACTTAAGATAGAAGTGGTTTCAGAAATGCCAGCTTCTCCAGATTCAAATACACTCTATTTGGTTACAGAATCATAAATAAATGAATTGTTAATTATGAATGGTTTTAATTTATCAGATATAACAGATGCAAGATTAGGTGCTACAACTTTAGGTAGCATCTATCTTGGATATACTAAACTTTGGCCACTTGCTATTGATTATTCACGAGAATATCTTACTATTAAATCTTTAGCAGATAATAATACAATTAAATTTATTAAATTAGCCATAACTTCAAAGGCTGAAACAAAAACTATATATTGGTCAAGTGATAAGGCAACATGGAACAGTGTATCGTCATCAGAATCAGGTACTACTATTAAGACATTAAGCAATAATGAAAAAATTTATATAAAAGGTAGTAATAATTATTATGGATCCGATGAATGGGGATATAATTATTTTAGTTCTGATTATGAATTTAATATTTCTGGAAATATAATGTCATTAATATATGGAGACAATTTCATTGGTCAGACTACATTGCCGTCTGCTTCATATATTTTTAGTTTTATATTTGAAAGGTCAAAAGTAGTTGATGCATCTAATCTTATATTGCCTGCAACAATATTAGCAGATAGTTGTTATAGTGGTATGTTCGGATATTGTAATAGTCTTACAACTGCACCAGAATTGCCAGCTACTACATTAGCAGATAGTTGTTATACTTATATGTTCTATAATTGTACATCATTGGCAACTGCACCAGAATTGCCAGCTACTACATTAGCAGATAGTTGTTACTATCAGATGTTCAGTAATTGTACATCATTGGCAACTGCACCAGAATTGCCAGCTACTACATTAGCAAGTTACTGTTATCAAAGTATGTTTGGTGGTTGTTCTTCACTTACAACTGCACCAGCATTGCCTGCTACTACATTAGCAATTAGCTGTTATAATGAAATGTTCTATGGTTGTACTTCACTTACAACTGCACCAGAATTACCTGCAACAACATTAGCTAATTATTGTTATAGTCAAATGTTCTATGATTGTACTTCACTCAATTATATTAAGATGCTTGCAACAGATATATCTGCAACTAATTGTCTGGAATACTGGGTAGATAGCGTTGCTTCAACTGGTACATTCGTTAAAGACTATAACTTGAAATCTATTCCTATCAATTCTGCATCTGGTATACCTACAGGCTGGACTATTAAAGAAGTAAATATAGATTATTCACAAGAACCATTTACTATTGAAGCATTAGAAGATAATGTTACTATAAGTATAAATAATCAAAAGGCATGTCAATTGACATATACAAAAAATGGTGTTGCATCACAGACACTTACAGTATCAGCTAATGTTACAGAAGCACTTAACGTGACATTAGATACTGGTGATATATGTACTTTTACATCTGCAAGATGGATTCAAGATAGAGCAAAAGGTCATTTTATTGTAAGTGGTCAATTCAAAGTATATGGTAATTTTATGTCTCTTAAAAATTATTCAACATCAATTGATACTCAAGGTTGTGAAGGTGCATTAAAAGATAACGTGGGATTAATTGATGCTTCAAATTTAGTAATGCCAGCCACTTCACTTGGTCAAAATGCATACAATTCATTCTTTAACGGATGTACATCATTAGTTAGTGCTCCTAAAGAATTACCAGTCAACGGAGATAATACACATGCATTAATGTTTGCAAATTGTACTTCATTAATTAACCCACCAAAATTATTATTTACAAATATTGGTAATGGTGGATGCAATCAGATGTTTAGAGGATGTACATCATTAGTAAAAGCACCAGACCTTAATATTACAAATGTTGGAACATGGGGATGCTATCAGATGTTCTATGGTTGTTCATCACTTAATTATTTGAAATGCATGGCAACTACAAAAGATGGTAATAGTAACTTTAGTTCGTGGTTATATGGTGTTGCATCATCAGGTACATTTGTAAAGGATGCAAATTCTACATTATGGGGTAGCGGTTCAAGCGGCATACCTTCAGGTTGGACAGTAACCAATGTATAATTTAATGTACTATATAAATATAAATAAATTTACATAATAATGACACCAGATAAAAAAGATACAATTCAATATTCTTCTGCTGTAGGAACATTAATTACAGGTATAGTAATGTGTTTTCTGTCATTCTTCTTTAACAACTATCAGATACATGATTCAGCATTATGGTATTTTGGAGAATCATGTGTATTTGCTGGTGGTGTATTTGGGGTTAGTCTTTATATTAGGGGAGAAGTACAACGTATAAATACAAAAATTGACAAATTATTGAAATAGTATATAAAGTCCTTGGCCGTGCTAAGGCAATTAAAATAAATTTTCTTTCTATAAGACAATAAAAGGAGAGCTTTATTTGCTCTCCTTGTTTTTATAGTTCTTTACATATTCTTTCCACCATTTTACATCTTCATTAGATATTTCTTTAGTAAGTTCTTCTCTCTCTTGGAATTTCTCATCTGTAGGCAAAGGAAAGAACTCATCTGCTGTAATGTTCTTTTTCTTTAGATACGGTCTCAATGACGCTAGCATTATTTGTCTTGTCTGTGACCATGAAGCAGCTTCAGCAAAATCCAAGAACATCGTAGCAATTACAACATCTGGGATCTGCATTTCATCCAAGAAATATTCATGTGATACGATTTTATGATATATAACTAATATCTTATATAATTCAGTGAAAATTAATTGGTCTTTTTTTTACTTACCTTTTTTGTTTTCTTGTCTTCTTCTTGAGATAATACCTCATACTGTGCTTTAAGAACATCAACATACCATGCAGTAAAATCTGTTAAACATTTTTCTCCACCATTGTCATCTATAACATCCAAGAAATCAATCATTTTAATGATAGGTTTCTTTGCTTTTTGCAATGATGCAATTACTACTGAATAGAATAATGTAACTAAATCATTAGCATTAAGTGTATTGAAGTCAAGATTATGACCTGCAATTTGTTCGAAGTATAATGCACTTCTGAATGAATATACTAATTCGATTTGCTCATTATTGATTTTTAATGTCATAGTTTAGTCAAATATATTTGTTACTATTTTATAAAATATAGTACTATAAAAATATTTCATATTTAAATATGGCAAATCGTGTTTCCGTCGAAATTAACGCGAATGTAACTGGATTCCAGCAAGGAATGGAACAAGCCAGTCAAAGTGCACAACAGTACCAAACAGACATGCGTAAGATTTCTGACTCAACAATAAATTTCAATAAAGAATTACGTAATGCAAAAAGAGAAGCACAGAATCTTGCAGGCAGCTATGCTAAGTTAGATGCAGCAGCAAAGAACTCAGCATTTGGTAAAGAAATGAAACGTCAGTTAGACGAAGCAAAAAACAAAGCAGCCGAATTTATAGATATGCAAGGTGACTTGCAACAAGAGCTTAGAAACATGGCTTCTGATACACGTACATTAGATACATTATCTGAAGGTTTTGGTGTAATAGCAGATTCGGCTTCAACCGCATTAGGTGTAATAGCTCAGTTTACAGGCAATGAAGAAGATGCAAAACGTGCAGTAGTTGCATTTACTACAGCTCAGTCTGCATTAGGTGCAGTCACAAAGATACAGAATGCTTTACAGATGCAGTCAAATACAATGTTGGCTGTAACAAAAGTACAGACATTAGCCGCAGCGGCAGCAGCAAGAATAAAGACAGCAGCAGAAGGACAAGGCATAGTTGTAACAAAAGCAGCAACAGTAGCACAGGCAGCTTTTAATTCAGTCGCACTGGCTAATCCTTATGTATTGCTTGCAGCAGCAATTGCTGGTGTTTGTCTTGCAGTAGGCGCATATGTACTTGCTACACAAGACGCTGAAACAGAAACAGACAGACAAAACCGTAAGTTAGAAGAAGCAAAGAAACAATGGAATGAATATAAACAAAAGGTTGCAGAATCAGCAGCAAGTCAAGTAGCAGATTTCATTGCTTTACAGAAAGAATGGGAAGCACTTAAGACAACAGAAGAGAAAAACAAGTTCTTAGATGACAACAAGAACAAGTTTAAGGCAATGGGTCTTGAAATTGATGATGTCAATAAATTAGAAGAATTGTTTGTTAGAAATAGTGCGGCAGTAATAACAGCATTGAAAGCAAGAGCAGAAGCAGAAGCATGGGGAGAAATATATAAAGAACAACTTAAGAAGAAATTAGCTAATGATGCAAATCCATCTGTTGGTAATAATAGATTTTATGTGAGAGCTCATGCTGGAGACCAGATTTCTGATGAGGAAGCAAGACGTGCAAACATAAATAATATTGTTGCGTATCATGGACAGACCGCTACAACATCAAATATGTCTGGAACATATAGACGTGCAATTACTGAAGAAGAAGCTGCTCGTGTAAATGCTTTACGTATGGCTGATGCTCAAAAGAAATTGGCTGAAGAAAATGCAGTACTTACTAAGTTACTAAATAAATGGACTGAGTCATTAAGAGAAGCAAATTCTGCTTATGGACAATTAAGTACAACATTAACACATAGCAGTACGAAAGGTGGTAGTGGTGGAGGTGGAAGCACATCTTATACAGAGCATGAATTAACTGAATTAGAGAAATTAGAACAAAAAGTTAAGGAAATTGAAAAGATGCGTGCTGACATCAAAATTGATTCACCTAATGCAGAACAAATAATAAAAGAAACTGATGCTGCATTAAGAGAAGCAAAAGATGCTGTAATAAAATACAAGATAGCAGTAGGCATTGAAGTAGAACCATCTGAATTAGACAAATTAGAAGCAGATCTAAAAGAAAAAGAATTATTACTTAGAGCAGACATATCACAAGAAGAAAAGGATAAAGTCTATCAAGAAATACTTGAACTTAGAGATAAGATTGAAAAGGAGAAAATTGCAGCTCATATTATCATAGATCCGCAAATTGAAATAGATAATCATGTACGTCAGGCTATCAAGGATATAACAGAAAGTATCAACGTACAAGAAAAACCAAAATGGGATTTTAGTAATATTGCAGAGGTAGATCCAAGTCAAGCAAAAGCGCTTGAAAAGTTAGTACAACAGTATCATTTAGTATATGATGCAAGAGAACGTCTAATGCAGTTAATGAATGAAGGTGATGCATCAGATACTCAAATTGCTGAAGCACAAAAAGCATTAGAAGAAATGGGTCCATTATATGATGGCATATTAGATAGATTAAATTCATTCCAAGATGTTGATGATGCTGTTGGTAACTCAATCAAGAAAATGAAGAAACTTCAGAGTACAGTCAATCAAGTAGGTGAAGCAATACAATCTTGTGCTGATTTGTTTAGTGCATTAGGTGAAGCCGGCAATGATGAAGGGTTTGCTGTAATGGGTATCGTAGCTAAAGCAGTTGCAACAGTTGCATTATCATATGCGCAAGCTTTAGCATCTACTAAGACATGGGTTGACTGGTTAGCATTCGGTGTTACTGGTCTTGCAACTATGGTTAGTATGATTAGTTCTATCAAGCAAGCAACTGCAGGATATGCAGGTGGTGGTGTTATTGGTGGTAGCTCATATTCTGGAGACAGACTTTATGCTAGAGTCAATTCAGGAGAAATGATATTGAATAACAGGCAACAACGCAACTTATTCAATTTATTAGACAGTGATGTAATGCCACAAAAAGGTGGTACAAACGTACAAGTCACTGGAGTTATTCATGGTACAGACTTATTACTTGTACAAAAAAATACAAGTAAAGTAATGAAAAGAGCAGGCAATAAAATTATGATAATATAATATGCTATTTACAGGAACATTTAATACATACGACAATCAGCAAACATATTCAGTGTCAATAGGTGACACATCATCTGCTGATATAGTAAACATAATTGACCCATTGGAGACAGCCGAAGACAATACAATAGTTATGTTCGGACAAAGACCAGTGACTATCTCTTGCGACAGACAGGATTTGTCTAAACGTATAATCATAAGTCAAGCAGTCATAGAACTTGTGTCTAATGACGAATTGACAGATGAACTATTTGCTGATACAGACAGGACTATACCTGTTAGTATAGGACTTGACTCAACTACAATATTCTATGGATATGTTGATCCATTGCAGTTCAATCAAGGATATGCACATAGATATGAGACAATAACTATAAATGCAACTGACCCTCTTGGATCATTAGAAGGCATTACGGTTGATAAACTGCCTAATGTGACAACTGCAACTGAAATGACACCATGGGACTTAATCGAAGCAATATTAAATAAAGCAGGCATAACAGGAACAATCAATGATAGCATAAATGCAACTGTAAAAACAGCAATGCAGAATACGAAAATTCATATGATTAAGTTCTTTGGAGAAGACAAAGATGACTATTTCAACTGTTATGAAATATTAGAGTCAGTTTGCAAATACTTCAATTTGTATATTGCTATGAATGGACCAAACTCAGTAATATTGACAGGAACAATCAATAATGCACCTGTTGCACAGTCATTAGCACTTGATGCAATAGCAACAGATGATTCTACTTCAATTAGTACAGATGACATATATTCTCAGGTTAATGTAACTTGCAAGATAGATCCAGTTGAAGACCTTATCACATCATTTGATAATGAAGACAACTTATATTCAGACTATAATACACCAGTTAAGTATATGACTGAATATGTGTCTCCAGGAGAAGGTGTTGATGCATGGACTGGATTTAAAGAAGTAATTAATGATGAAGAAGTACACTATGAAGGTGTGTACACTGTTGATCAATTTGTATATGCATTTAGAAATGACAAATGGAATTTTGGTACAGGCAGTAAAAGTTATATAGAGGCATTAGGTGGAAGTATCAATCATAGCACAGGTGCAAAGACAAAGATGACAACAGACCAAAAATCACTATTGACATGGTTAGCACAGGCACCTTGTAAATGTGCGTTGGTTGGATTCGGTTCATCTGATAAAATAAAAGGTGTCAACAATAGAACATCAGTTACACCCGCTGCAAATGTTTCAATTGACAAATACTTAGTCATTTCATCTATGGGACAGTTTGCTAATGACAGTACTACATTAGATAATTATTCTACTATATTGTATAATTCTCAGCCATTATGTAAGTTCACAGGAATAGATGACAATGTACTGACACCAGCAGACAGTGAAATAACAAACTTCATACTTATATCTGGTAACATTTTGCTTAATCCATTACAAAGACTTACGGGACCATATTTTGAGACTGAAGCCCAGAAATTGACAAACTATTGGGATGTATGTAAGAATGCATTTGACTATACTGGCATATATTCTAGAAGAGGATGCTGGCATAATACAGTCCCATACGAGCAAAGCCCAGACGGAGCATATTATAATCAAAAATGGTACTCAGGAACAAATGGTGTATATGGTTATCTAAACAATAGTGAAAACAAGATGCTAAAATACGAATATTCTACTACAAGTGGCGGTCGTGATGACAGAATACTTAAAATGCCTGTTGTAGCATGTCAAATGAAAGTCGGAACAGGAGCAGATGCAAAATACTGTGTTGAAAAACTTTGGCTGGGTGATGAAGGAAAGAATACATTTGCATGGATGACACAAGCAGAACTTGATGCATTAGCAACACAGTTAGGATATACAGTATCGCCATCGTTTACGTTAGGCATAGATCCTACCATTGATGACTTCATTATAGGACAGAAATATCAGATAGCATCTACAGCAAACTATGAATTAGGATTGAACACAACTGGCATGGCAATTCCTATCAAGGTAAGTGATCATCTTAGCGGACCTATTGAGTTCAGTATTCTTGGTCCATATAATTCAGTGTTTAGAACATATACAGAATACTATCATGGATGGTGGTTCTGGGAACATGTAGAAGGCTATGATCCAAATGACAATATCATATTAGGAAACATCCAATCTATTATGCTGAACAACCTTAAGATAGAACTTACATCTGATAATGGTGGAATTAATGCTAATAAGTCAAATGCAGACAATGATTTAGTATATGCATCAGATATGAACCCAGTCTATATTGAGAAATTAGAAGAAGACTTTGAAATTTGCACACCGCCTACATTACAGCAATGCGCTGATAATGGAATAAAGGTCCAGACAAGTAATTCCTATGTGTTCAACTTGAATGATGAACCGTTCTTGGGATTTCAAAGTGGAGAAAACATAGTTAGACCAGAAGAATGCTATGTAGATTATATGTACAAAGAATATAGCGGAATGTCAAAGATACTTCAGACACAGGTTAAAGCAACTGCATTTACCAATGGTGTAAACGGCAATTTATTGAATAATGATATGCTTTCTAAATATTATACTGGTTTAGACATTGGAAACTGTAGATTGATGTCATATAATACTGATTTGAAATATAAGACAGTTGATGCTACATTCAGACAGCATAAAACTATATCAAACGAACAGATATAATTACATAGTTCTAAATAACTATTTTATATAAAATACATATTATGCAATAAATGGCAATTACAACATCGATCACTAATTTCGGTAAAGCGCACGACAAAGGCGAAGGTGGCGGAACAACTATAATATATGGCAATAACAATACAAGTGGTGCTGGAGGCGATTTAAGTCTATCTAGCATCACTGCTGGTGTTGGTACGATTAAGAAATTAAGTGGAACCCAGATAAACTATAATGAAGGTGCTATTACTTATTTTGCCAGTGGTGATGGAACTATAACTAAACTAAAAGGTGAAGAACTTAAATACACAAAAGCAAAGATAGGTGAACTAATATCTAATAGCATTGATAATTCAGGTAGCATAAGTACAAAAGACATATCTGCTGACAATGCATGGTTGAAAGAACTTCAGTCAAATAAGATAACAACTGAATATCTTACCGTGACAAAACAAGCCCATTTCTTTGAGCTTATAATTGACAAAGTTAAATCTGTTGGTGGAACTATGATTATGACAGCAGCAAATGCAGTCATAGACTATTCAAAAGCAGTAGATTCAAATGGTGATTACTTGTCTTCATTGACAGATCCAAACGCAGCATATTATGATGTGTTCTGGTTGGCACAAGAAAGCAACGGACGAAAAGTTACTAATGATTGGTTGCAATATGACCAAGCATATTGCCAGTCTTTCAATAATGTTAGTCAAGATGTAAACTATGATGTACAGAACAAATATTACTGGAGACTTGTGACAGATAGATTAGCAGATAGATATATGAATCTAAATACTGGTGCTGAACTACCTTTATCACAGGCAGCACAGGCAACGGTCAATTCTGTATATATCAATACACCAAGAATACTTTATGTTGCTGATAGCACCGAGACAACTATCGACACAGGATGGAATGGTAATGCACAGACATTAGATGACATAATAACAGGATCAGTATGGGAACAGACAAGTGGTGGTTCAGATGTTTTTCAAGGAACTATGACTACAACAAACACTGTGTTTGGTATTGAATTGAAACCTGTTGCTGATTCTACATTGACACAAGCAAATGGTAGCAAGTTCATATTAGATTGTTCAAGTGCAAGACTTAACATAGGAATATATTATACTGACGGAACAAGTGAATGGTTCCCAGCTCCTGATAATGCAACTACACATTATGAATATGTGCTTAAAGCAGAATATGACAGCACAAACAATGTATATATAAGTACAAATACATCTATTATTGAAGCAGTTGTAATTACTAATGCAGATGAAGTAGCATGGAAACTTGTTCATGGAATTAGACTTTCAAATACTATATGTGATGAAACTGTAGTACCTAATACGTCATCTATTCCAACAGCAGGTGATAACATATCTCAGTTAGGATATAGATATAATGAATTGCAAAACCCAACTGATACTGACATTGAAAGAGCAAGTGCTATCATCATATCTGCATGCCAGACACCAGACAAAGGTGAGACAGGACAACAATCAAGCATAAGAGGCATAACACCACCTTCTTATGCTCAATATGAACGCATAACTGACTTCCATTTGTCTAGATATAGAGGAACGTTCATGGATGCCAAAGGCTCTGAATTTCATGGAAGCTTCATTGCCACGAACGGTCAGTCAATAGAAGACATGATAGAAGAGATAGATACATCAGACTATCAGTTGTTTATTGCTTATTCTAATGCAGCAGATGGTTCAGTTGATTTTACTAAGACACCAGTATCAGGACAGACATATTCTTATATGGGATATTGTTCTAAATCAATTCCACAGGGCGAGACATATCAATCAGTAGAAGAAACATTGGTAGCATCTGACTATAAATGGTCATTGGTTCCTAGCAGTTCAGGAACACCTGGGCCTCAAGGTGAGCAAGGTCCAACAGGTCCACAAGGTCCTACAGGTCCACAGGGAGAAGATGCTGACTATTATACATACTATCCTATAGTTGAAAAAGCAATTGTTGATTCAAATGGTACATTAGGTGTATATTTGCAATATAAGATTGCTCATGTAGTTGGAACAACAGTTACTTATATAGATGCTTCAAATAGTGGATATCACATGAGAGCAAAAGGCAATCATAATAGTACATATCTTTTATTTACTGCTGACACAACAAATCATGTATCTACATATCAGAATTCAAACTATATGACTAACTATTCTGGTCAAAGTTCTAAACCTATATATTTCAATATATATTTGACAAAAGGAACTAATCATACAGTTGTGACACAATCAGTAGTTGCGGTAATATTTGATGCATCAGCAACACTGACGATAACAGATAGCATTCAAGCAACTGTATCTGGACATACTGAATCAATACAGCAAATCAATTCAGACATCAATAATATTGGAATGCCTAATCTTATAATGAACGGTGCGTTTAAGAAGGGAGCTACATATTGGAACAACTGGGGCACACCTACAACAAGAGAGATAACAACTGATTCAACCGGAAACAAATGGATGCACATAGTATCAAATCCATCTAATGTTACAGGTTCCGATAGGAACTGGCAAGGATATAGTCAAAATCATTATGCTGACTATGATATAACAGTTGAAGCAGGACAGAAGTACACTGTGTCATTGATGGCATATGCAGGTTCAGGAACACCTACAATTTGCGTAGGATTGCACTGGTTCATTCCTAGCAATACATCAACCACAGCCGATGGTCAAAGTTGGAATACATGGACTATAAACAGAACACCTACAAAATATACATGGACTGTAACAATTCCATCTGGCATGAATCATTTTAATATAATGGTTGGTGACAATACTAGATCAGTGCAGAACTTCTATATATCAAGTGTTAAGATAGAAAAAGGAGAAGTAGCAACTGATTGGACACCATCAATTGTAGAGACAGATGCATCTATCACAACATTGACTACAGGATATTCTCAAATAACACAGAACTTCAATGGAATACAATCAACCGTAAATAATCATACTACATCTATCAATAATCTTACAGGTGATGTCGAAAGTATATCTGAAGATGTAAGCCAGATAACACAAAGAGCAGACTCAATTGAAGCAAAGGTAAATGATGTAAGCGTTAAGATTGACAGCGGTCAAATCACTTTGAATGGTGACACAAATGTTAACGGAACATTAACATTGAGTGAAGCAGGTCAGGGATTCATTTTGGCTGGAAGTAATGGTAAGACACAAATAACACCAGAATCAATTGGAACATATGACAACTTCATTAATAATGCATCACCTAATGTTCTTGTAAATAATGTAATAAACAAACAAGTTTCTTGGGTTTCAGGCCAGTCAACAACAACTGCTTCTTGGTCTTTCTCTAATTCATTCGGAACTGTGCCAAGTGGAGTTACAATACCTTTAAGTGGCCAATCTATATCATTTAGAAACTATAATAGTGGTAATATATTAACACCATATAGTATAACAAATACATATAAAGTATATATAAATAATACACAAATTACTTCATTTACTAATTATTCTAATTATGTTTCTTCTGAAGTTGGGCGTTTTACAACTACATCATCTGGAACACTTAGAGTTGATGTAACAAGTTCAGTAACATTTAATACATCATCACTTAGAAATAATACAGTAATTGGTAGCTATAGCTATTATATCAAATTGCCTAAAGACATGTTTACGATGATTGGATATGATGGAATTGCAAGTAACTTCGGAAACAACAGCAGTGTGTATTTTGGTCCACAAGCAGCTTATCTTAGATATGGCAATCATGGGCTTAAGATAACATCTGATGGAATAATGAAGTTGAATCCTAATGGCAATGGAAACTACACTACACTTGACACTGTAAAAGTTACAAATATAACAGGTTCATCAAATACATATAATGTAGCAGATTTAGACGAGTTCTTAGTTGTAAATAGAAGCGGAACAACATATATACAGTTGCCTGCTGCATCTAATCATATAGGTAGAAAACTATACATTAAGAACAAATATTCTGGTGCTAGTGTATATATTAAGGGCACTATTAGAACTCATAATGATGTTGATACCACAACGCAAATATTTATAGGAAATAACTCAACTATGGTATTAAGTGATGGTACTGCATGGGTAAGATTCCATTGCGGTGACTAATACTAATTTTATATAGAGTGAAACGATAATGTTATAATGTAAATATCTGTAAATCAAAGACTTAGAATTGCTGAAAATTGTTAAAGATTTAAAATATCAAAACATTTCTTTACAATTTTTAGCAATTTTGTTGTCTATTATTGTTAATTTTGTACCGACATTAAACATTTATTCACCTTTAAAAATAAAGAATTATGAAAACTAAGAATGAAGTTAAGAACGTGACTGAGAACATCGTAAATGAACCACTTATGAGCGAGGAGCAGATGCAGCAATTCGTAGATGAGCATCTGAATCTGGTGCCGAGGAACCAAGTGGGAAAGTTCAACGAACTATCACTCGAACGCAAGGTGGGGAAGATCCAACTTTACATTGACTTTGCCAAGCAGAGAGAGGCAGCAAGGGAACGCAACCGCATTGTCAACAGGGTTAAGGAACTATTTGAGAAGAGAAAAGCAAGCTTGGAAGAAGTGAAGGATGTCGCCAAGCTATGCGAGGACTTCATCAGCACCTTCAAGCAGAGACAGATTGATGAGATTGATGCAGAGATTCGCAAGTTGCAGATGATGAAGGATTCACTTAACGATTAAAAAGAGGGGGTCAACCCCCTCTTTTTTTTTGTCTAACATAAACTA
>Ga0247608_10005766_pt1 | contig 13286 bp, 9 predicted proteins | sample 176DNAGHGlowgp2_FD_193490 | JGI IMG/M metagenome (GOLD analysis project Ga0247608, IMG submission 193490) | Sheep rumen microbial communities from Palmerston North, Manawatu-Wanganui, New Zealand - 1766 DNA GHGlow gp2 | ecosystem: Host-associated > Mammals > Digestive system > Stomach > Rumen ...
TTTCGTGACCATATCTTTCTCTCCTTGCCTTCGCACTTAAACGCGTTTATGCGTAGACGCTTTAAAGCCATAAAGTGTTAAAGCAATTATATGCCCGTTTTCCCGCTCTTGTCAACAGAAAATATTAATGTAAACCGCCGGTTGACAAACTGAAAAGTCGGATTTATGGAATGCAACCGCCCCCAAAAATAAGATTTAGGTGTAAAATAAATCACGGAGGGGCACAGCCCGGAAAGGAACAATATGATATTAGCAGACAAAATAATCAACGAAAGAAAGAAAAACGGATGGTCGCAGGAAGAACTGGCGGATATGCTTTCGGTCTCAAGACAGTCCGTATCCAAATGGGAAGGCGCGCAGGCAGTTCCGGACCTTAACCGTATAATACAGATGGCCGAACTGTTTGGCGTAACAACCGATTACTTATTAAAAGATGAGATCGAGGATCCCGGAAACTCCGTATCCGACAGCGCCGATGAATCGCAAAGTCTTCGCAAGGTTTCATTGGAAGACGCAAGCAGATACATCAATACTGTTGCCAAAAACACACCCAGCGCAATAGTCGCAACCGTTCTTTTTGTATTATGCGCAGCTCCCCTAATATTGCTTGCGGGACTTTCAGTGTCTTTTGAAAACATAATGTCTCAGAATACCGCAGTCCTTATCGGTCTTATCACTTTATTCGTAGCGATCGCTGTCGGAGTATTGTTGTGGATAATGATCGAATCCCGGGAAAAGGAATTTGAATTTCTCAAAAAGGAAGATTTCGAGACACTCTACGGTGTATCCGGTATGGTAAAAGAAAAGAAAACTCTGTTTGACAAAAAGAGAACGATCCTTAATTCAATAGCCGTGATGCTGTTCATATTAAGTCCCGTCGGAGTCATCACCGCCGCTTTGACAGGATCTTCCAACATGGCGATCATTCTGTGTGTGGATCTGATACTTATCATGGTAGCCGTCGGAGTCGGAATATTATTATATACTTCACGTATCGGCGGTTCCTACGATCTTCTGCTCGGAGAAGGTAAACTCAGCAAATCTGAGCGTCGGATCAATAAAAAAATGGATGCTTTCAACGGTATATACTGGTGTCTGGTCGTAGCGGGATTCATGTTCGCAGGTCTTGGATTCGGCAAATGGAATCTCGCCGGTGTGATCTTCCCGATAGCCGGAGTACTTTATGCCGCAGTATACGGGATCACCAAGATGCTCATAACCAAAGATGAAGACTAAAACGTAAAAAAGCCATAATTTGATATGTTTCCTCAAGAAACGATCAAACCGCCATGTCCGTAAACAATTTACGACATGGCGGTTTTTGATCTTTCTTTAACATATTCACGCGAAGATATGTTTATTTTATTCGTATCTCAACGCTTCGATGGGATCCATCTTGGCTGCTTTGTTGGCAGGATAGTATCCGAAGAATACACCTATCGCCATTGAGAAAATAAGCGATATCAGAATACTCTTTATCGAAGGCACGGCTGCCGCGCTCATGAGTTTTGCCGCCAGCATACCAAGCCCGATACCCAATGATACTCCGATCGCACCGCCGATCAGGCATATTACCACCGCTTCCACGATAAACTGTGTCCTGATAGAACTGTTGGGAGCACCGAGTGCTTTTCTGGTACCGATCTCACGTGTACGCTCGGTTATGGATACCAGCATGATGTTCATAACGCCAATCCCGCCTACCAGAAGAGCAATCCCCGCTATTACCGAGATGGCAAGCGTAACCTTGTTCATCATATCGGACATCTTTTCGGTGACCGAGGCAAGACACATCGCTTTTGCATCGAGTACTTTGTGATTTCTGTAGTACGATCCGAAAAATGCCTGAGTCTTCTTGGCAAACTCATTGGGATCCACTCCTTGCTTTGTAATAACCGAAAAATTGGTATATGTATCATAATGCTTTATGACCTGGGCTGCCTTTAGAGGTATATAGACCTCTGTAGACATATTAAAGCTGCCCATCATCATAAGTGCCATTGCGCCGTTAACATCAGCCGCCTTATAAACACCTACAACCGTAAACGTTTTTTCCTTGTCTTCTCCGGCGACGGAAAACGATTGTCCTACGGCCGACTCGGAATCGCCAAACAGTTTTTCCGCACATTTCTCGGAAATAAGGCAAAGCAGTCTGCCTTCTTTTAACTCGTCGGCGGTAAACAAACGTCCCGCAACGATCTTGGGGTCTTTCTCGACAAGTCCGCCCGCACTGTATCCCGTAACGCTTACATTGGCGTTTTGTTTACCGTTTGAAGCACTGCCCTGAAGCGCTTCGCAGGAAAGAGATATCGCATAGATCTCGTCGGAATATTCATTTTTAAAATCACGTATCATTTCATCGGTAAAGAAATCTTCAGGATCGAACTTACGGGTATTTTTGTCCTTTTCGAATATGTAGCCCTCTTCGGTCATTTCGTCATGTTCTTCCTTAAAATCGATATAGACATTTACATTGTTGGCTCCCATCGAAAGCATCGAATCGGAAACCGCGGATGTAATGGAATCTCCCACGGTTACAATGGCTATTACGGAAGATATACCTATGATTATGCCAAGCATGGTAAGAAGAGACCTCATTTTGTTGGCACGAAGGCTTTGAAATGCAAGTCTTACGTTTTCAAAAAACAATGTCATGATGCATCCACCGCCCTTCCAAGGCCCGCTCTGATACCTGTGATCTTTCCGTCTTTAAGAGAAATAATCCGCTCCGTTTCTTCGGCAAGCTCGGGCGAGTGTGTAATGAGAATAACCGTCTTACCCTGTTCTTTGTGAAGTTTATGAAAAATATCCATGACCATACGTCCGGTTTTTGAATCAAGGGCTCCCGTAGGCTCATCGGCAAGTATGATCGAAGGATCGTTACTCATGGCGCGTGCTATGGCCACACGCTGCTTCTGACCGCCGGAGAGTTCTTCGGGGAAGTGCTTCATGCGGTCACCCATACCTACTTCGGTGAGCAGTTCTTTGGCCCGCTCGACTCTTGCCTTGGCGGGCATACCTGCGTAGAGCATCGGCATTTCCACATTTTTAAGCGCATTTGTCTTGGCAATGAGATTATAGGTCTGGAACACAAAGCCTATCTTTTTGTTGCGGATCCCCGAAAGTTCATAGTCTTCGGCACCGCTTACATCGACACCGTCCAAAACATAACTGCCTTCAGTAGGCCTGTCAAGAGCTCCGATAATGTTCATGAGCGTTGATTTTCCCGAACCGGATGCACCGACTATGGCTACAAACTCGCCCTTATAGATATCTATGTCAACACCGTCGAGTGCGGCAAGTTCATTGGGTGTATCTATAAAATATTTCTTGACTATACCGCGAAGTTCGATGGTCTTTTCTCTCGTTTCGTCCACTTTAGAAGCCTCCTTCTTCCTCGGTTTCATAAAGAAGTGACTCTAAATCCATGAAATCTCCGAGTTCACGCATAACCTTGATCTCATCGCCCTCTTTGATATCTCCGGATGCGATCTCAACATAGTAATCGTTAGAATTTCCGACGGTTATCGGAATTTTTTCGTACGAGCCGTCTGCGTTCTTTTTCTCGACAAAAGGTGCTTCATTCTCATCGTACTGAACCGCGTCAAACGGTACGGTCAGAGTGTTTGGAGTTTCGTTTAGTATAATGCTTAGCTTGGCCGTCATATCAAGCCTTAAGTTATCGTTTTTGGTATCTATCGAAACAAGGACTCTGTATACAACATTGTTGCCACCCGGAACCGCTCTCGGGGAAACCTCGATGACTTTACCGTTTAATATCTCATCGCCGGTACCGTTTGTCTTAATGACCGCTTTCTGCCCGACTTTGATCTTGCTGATCTCATACTCATCGATAAGTGTTTCAACTTCATATGAAGACGTATCTTCAATAGTAAGAATGGGGTTTCCCATATAAGTATCATCCGTTGTTAAACTGATGGATGTGACGATACCCGATGCGGGCGCATATACATTGCAGGCGGCTATCATTTCTTCCACATCCGCAACCGTCTTCTCTGCTGCGGTTACCGTGTTGTCCTTTGAAATGCTTGCGGAGTTAACGGTGTCCTTGCCTGATGCGATCAGTGATGCCGCTTTCCTGTCGGCGTCTTCATTGGCCTGCTTGAGCTGGTCGTATGTCCCTTCGATCTGATTTATCTGAGTTACGCACTGATTGTAATTTGCAAGGTGCTGTGCCGAAGCTGACTGAGCTGCCGAATATGCTGCGGTAGCCGAGTCAAGTTCCGCTTTTGCTGCGGTAAATGCGTTTGTGGCATCCACAAAATCGCTTCCCGATACGTCCGGGGAATTAAGGGCCGCCGAAGCCGCTGCGACCTTTTGGGTAGCGCTTTGCACAGCCTGCTCGTATTTTTTTTCTTCTTCAAGCGCATGCCAGTACTGGTCGTATGCCTGATTCTTTAAAGCTTCGTAATCTTCGACCTCTTTCTTGGCATCGCTTAACTTCTTGTCATTTCTTTCCTTGGCGATATCCGCATCCGCTTTGGTCTCATTTAACGATCTGCTGGCGGAATTAAGTGTGATGTTTGCGCTCGCTTTGGTATTCTTAAGTGCGTGATTTGCTTCTTCAAGCTGTTTTTCAAGATCATCCGTGTAAAAAGAACACAACAGGTCTCCCTCGTTAACGTGATCACCCACGGAAACATTTATGCTTTTCACCTTTACCTTACTGACTTCGGCGCTTACGGGATGCGAAGCTTTGCTGATCACGGTGCCGCTTGCGGCAACTACTTCGGAAAGGTCCCGCTTTTCTGCAACTACCGTTTCATACTGCATTGCGGCAAGCATCTTTTGTGCCTCTTTCATTGCACGGTTGATAAAGACCGCTATGCCTATGATGATGGCTGCGATCACGCACAAAACTATGATCCCGACTTTGTGTCTTGCAAAAAAGTTCTTTTTCTTCATGATACTGTCCCCTTATGATCTCTTGAAATCGGCCGAATGTATGCGCATCAGCGAATTTCATTAATTATTTATCGTTTATCGATAACTAATATATACGCTTAAAATTCGTTTGTCAACAAAAATTTATCGTTTTTCGATAAATTTAAGATTCGGGCCCACGCAGATGGCAGAAAAAGATCATAACAAAAAGACCGGAAGCTTTTGCTTCCGGCCTTTGACTTTACATCATATTGTTAAAAAGCCTTTACCTCGTCTGTTGTCACGAAGTCAAGATTGAGAAGTTTGATGGCTTCCATAGCCGCTTCTTTGTCGGCAGGCTTGATGACTATGCAGGCGTTTTCGTCTTTGGTGGAAAGTGCATACATATATTCTATCGAAATTCCCGCATCGGATATCGTCTTAACAACACCCTGTAACGAACCTACGGTATGAGGAAGTTTGATCGCCATCACATCCGTAAGATGTGCGGAAAAACCTGCTTTTTTAAGAGCCTCTTTGGCTCGTTCGGCGTCAGCGACTATCATTCTGAGCACACCGTAATCACTTGAATCCGCAAGGCTTAAAGATACGATATTGATGTTTTCCTCTTTGATGACTTCGAGTGCCGACTGTAAACGTCCCGCACTGTTTTCAAGAAATACCGAAACCTGTTTGATCAGCATATGATCCCCCTCCTAACTTAATCAAATACACGTTTGTCGATAACATGAACACTCTTGCCCTCATGGCGGTCAAGTGTCTTGGGTTCAACGAGCTTAACCTTAACGGCAATACCGATAGCCTGCTTGAGCACGCCTTCGATCTTTTTGGTGAGTTTCTCAAGTTCCTTGATCTCATCCGAGAAGAAACGTTCCTCGACTTCAACCTGTACTTCTACGGTATCAAGGTTGCTTACACGGTCGACAATGATCATGTAATGAGGAAGTGTTCCCGACATTTCAAGAAGAGCGGCTTCGATCTGTGACGGAAATACGTTAACACCGCGTAAGATGAGCATGTCATCCGAGCGGCCTTTAAATCTTGAAATACGCGCTGTTGTACGTCCGCATTCACAAGGAGTTCTGTCAATACTTGTAAGATCCTTGGTACGATAACGGATGAGCGGAATGCCTTCTTTGGTAAGTGTTGTGAATACAAGTTCTCCTTCTTCACCATCGCCCACAGGCTCGAAAGTCTTGGGAGAAATGATCTCGGGCAGGAAATGATCTTCCTGAACATGGAGACCTTTATGGAATTCACAATCGCAGGCAACACCCGGTCCCATGATCTCCGAAAGACCGTAGATATCATGACAGTTCACATGAAGCTTTTCTTCTATCTGCAGTCTCATCTTTTCCGTCCAGGGTTCCGCACCGCATACTGCCGTACGAAGTTTGATCTTATCAAGATCGCCGCCTTCGATTATAGTTTCCGCGATATGAAGAAGATACGACGGTGTACACATGATACCGGTAACGCCGAAATCCTTCATCATGGTGATGAGTTTTTTGGTGTTACCCGTAGACATCGGAACAACGGTCGCGCCGGTATTCTCAACTCCGTAATGTGCACCGAGTCCTCCGGTGAAAAGTCCGTATCCGTATGCGACCTGCACGATATCGTTTTTGCCGACACCGCACATGGTAAGTGCACGGGATACGCACTCCGACCATGTATCGATATCTCTTCTTGTATAACCTACTACGGTTGCCTTACCGGTAGTGCCGCTCGATGCATGAATACGCACGATCTCAGACTGGGGAGCGGCGAACAGGCCGAAAGGATATGTATCTCTTAAATCGTCTTTAGTGGTATAAGGGAGTTTTGAAAGATCCTCAAGTCCTCTTATATCGCCGGGCTCTAAGCCCTTTGCCTGCATTTTTTTACGATAGTATTCCACATTGTGGTATACATAGTTGACAATTTTAACTAAACGTGCACCCTGAAGGACGCTCATTTCGTCCCGCGACATGCATTCTTTGGATTCGTTCCATATTTTGTTCATATCTTTATCCTCGCATTCTTAACTTAAGTTACAGCGGGACAATAAACACCCGGGCAGGAAATCCCAGTTAAATCCCTGCTCGGGACCTAAAACTCGAACCCTTTGATAAATGCCTGTTTGTTGATATCGATCGTTTTGGGCGGAACGGTCTTCTCGATCACGTCCAGCCACTGCTCTTTTGTGAAATTCATATGCTTGGCTGCCATTCCGAGCACGATTATGTTAAACACTTTGGGATTGCCCATCTTTAAGGCTTCTCCCTGGGCATCTATCGAATAAACTTTATATTTTTTGCTGAGACCTTCAATAATATCGGCAGGATATTCGGCCGCTCCTGTAACTACCGGCATCGGATCGATCCTCTGGTCGTTTACTATAAGCACTCCGTCGGGTTTAAGGAAATGAGCGTATCTTAATGCTTCAAGCCTTTCAAATGCTATCAGCACATCCGCGCATCCCTCTTCCACTATGGGCTCCGCAACCTTTTCACCGTATCTTACATAAGTGACAACCGAACCGCCGCGCTGGGCCATTCCGTGTACTTCGGACAATTTTACGTCATATCCTGCGGTCAGCATTATCGAACCGAGTATCCTGCTGGTAAGGAGTGTTCCCTGTCCGCCGACACCGACGATCATAATATTCTTTGTTTCCATATCTCCCTACCTCTCTGTCTTTTCAATAGCATCAAACTTACACATCTGCATGCAAAGTCCGCAGCCGTTACACATCGTTGCATCGATCGAAACGGTACCGTCCGCGTTTTTGGTAAGTGCGGGACATCCCGGTCTTAAACATGCGCCGCACTTCTTACACTTCTCGGAAACGGGCTTACATACATAAGGGAACTTAAGTCCTTTGAGAAGTGCACACGGAGCCTTGCATATTACAACGCTTACCGCATCGCGGTTAACTTCTTCCCTGATGACCTTTGTAAGCGCTTCCTGATCGTAAGAATCAACTTCAACAACATTGTCGATCCCCATGGACTTGCAAAGGTTATAAATACTTATTGCATAAGTAGGCTCACCCATTAAAGTCTTGCCCGTAGCGGCGTGATCCTGGTGTCCGGTCATACCCGTAGTTGAATTATCAAGTATGAGTACGGTACCGGTAGCCTTGTTGTATACCATGTTCATGAGCGAATTAACGCCGGTATGCAGGAATGTGGAATCACCGATAACGGCTACCCAGTCCTTTATGAACTCACGGCCTCTTGCTTTTTCCATTCCGTGAAGAGTGGAGATCGAAGAGCCCATGCAGACTGCGGTATCCACAACATTCAAAGGTGCGATGGCACCGAGAGTATAACAGCCGATATCGCCGGCTGCGTGGATCTTTAAGTTCTTAAGTGCGGTATATACGCTTCTGTGAGGACATCCGGGACAAAGTATCGGAGGTCTTGCGGGTACATCTGCAGGATCGTCAAACGAAACGCTTCCGTTAAGCACCTTTCTTAACATATTGGCGCTGTATTCACCCTGAACGGTAAAAACTTCCTTGCCGATACATTCAATACCCATTGCCCGTACCTGTTCTTCGATAACAGGTTCGAGTTCCTCGAAAATATAGAGTTTTTCAACGCTTGCGGCAAATTCCTTTATAAGGTTCTTTGGAAGCGGGTTGACAAGACCAAGCTTTAATACGCTTGCATCGGGGCAGACTTCCTTGACATACTGATAAGCTATACCGCTTGTTATAAAGCCGATCTTGTTATCGCCCTTTTCTATCCTGTTTATGGAAAAAGAAGATGCGTCGTCAGCCATCTTTTTAAGGCGCTCCTCTACATACACATGGCGCTTCTTGGCCATTCCGGGCATCATGACATTTTTCATGGCATTGCGCTCATAGGGCTTGTCGGGAATCTCTTTTCTTTCTTCAAGCGTAACAAGACCCTGAGAATGTCCGAGTCTTGTGGTAGTACGCATGATGATCGGTGTATCGTACTGTTCGGAAAGATCGAATGCGATCTTGATAAAATCCTTGGCTTCCTGGGAATCCGAAGGTTCGATAACGGGAACCATGGATGCACGGCCGATCATTCTCGTATCCTGCTCATTCTGGGATGAGTAAAGACCGGGATCGTCGGCTACCACAACTACCATTCCGCCGTTTACGCCGATATATGAAACCGTATATAACGGGTCGCTGGCAACGTTTAATCCCACGTGCTTCATACTGCACATGGATCTTGCACCGCTCATGGATGCTCCGATGGCTACTTCGCAAGCCACCTTTTCGTTGGGTGACCACTCACAGTAAACTTCCGGATAATTTACAAGGTTTTCACTGATCTCAGTACTGGGAGTTCCGGGATAAGCCGCGCTTACCTTTACTCCCGCTTCATATGCGCCCCTTGCAATGGCTGCATTTCCAAGCATTAATTTTCGTTCCACTTTTCTTTTTCCTTTTTCACTTTAGTACTTTAAATAGATGATAAATAATATACCATTCCGTTCGCAATTTGTAAACCTTTAGGAATCAACAATTTGCCGATACGTAAAAACAGGGATACCGCATGCGGTATCCCTGCAAGTAAATCGTATGACCGGTATTACTGGAACAACTTGGTCACCAGTCCTTCTTCCTCTTCTTTTCTCTTCAAAAGAAGTGTCTGGTAATCATTTATCACTTCGTTCTTTTTCTGATCCGTGACCGCTTTGGCGATGTCGAGGTCTTCGATCTTACTGCGAGAAGAAAGAACATTTTCGGCAGTATTAAGATTGGACTTGTATGCATATTCAAGCGCATTTGTCTGTGATCCTATGTTGCTTCTGTTGGTGCTTACTCTTTCAAGTGCCTCATCGATCTTGGTAATATCAAAATCGGGTTTTGTTACGTCGTAATCTTCGATACCGAGAGCGTTTAACGTAGCGTTTTCCATCTGAATGCTCATGCCCTTTCCATCGGGATTGGCCGCAACTTCCATCGTCGCATAAGAACCGTCCAAAAGATTTTTCTCATTGTACTGAGTATCTCTTGCGATCTGCTCGATGCCTTCCATAAGACCGCTTATCTCAGTCTGGATCGCCTCCTTTTCCTCGGGTCCGTTAAGACCGTTGGAAGCCTTTACGCTTAACTCGCGGATCCTCTGAAGATAATCGGTGATCTGATCGAGCGCTCCGTCAGAAACTTTGAGACTGTCCTTGGCGTCGTTTATATTTTCGGCGCCCTGATTAAGTGCTCTTTCCTCGGCTTCAAGCTTTTTGCCTATTGCAAGTTCCGATGCGCCGTCGGCTGCCTTGTTGATGGCTTTGCCGCTTGCTATATCCCCATAATTCCCAACTGACTGTATACTGCTCATTTCAGCTCCTTTCTGTGCGGCGCGCTTTGTGGCAACCGCTCTCATCGCCTTGACATCTTCGACCGCAATGTCTATAGCCGCAACCGTCTTGGGGTCCGGTATTTCGTTTTTGGCCATATACTGCTCAACAGATAACGGCATGGCAGGTTTGGCCATTGATACAGTTTCCGCTGCCATATTCACACTCCTTTGCCCTCATAAGGGGACTTGTGCATAACTCCATAGGTGCAAATATTATAGCTCATTCTGACAATTATTGCAAGTGTTTTGAATTGTCAGATATTTTATGATTCTTCAGTGATCACGGGGCTTTCTTCCGTTTTCTTTTCCCTCATGAACATATCATATATACAGGGTACGACCACCAGGGTCATAAGTGTTCCGTATATCATACCTCCGATAACGACTATGGCAAGAGGTCTTGACATGTCCGCTCCCATCTTGGTGGAGAATGCCATCGTGAGAAGTGCAAGTATCGTGGTCATGGCGGTCATCAAAACGGGACGGAGTCTCGTAACGCCCGCATCCACTATCGCATCCTGTTTTGCAAGGCCTTCTGCGCGGCGCTGATTTATATAATCCACCAGCACGATACCGTTGTTGACTATGATACCGGACAGCATTACAAAACCGATCATCGCAACTATGCTGATCTCATACCCCGACATGAACAGCGCAAACAATCCGCCCGTAAATGCAAGCGGGATCGTAAACATGATGATGAACGGAGATCCCAGTGACTGGAACTGCGCTACCATGATAAGATATATGAACACAACCGCCAAAACGAGCATGAGAAGGAGCTGTTTTAACGCATCCACGATCATCTCGTTTTCGCCTTCATACTCTATTCGGCAACCTGCGGGAACATCGAGTTTGTCGATCGCTTTGTAAACATCGTTTGATACAAAAGAAATGTTGTGGCCTTCCGCGATCGAAGCGGAAACGCTCACATATCTGGTCTGTCCCTTACGGTTTATGGTCTGCATGCCCATTCCGTCTTCGAAATCGGCTATCTCCTTTAATGCGACCGTTTCTTCTTTGCCGTCGTCATTGGTATATTTTATGGGAAGTTCCCTGATATCTTCGCGGTTTAATTTCTTGTCTGAATCACTTTCCACATAAACCGAAATATCTTCGGTATCGGTTACCAAAGTCGTGGCAACCGAAGGATCTTTGAGCCTGTCATTGATCTGTGTAAAGACTGTAGCCACGGTAAGTCCTTTAAGCGATGCTTTTTCCCTGTCGATATGTACACGAAGTTCGGGATCCGCGTCTTCTACACCGCTTGATACCTTATCGACTCCCTCGACTTTTTCCATTGTATGCATGACATCTTCGGCAACGGAATATATCTTATCAAGATCCCGGCCCTTTACCTCTACCACGATACCGCTGCTGCCGAGCGCCGACATATCCATAGTAGCTGTCTCTACCGAAACATTTACACCTTCAAAGTCGCTTGCGAGCTCTTTGATCTTTGCGGCAAGCTCGTCGGAGGAAAGTTTACGCTTCTCGGCAGTGGTGACATAGATGGTTGAATTACGCACCGTTTCGGCCGAAGTCGTTGCTCCCAGCAGATTAAGTGTCGATGAAGAAGCCATGGCACCGACATCGATCACGTCTTCAATCGAAGATAATCTCTCGACCATGATATCGGTCTGAGCCTTGACATCGGTAACACCCTTTTCTTCATCACCCGAAAGCGAAACCGTGATCTGAGGCGATTCCATCTCGGGGAAATATGCCATACCGTTTTGATATGCCAGAAATGCCGAAAGAGCCAGAAGTACGATCGAAAGTCCCAGTACAACAGGCTTAAACTTAAGGCACAGCCTTAAGAATTTCTCGTAAGCTCCGTACATAAAGCCCTTTTTACCTTCTTCACGGGATTTGATCTTTTTAAGCATTCCCGCCGCACACGCAGGCACAACGGTAAGAGCCACAAGAAGGCTTGCCATCAGTGAAAAGGCTATCGTAAGGCCCATATCCACAAACAGCTGTCTTGTAAGGCCTTCCGTAAACACTATGGGCAAAAATACACTTACGGTGGTAAGAGTCGATGCAAGTATCGCACCCGCCACTTCGCGCGCTCCCTTGACCGCGGCTTCTTTTACATCCATTCCGAGGTTTCTTAAGCGGTATATGTTCTCGATAACGACGATGGAGTTGTCCACCAGCATTCCGACACCGAGCGCAAGGCCCGAAAGCGAGATGATATTAAGCGTAACGCCCGAAAAGTACATACATACGACTGCGGAGATAAGGCTCACGGGGATCGATATCGCTATGATGAGCGTAGGTCTTATGTCGCGTAAAAAGAAAATGAGTATGATGACCGCCAGCAGTCCGCCGATAAGGACATTTTCAAAGATCGTGTTCATGACAAGGTCGATATAAACGCCCTGGTCCATGAGCTCTATGATATCGACATCGCCGTATTGTTCCCTTAATTCGTCAAATCTTGCCTTGATGGAATCAGAAACTGTACCGGTCGAATAACCCGTCTGCTTTTGTATGGAAAGAACGACACCGGTCTTGCCGTTTACGTTCGTATAAACCTTATCCTGGTTGGTGGTCATAAAGATGTCGCATACATCACCGAGCGTGATCACTTCCGATTCACTCATGGGAAGCTTCAATATGACCATATCTTTTAACTGCTGCTCGGTAGAGGGCTTATCGCCGACTCTTATAAGATATGTGCTGTCGCCTTCGTCGACATAACCAGCAGGCATCGAGAAGTTCTGTGCCATCAGTATCTTTGAAACCGTGTCTTTGGAAAGTGCGGCGGTCATATCTGCCTGCTTAAGCGCATCTTCTTTGGAATCTTCCAGTTCTTCTTTGCCGTCTTCGATCTGTTCTTTGGCATCATCGAGCTGCTTTTTGGAGTCTTCGATCTTGGTCTTGCCTTCTTCGATCTGGGCTTTTGATACGGCAAGCTGATAGTCGGTAAGGTCAAGTTTGGCGGCACCGTTTGCAAATCCGATTATCGCTTCGGTCTCGCCGTTATATACCTGCAGTATTCCGGCATCGACTTTTGCGGTGGCTTCCGCGATCTGTGCAAGAGCG
>Ga0247608_10005767_pt1 | contig 13284 bp, 10 predicted proteins | sample 176DNAGHGlowgp2_FD_193490 | JGI IMG/M metagenome (GOLD analysis project Ga0247608, IMG submission 193490) | Sheep rumen microbial communities from Palmerston North, Manawatu-Wanganui, New Zealand - 1766 DNA GHGlow gp2 | ecosystem: Host-associated > Mammals > Digestive system > Stomach > Rumen ...
TATTGATGAGGTTTCACTCTTTGATAAATATTAAAAAAATGAGTGTTGAAAATAAGTTGCCAGAAACCTACCTTAAGCATAAGGTGTTTGATGACTTGAAATATATGAAGGAGTTTTATGACTCAATTTCCATGAGTTGTTTTAGTTTTGTAGCAACAGGCACTCATGGAATAACTAACTATGCTTCATACGTCTATTCTGCAATTGAAGGAACTCTTGACTCCATTACAATCCTATTAGAAAATGGTAGAATTAATGATGCATACGCGCTGATACGAAAACTCTTTGATGATATTCTTCTTGAGATCTATATGGACGTTATACTGAAAGACAAATTTAGCATTGATAACTTTTTTGTTCAAGAAGTTAATGAATGGATCCAAGGAAAACATCGTATTCCAAAGACAGACAAGATATTGAAATGTCTAAAAGAATCTCAAAGAACAAAAGACCTCTATCCACTGTTTGGGTGGGATACCTATTTGAAGAAAAACCGAGAGTTGTTGGATGATAGTGTCCATTCCAATCGTTTTAAACTAATGTTGTTGAATTGCAATACTGTTTACATAGATGACAGGGTACGACATTTGAAAAACTGTGAAGTAATGTTGAACCAACTTTTTCTTATTCATCTATCATTTATATTTCACCTCAATTCACATTATCTAATGGCTTCTGATTATATGAATCATATGGAAATGGGAATGACACCACCAGAAGGTAGCGAGGATTGGATTGCACCATTCGCTCAGGATGCTTTTGATAAGATAATTAAACCACACCCGAAGATTGCCAACTTTATTATTTCTACGTGTCCATTAAAGATTTCATAAGAAAGCAAATTGATGTACTAAAGAAAAATGGGCAAACGAAGTTATTTATATGAATAACTCGGGCGGAAACAGCATTATTTCATCAGTTTCCGCCCGAAAATATTAGTTCGAGGTTATGCAAACTATTTCGTCACAATGTCGTATAGCGACTTGTAGTCCTTGGCAACATCGTAGATGTAGCCATTATCGCTGATGGCTTTGAAGTGGTACAGGGTACACCATACCTCGCTTTCTTCTTCTCCTTTTATGGTTAGCCCCACTTTCTCCAACCCTTTGATGCTGGCGTATTAGGTTTCAAGTTTGGTCATTCTTAGCATACTCAGTTTGGGACGATAATTTAATAATGCTATGATTTATTGCGTCTAAAATTTGCACGGTTGTGGTTGGCAGATAGCCTACACTGCTCATAGCTATAGTTTCATGTTCATCTTCGTAACCCTCACAACTAAGTGAAACATCCACAATGCTGTTTTTTAGCTGTTCGATCAACTTCCACTGTCTTTCCCAATCTTCACGTTTCTCATTATTCGATTCTCCCTGCGGAGGGTTTGGAATAGCATTATAAAGAATAAAATTCTTTTCTCCTTTTGTAGGAAGCGAAAAAGAGGTTGCTTCAATTGCTTCGACACTATTATTGAATATAGGGTCTGTTAAAAGGCTTACGTCTGAAATGCCAATCTTTACTTTGACTTGTTTGGCTATTTGTATACCATGATTTTCAACACGAAGGATGTAAGTTTCCTGATTACACTTCAAATCAGGATTGTACTGATGTAAAATATTAACAGAGCAGAACAAATATGGACGATTCTGTTGTTTGATGATTTCCAGCTGTTCAGCATTGACTTCCAATGCCTCTACAGCTATTATTGCCATAACAACAGTCCCGATTGCACCTGCATAAGCGCCCCAAAAACATATCCAGCTATTGGCATCACCAGCAACGTTCCAATACGGCCATATCTGTTGGGCAATTATACTATTTAGGATGAAAGGGAATATGGCAACACTTAATAATATAAGCCACTTATACTTTGAGAAGCATCTCAATAAACCATTAGTCTTTTTTTTCATATTCTTCTCTTGTTATTGGTGTTTCTGTGTCAACAATGAGGACTTCATCGTAAGTCAAACCGCAGATGTGAATGACGGGAAGGTAGATTTCAGAGCGAATTCTTGTTGTAATGGATACAGGCTACTGCGCTCTGTCACGCCGACGAAGAGAATCGTGTCTGCTTGCTCGCAGATATAGCGGTTACGGGCAAGGGCTGTGGCACGAGATTGTCTGGTGGCGTTGCTGGTGGAGATGATGAGCAGGCGATTGCTGTTGAGGAGGGGTTGCAGTTCGGCGGGGATGCTCTTATACAAGGCTCGGGCCAGTACAAGGATGATTTTACATTTCCCCTTCATAAGAAAATGAAGCACATCTTGTTCCAACTTACTGCTGAAGCCACTTATGACGCAGTCACCTTCGCCTCGACTTGATGCCCAGTCGTAGCTCTTCATCACCATATCCACAGGTATAGTGCTCGATGCCAGGAATGCTGTCTTTGGCAGCTTCAAGAGCTCTTTATTGCCGAAATAATTCATAGACGGTTAGAAGTGGAATATGATTTTCCAGGCAGTCTTTCCTTGTTGGTTTATTCCACTCCTAAAGGTTATGTCCGTTACTTTCTTAACGATAGATTCTTTGTCGCAGACTAACTTGATGGAAGTAATCTTCTTTGCCGTATATGGACAATGACTTGCAGATAATTTTATTTTCCCCTTTTCTGTTACCAGCACTTCCTTTGCAAACTCTTCATCATCCAGATATCGCTTTATGGTTGTTTTTTCTCCGCTTATGATTCTTTCCATTGTCTCGTGGCGTACAATCATGGTGAGTATTGTACCCTTTGGCTCAGTCGCAGGCTCAGATTTCTTTTGCTCAGGCTTCTTTTGCAGAGGCTTCGTTTGTGGCGGCATTTGTTCTTCTTCCGTTCCGCTATTATCGTCCAATTCATCACCCATACGATATTTGATGTCGTAGTTGATGATGAAATCCAGTTCCTCTTCCGTGAAACCGTAGTGCTTGGCAAGGACCTTGTCTATTTCGTCAATGATAAGCTTAGACCTTGACGGATGGTATTCTTCATACTCTACTCTTCCTGTTGACTTGTAATTTGCAACTTTCAGATTTGATTTCTTCTTCAAATCTTTCATAAGAGTAGAAACTAGCCTCAATAGTTCATGATCTTCGTCATAAGTATAAGGCATACTGCCAATAACTGTTTTAGTGAAATTATGGCCATCAGAATAGTTGACATAGAACCAATAAAACAAGGATGAATTCAATATACCAACAAAAATATCTCTTTTGTAATCTCTTTGTATATAATAGAATTTATCACCTGTTGATGTTTCGATTAATTCTCCCTTAAAATATGAGCGATAGTTAAGTATCTTACCAAAATAGCCATATCCATAACCATAATAAACATAATTATCGTTGGAGATGTTGTTTTCATAATTTGCAACAATTCGCGTATTTTTCCACATTTTTCTGACAATACATTCTTCAATTCGACTATGCATTTTAATAACAGAAAAATCTTTTCTTGAAATTTCAGACGAATAGTATGTCAAATTTGTAAATACATTCTTGCGACATTCGGAATAGAATTTGTTGTAACCTGTTGTAGCAACTATGTTTGTCGATTCGCCTTTTTCTAAGAGTGGGATAACAACACGAATATGTTGCAAATTATCGAATAGTTTTCCAGGTCTATCGTCAAAGAACGCCAAGGACGAATATTTTGCATAGTTGAACCATATGTTTTGAAATGATTTCATTCGAGGAGTACAGAATGCTGACATTTGTATTATCATTCCATTCCTTGCTCCTATATGTGAGATATTTAGACTCTTTTCAATAATATAAGCATAAATATTACCTGATTCTAAGCATTGAATATTGGTAATCTCATATAGACACCTTATCTTGCTATACTCCACATATGGCGGATTACCAATAATCACATCAAAACCACCATTGCCGTTGATAATGTCGTAGTATTCTGCGAGCCAATGGAAAGGCTGATGAGACTTGAGCCAGTCATAATATTTCACTCTTCCACCGGATACTGTCGATGCAAATAACTTTCTATTCAGTAAGTCATCGAGTTTCTTTAGTCGAGTTTTTAGTTCCTTCTTTGCGTTGCGATAAGTATCCAAGTCAGCATGTTGTTCTAATTGAATCTTCTTGAAGGTTTCGTAAGCGTGAGCCACAATGTCCATTTCCGTGTGAACTTTGTCGCGGAACTCTTCATTGGCAAACATATCGCCCTCTACTAAATCCTTTTCCAAGTCAGCGGCTGTCGCATAACCAACGAGGGTATTGCCGCAACGGATATTGAAATCAATATCGGGCAATGGGTCAAGACCGAGGTTGGGGTCACGAGGATTGACGTCAACAACTGCAACCATCTTCAGGAACAAACGCAGTTTGGCTATCTCCGTAGCTTCCACCATAATATCCACGCCGTAGAGGTTGCGAAGGATGATGTTCTTGTAGATGAAGTAGCGGATATTGGAGCGGTATTTACCTTCCAACTCTGTCAGCTCATCTTTGAAAAGATTTGGGTTTCCGTTGTTCCAGTCCTGCATCCTTTCGATACAAACCTCATAGAGCGGTTCAAGGATGTTGAGTGCTGCAAAAAGGAAGGCACCAGAGCCGCAGGTCGGGTCGAGGATGGTGACTTTACGCAACTGGGCATAGAAATGTTTGACGAACAGGTGGTCATCTGTTTGTGCAAGCAGGTCTTGCACGAATTGGCGGATGTCGAGATTATAAGTGATGAAGTCGTTAATCTCTGTGATTTCACCATTCTTAATCTTTGCTTTGATGTTGTCGTAGCGTTGCAGGCGTTCAATGGTTTCTCGCCAAATCTCAGTCGGCAGCGCAAAGGATTCTGGTGTCTTCTCGTTCCAACGGCTGCGTCGCTCCAAAAGGTTCGGCTTCGAAGTGTCTATACCTACAGCTATCTCTTCTGGTATCTCCAAGCCAGCACCTTTCTTAACGGCGTCGAAGATATAGCGGTCGCCACTTTCACGGAGGAACTGCCAAACAGCACCATTGGTTTTGAAGGGACGTTCGTCCATTTTCTTTGTGGCATCCATCAAGAACGGCAGAATGGTGTTGCGCCCGATATACTCCGTGATGTCCTCTTTGGTGTAGTAGGCTCCCATCTGGGCACGGTCGTTTATATACTGTTCAAAGATATAACCCAGCACATCGGGGTTTATGTCCTTGCCGCTGGCTGTAAGGCGGTCGTCAAGATGCCAATGCCACTGGTCGAAGAATGCAAAGAGACTCTCAAAGGCTTCGTCTGCAATGTCAAGCTTGGGATATTGTTCTTCCAGTTCGTGGATACTGAACATTCCGCCATTCAAATAAGGTATGCGCCCGTACTTCTGCACGAAATCCTGCTGATGACGCGGCGAGTTCAGTCCGTCGTGGAAAAGGCTGATGAGGAAGCCTTGATAGAATGTGCCATAGAAGCGGTTCTCCCCTTTCTCGTTTTTCACCCAGGCCAGTTTGTCACGCAAGTAGTTTATGTTGCGGTCGAGGAACCCCTTCTTCTGAATGAAGTAGCAGAACATCAAGCGGTTCAACATCACGCTGGTGTACCACTGTTTGTTGCGGTTCTTCGTCAAGTCTGTTATTTCGTCGTCGATGCCCGTAATGAACTTGGCGAATTTAGTATGCTCTTTGCGGAAGCCCGTGTAGAAGTCCTTGGTAATCTTCTCCGAGTTGATGATGAAGGTCTGTCCTACCTTATCCTTCACATCCATAATGGTTGTGCGCTCGTCGAGGTCGAAGCATAGCCCTTCCATCTTCTCAAAGAGGAAGCCTGCTTTCTCGGCACTTTCGTATTCCACCAGAACGAGGTCGCGTTTTTCCACCTTCTTCACGGGAACGACCCAGAGGTGATGCTCTGTCTGAGGCAGATGGTATATGCAGATGTAGTCATTAGCCAGTCTGCGCAGACGGGTGTCTATTTTCTTGCAGAGCGATGAAGTCGGAATCTGCTGTACGGCACATGTCAGCACCTGAAAGCCGTTGCGGTCAGCTATCTGGCGGTACTCAAAGACGGTATCGTCTGTCGTGATGTCGAATGTGGTCTGTCCCTTAGGATTGTTCCAACCCATTTCACGAATGAATAACTCGCGGAAATTGCTCTCTGCAATATATTGATTGAAGATTCTCTTGTTCATACTTAATACTTTAATCTCTTATCTCTAATCTTTAATCTCTAAACTCTAATCTACCCTCAGTCCCATCGAGCAGATGATTGTGGGGTCTTTATGCTTGTTGTGATCCTCGTCTATTCGGCACAGCGTACCGTTTTTGTGCATCTCCAATATTGATTCCACAATATCGTCGTCGGTGCTTGTCCGAAGCATGCGCCCGAGGATGAATTTAGTGCCCTCAAGCAGTTGATAGTTATATATGTCGTCAATGGCAAGTTTCAGCATCTGCTTCTTATCCCCGTCGAAGAAGAGTGTAGGCGGCTGCTGATAGTAATGTTCCAGCAGGTCGATGATTCTGTATCGGGTGCTGAAACGGTTGCCGAGTATGCCGCTGACGTTGGTTGTCTCGGACTGCATTCCGTCAACGGCTTTCTTTACCAAATCGAAATGGTTTTCAAGAGCGGGCAAAGCCGGTTCGTCTGAGCGGCAGGCCATAGCCTGAAGTATCTTCTTCTGCGACTGGCTTATGATTTCACCTTTGGAACTGTACCACGTCAAAACGTCATAGTCGTTGTATGTCTTGGCGTAGGTGATGACTCCGTCTGCAACCAAACTGGCTGCAGCCTTTGTGGAATAGATGATATTGCTGAGAGCCGGGATAATCTGTTTCAGTTTCGGGTCGGCATCCGTGGCGTTCTTCCAAATCTGATAAGCCTGCGATGCCAAATCCACATCGTTGTCATCTTCATCGTCAAGCGAACCGCTCTTTTCATTGTACATATCCCTCAGGTTCTGTTCGTTACCCTCGAAGAACACTTCATCGCTTCCGACTATGTTGGCATTCTCGTTGATTCGGGCGTTCAGTCGGGCTCGCAGACGGATTATGTTTTCAACGCCATCGGCCGGGAAGAATGAATAGCAGAATATCTCCTCGGCCTCCTGTCCGATACGATCCACACGGCCCGCTCTCTGGATAAGGCGGATTATAGCCCACGGCAAATCGTAATTGACGATGACGTGTGCATCCTGCAGGTTCTGACCTTCAGAGAGTACGTCTGTGGCCACAAGTATGCGTAGCTCTGTGCCTGCCGCTATGTCTGCCTTGTTACTCTTGGGCGAGAAGTGTTCCACGATTGTAGTCGGATTCGCGCTGCCGCCTGTAACCTTGTCGATGTGTGTGAATCCGCGTTTGCGCAACTGGCGATATATGTAATGGGCTGTATCCGAGTATTGAGTGAAGACGAGAACCTTGTCATTCTTGTGGGTCTGCTTCAATAGTTCTTCCAACATGTTCAGCTTCTGGTCTGTCTGGGGATTCCACTTGTCACAAAGTAGAATCATCTGGATTATTTTCTCACAGTCCTTGTTCAGATGCTGCTTCAAGGTCTTCTTGAAATAGGTAGATTCTATCCACGCCACGTTGTTCTTCTGCATCAGTATCGTGTAGTATTGGCGTGCTTTTTCCATATAGACCTTCATGTCAGTCGGAATCTCTATAAGTTCGTCCCCGATAGAGTCTCCATCTCCGTCGCGAGAGAAGATGTCGTTTACATCCTCATCTTCAATCCACTCTTCGGGCAGGTCGTTCTCGTCGCCAATGGGCAGAGGCAGTTTATTATCAATGGCATAGATGAATACGGCGTTGCGCAGGATGTGGCGGTAGAGGGTAAGCAGGAAAGAGAAGCCGCTGCTGTCTATACGCTTGAAGAAGGTGCTCTTGCAGAAACCCATCATGCGCTGTCCGGCTCGGGACAGGTTTTCCAGAAGGTGCTTGTCTGTTGTGGAGACGTTTGCGGTCTTCGTCTTATCTTCATAGTGTGACAGCCCGTAGCGTGGCAGACTCAGTTCTTCCATCATCGCAACCATCTTTTCGGAGTAGAGGCGGCTGTATTGGTCGCCTGGAGTCGTGTCGAACTTTATGGCCTTTGGCCTGCGTTCGGGGAAGAAGTTCTTGCGGCCGTCACGGAATTCCAGATATTTGCGGCCAGTCTCCGAGTCTGTCTTGGCATAATTGTCTTTAATAAATGTACGGGTGCGACGCACGAGGAAGAGTTTCATAAGCTCCTGCCAGTCGTCTATCTTATCGCTCTTTTCGAAAGCCTTTATGCTGCGGATGAAGATTTCGCTGTGCCTCTGCAGGAACGAACGGTCGCCACCCAGTTCGCGGATATATTCCTCCGGACGGATGCCGAGGTCGTCGTCCTCGCTTATAAACAGTTTCAGCTGTGCTGCGAGGTCAGAGAAATCCTTATTGTAGGGTGTAGCTGTCAAGAGCAGCACTTTGCAGTCCTGCCGCTCGATAAGTGCCTTGATGTTCTGATAGCGTTTGCCTTGCTCGTTGCGCAGATTATGACTTTCATCTACGATAATCAGCCGGTAATAACGTGCATTGTCAATGTCTATGGGCTTGGCTATGGACATGATATCTGCTTTCAAGTCGTAACGCTTGCGGTACTTGTCCCACATATCCTGCAGGTTGGCAGGGCAGATGATGAGCGTGCTGCTGGCGTAGGTCATCTCATAAATCTTGGCTATGGCACAGGCTGTGATGGTTTTACCGAGACCCACGACATCGCCTATCATTGCTCCGCCGCGTTTCTCACTGTTCAGGTGGCGGGCTGCAATCTTAACGGCTGTCTGCTGGAAATCAAACAACTCGCGCTGAAACTCGGGAGGCAGGGAGAACTCCTTAACACCGCTTCGCGCATCGGCGCTCAGGTGATAGGCTGTCTTCAGATAAATATAATAAGGCGGGATAACATCCTCGCTGGCCCAACTGTTGTCAATGGCCTCGATGAGTTCCTTTGTAATGTCAATGCAGAAGCGGTCGTTCCAACGGTTGTCAAACCATTCAGCCAGCGCTTCCAGATCTCGGTTGTTCTCGATGTCAGCATCCAGCTCACCTTGTTTGGTAAGACCAGCATAAGTCAGATTGCTGCTGCCGAGGATGGCAGAGATTTTGTTACGGCTGGAGTCGGGGCTATAGGCCAGATAGAGTTTGGCATGTAGAGGCTCTGACACATAGAGCTTCACGCAGACCTTGTCATCTTTCAACTGGGCTGAAAGCCTTTGCAGCGTCCACTCGTCACGTTTCGTGGGCAGGCCCAGCAACAATTGCTTCTTGAACACGCGGGCAATTTCCAGTTTGCATTGCTGAACGTAAGCCGCGTCAGGAATCGTTTTTTCTGAATACAGGCGGCGCACCAGCTCTTCGTCAGGCTGGTGCATACCAATAAGCAGACGACAGCGGCGAAACACCTGCTTATCGTTCTCATATATGAAATCACCTGGAATCTGGTCAATCTGATTGACCACCAAATCCCAGCCTCGCAGATTGAAATAACCCACGCAGAAATCCACACGCTTTATACCGACATCCGTAATGAGGTCCTGCAAGCCCTGAACAAAGCGTGACTCGATGTTGTCATAAATCCTTGCCATGCTGAAGCGATAGTTAGTTGTCAAGCAGCACAAGTTATCGGCACGTTTATAGGCCATTCAACTAAAGACCTCCAGACACGAGAATAGCGTAGGACACGCTACTTACCCATATCTGGAGGTCGTGAGAATAACCTATTTAGCCTGATAAGTTGTGCCTACGCTATCGCATAGGCATTAACTTGTCATTTGGCTAAATATACATCTTTGAATTTCTCACGTTCCCAGATATTACCAACAACATTAATGCTGTATTTTGATTTTCCGTAAAGATTTGAACAGGGCACCTCCGCTGAGTTTGCACGACCAATTGAGGCCGATTTATGTCCTTTCGGGGGCAAAGATAAGGCTTTCCTGTGAAAAGCCACAAAAAAATGCAGAGAAAATTTTGGATTCAGAGATTTATTCAAAAGAAATCCCGACGGCCGTGTGTGGCTGTCGGGATTTCGTTGTACTTTTGCTGTGGAAAAAGTTAAATTCTTGCTTTTCTTTTGCAGGTATCATATCTTTGATTTACCTTTGCGGCGAAAATCAGAACATTAATATTATGGCAACAGCAATAAGAGCTATCCCGACTCTCTATGGCGAGACGGCAAGAGACTTTGAAAGCGAAGCTATGTTCACCGAACAGAACCCTGGTACTGAGGACTATAGCCATGAGGCACAGGTGGTCGCAGACTTCTTGAAGACATGCACAGCCCTATGACTGTAGATTTTGATTTGCTAAAGCTGAAGGTAAATTCATAAAAATAAAAGGGGTTGCACAACAAAATCACGCCCCGACTCCACACAGGGAATCGGAACGTGCAAAAGTTATATCGTAGTGCGCCGCAGCGCTCTTTCAATCAGTTTCAGCCCAAACTTACTGGGAGGGGTATTTTTACCAATCATATCTTTTCAAATTTTTATTTTATCAGACTATTTTATTTCTTATCAGACTGTTTCTGCCGCAAAGATAAATCATTTTCCCTCAACCGCCATCACCTGCGTGGGAAAATTTTGATGACGGATGATTTTCTAACTCGTTGCACCCCTGCAACGGAGCTCACCTCCCTCTCGGGGAGGACGGGAGGGGCTCGCTATTTACTTCACAACGACCTTCTTTCCTCCGTGGATATAAATTCCTGGAGCAGTCGGCTTCTCCGTAAGCTGCACGCCATTGATAGTGTACCAAGGAGCAGAATCATCAGCATCGGCAGCCTCAACATTGTTTACTTCGGTTGAAGGGTCAACACCTGCGTATTCTACCCAAGTGTTTCCGTCATAATAACGCGGTATCCATCCTTTAGCCTTCGCAGCAGTCACCTGAGTAGTTGTCATCACGTTCTGTTCGTTCTCATAATAGACAACACGCATAGTGTAATTGCTTACTGTCGGCAGACTCGCCACGAGTGCATCCATAGCAGCGCCCTTTATTCGGTTCTGATAACAGTACAGCCTTGTCAGCACCGTATTCTTAGACACATCAAGAGAAGTAAGTTGGTTGTCGTAGCAGCGCAGCTCTGTCAGCGCAGTACATCCTGATATATCAAGCGAAGTAAGCTGGTTGGAGTAGCACCACAGTTCTGTCAGCGCCGTACATCCTGACACATCAAGCGAAGTAAGCTGGTTGGAGTAGCTGTGCAGCCTTGTCAGCGCAGTATTCTTCGACACATCAAGAGAAGTAAGCTGGTTGCCGCCGCAGGACAGATATTTCAGCGCAGTATTCTTCGACAAATCAAGAGATGTAAGCTGATTGTTGTAGCACCACAATATTTCCAGCGCCGTATTCTTCGACACATCAAGAGAAGTAAGTTGGTTGCTGTAGCATTCCAGCTCTGTCAGCGCAGTATTCTTCGACACATCAAGAGAAGTAAGCGGGTTCTTTTGGCACTTCAGACTTGTCAGCTTCGTATTCTTCGACACATCAAGCGAAGTAAGCTGGTTGCTGTAGCATTCCAGCCCTGTCAGCGCAGTATTCTTCGACACATCAAGAGAAGTAAGCTGGTTGTCGAAGCAGTCCAGATATATCAGCGCAGTATTCTTCGACACATCAAGCGAAGTAAGCTGGTTGGAGCCGCAGGACAGCGTTTCCAGCGCAGTATTCTTAGACACATCAAGCGAAGTAAGCGGGTTGTCGTAGCATTCCAGCCTTGTCAGCGCAGTATTCTTCGACACATCAAGAGAAGTAAGCTGGTTGTTGTCGCATTGCAGCCATGTCAGTGCAGTATTCTTCGATACGTCAAGCGAAGTAAGCTGGTTGTTGTAGCAGAACAGCGTTGTCAACGCAGTACATCCCGAAACATCAAGGGAATTGAGCTGGTTGTCGTTGCAGCGCAGATCTTCCAGCGCAGTAAAAAATTCAATGCCCTTCAGACTGCTGATGGTTCCAGGTGAAAGATAAGTCCCCGATACATTAATACTTGTCACTCCAGCAATCTCCTCATCCGTCAGCTTTCCGTCGCTGCCATAATCCTGACTCAGCAGATAATTTCGGAAACTCGCATCCGGGAAATTCGTTTCGTTAATTTCCACATCAGCCCATGCCGTGCCAGCCGACAGCAGCATAAGCGCAGAAAAAAGAAAATGTTTAAGTGTCATAAGTAATTATGTTTTTTTCTTAATGATATTCTGCATAAGGTTTTTATTTATCGTTATAATGCTCTTCTGCCTGAACAACGAGGACTGTCACACGGTCATCGTAAATATCGTAAATGATGCGGTCGTGAGCTGTAATGTGCCGTGAATAGGTCACATCATTGCCACCGATGAGTGCTTCGGGATGCCCCAGACCTGTACGTGGATGCGCCATGATGTCCATCAGAATCTTTGTGGCCTTCTTGAACAGCTGAGGATTGGACTTCTTCCACTTGCGCAACGTCCGGTCAGCCTCCTTGGAGTACTCAATCGTGTAGGTCATAGGCTGTCGAAATATCGCTGCATCTCCTCCGGGGTGCTGCATTTGATGGTCTCACCCTTGGCATATTCGCGGCGAGCCTTGTTGATGGAGCGGCGCATGGCGGGGGTGATGGTGTGGTCATCACTGATGGTGGCGGTACGCACTGAGGCTATGCCGCGTATCATTTTCAGTGCCCGCTTGATGTCGGCCACGAGCGCATTGTCTTCCAGCGTCACTATTATTTGGGATGTCTGTGGTAATGTCATTGTTGCCATAATAAATACGTATTTATGTGAAATTTCGGGGGCAAAGTTACAAAAAATAATTCAAATAAACTGCATACGGGGAGGATATTAACACGATTTCTGTGCAGAATACTATTCAATTTGTCAAGAGAAGCGTTATATTGAGGATGGGAATGGTCCCAGAAAACAATTAAATTCTATTAAAATGATGAACAGAAAAGTTTTGTTCTGGCCGTTGGTGGCGATGCTGCTGACGGCGTGTGAGAAAGGTCTCGTGGACGGCGTCGCGGATGTCGCTCCGGCGGGTCAGGCGGCGAAGTCGGTGCTGCAGGTGCGGACGCGCTCCGGCAGTTCTGTCGGCGGGGAGGCAACGGTGGCGTACCCCGTGACGGTGTATGTGTTCAGCGGCGAGGAATGCCGGGCGGTGCAGACCATCGGCGACGAGGGGCAGACGCTGAACATCGGGCTGACGGAAGGGACGTACTCGGTGTATGCCGTGGGCGGGGCTTCTTCATCGGACTATGTGCTGCCGACGACGGACGATGCTGCGGCGACGTCGGCCATTGCGCTTCGCGAGGGTCACAGCCACGGCGACCTGATGGCGGCACAGGCAACGGCAACGCTCACGGACGGGGGCACGAACACCGTGACGCTGGGC
>Ga0247608_10005768_pt1 | contig 13283 bp, 15 predicted proteins | sample 176DNAGHGlowgp2_FD_193490 | JGI IMG/M metagenome (GOLD analysis project Ga0247608, IMG submission 193490) | Sheep rumen microbial communities from Palmerston North, Manawatu-Wanganui, New Zealand - 1766 DNA GHGlow gp2 | ecosystem: Host-associated > Mammals > Digestive system > Stomach > Rumen ...
ATAATTAATTATTTTTATCATGAAAAAATAAGACAATCATCTAAGAATAAATAATCGGAAGATTAAGATATTACGAATTAATAAGCAGATGAAAAAATCTGCTTTTTTCATGGTATAATTATTACTAGGTGATATGAATGGGATTAATAGATTCAGCAATTGATGCATTTAGATTTAAAGATACAGTTTTTTATAAAGAAAATAGTGATTTGCAAAATAAATATGATGCTTTAAAAAAATTAAATGATGAATATCCAAATAATGATGATATTTTAAGTGAATTATTTATAGTTAAAAAAGGATTAGATGGAGAAAATGAAATAGCATATCAATTAAAAAAAGCACATATTGGTATGTATGTTTTAAGAGATATAAAAGTAAAATATGAAGATTTAACTGCTCAAATTGATTATGTAATTATTACTCCAGTATATACTTATTATGTTGAATGCAAAAATTTGGTTGGTAATATCACTGTAACTGATAAAGGAGATTTTATTAGAGAATTTAGTATTAATGGTAAGAAGATAAAAAAGGGAATGTATTCTCCTTTAAGGCAAGTTGAGGCTCAAAGAGAAGTAATTAGAAAAATATGGGAAAGCAATTCGTCAGCTATTAAGAAGTTCTTTGCCTCAAAGAATTTTGATTATTATAGAAGAATATTGGTTGTAGCAGCTAATCAAGATACTATATTAAACACAAACAGAGCTCCAAAAGAGATGAAATATAAAATACTAAGAGCAGATGCTTTAATTAGACAAATTGAATATGATATAGATCATAGAGGTAATGATGAATATCTTGAATCTAAAAAAGGTATGGAAGAAATGGCTCAATCATATGTTGATTTATCTGCTAAGGAGGAAATTAACTATTATGATTATTACAAAGAAAAATATTGCAATAATATTAGTATTTCAATAAAAGATGATTTAAAAGATAAATTAATTGAATTTAGAAAAAACAGATCAAATGAAATGAATATTCCTGCGTACTATGTATTTACAAATGAAGAATTAGATAAATTAGTTGAATTGAGGCCTAAAACAGTTGAAGAACTTAAAAATGCTAATATACTAACAGCAATTAAGATTAAAACTCATGGTGAAGAGATAATTAAAACAATAAATAAATAAGAGGTGAAAAAATGGATAGTATTGAGATAAAAAAACAATTAGATATGACATATAGCGAATTAGTTGAGTATTTACTAAAAAAGTATGGACCGGCAAAGTATGATTACTTCTGTACAGAATCATGCAAATCAAAAAATTCAAAAGTTTCTAGAACAAGTGAAGGACTCTATTGCCATCATATTGATGAAGACAAAGCAATCATGTTAAGTAATGATAAATTTGCTCCTAATAATCCATTTGAATATCAAAAAGCGGATAGACTAGTTTATTGTAATGCATTAGAACACTTAATACTACATGTTAAAATTGTTGAAGAACCCAAAAATAAAGATGCTAATAAGATGGAATTACAAGGAATAGGTGGAGCAGTAAATTTTTTGTGTCCTCAAATAAATGATTATTATAATGGATATGAATTTAAACAACCTCATTTAATTAAAATTTATAGTTTAATTGAAAATAATTTTGATGATTATATTTATATTCTTAAATATTTTTTAAATATAATTGAAGAAAAACCTTTATTAAAACTTTTTATTAATAAAGAAAGACTTTCAATAGGTTGGGATAGACAAATTGTAAAAAAAGTATATATCAAATTATAATCAAACCAATATTATTGATTATTTAAACCATCTATAATACAATGTATATGACAAAGAAAATATAGGATATGCTAGGATTTGTGCACATTTTGTGCACATTTGATGAATATTTTATATAAAAAATGACAAAAATAGTACTTAAAATATAAAATGTTACCTGCCCACAAACCTTTGAAAATAAAGGAAATACGCATAATATTATAAGTATGGATAATATACTAATTTGGCCCGTATGTGGCAGTGGTAAAAAATATAAACAATGTTGTGGTAAAAACAAATAATAATAAAACTCACTATTAAGTGAGTTTTTTTGTTATAATATTTATAGGAGTGATAAAATGGCTACATCAAAAGGGTATAAAGACTATATCTTAGAACAATTAGATTTATTAGATAATATTACTTGTAGACCAATGATGGGTGAATATTTATTATATTATAATGGAACATTATTTGGTGGTATTTATGATGATAGATTACTTGTTAAGATAGTTGATAGTAATAAAAAATATAATATGGAAGAATCAATTCCATATGAAGGTTCTAAAAAAACTATGTATTTTCTAGAAGATATAGATAATAAGGAAAAGTTAAGAGATATAGTAATTGATACCTATAAAGGATTGATTAAAAATGAATAAAGAAGAATTATTACAAAATATTGATAAAGTTCATACTACTATAATGCGTATTGATAGAATTAAAAAAAATCTAAAATTAGATACAAATAATGTAGTTGAATTTTGTAAAAATAAGGTATTAGATAAAAGATGCAATATTTATAAGCAAGGAAAAAATTGGTATTGTGAAATTGATAATATTAAGATAACTATTAACTCTTATAGTTATACTATTATAACAGCACATATAATTAAATAAAAATAAATCAATATGATTTGTTTTTTTATGATATAATATTATTCAAGGTGGTTTTATGGAAGAATATAATAATGAACAATATTTAGCAAATTCAATAGTAGGACAAAGTAGACATTTATTTGTATATGGATATAATAATGAATGTAGAAATAAGTTTATAAAGAAAATAGATGAAAACTATCCAGTTGTACCAGATTCTGATAATTCTTTTAGTTTATGTTTATCATCAAATGATTTTCCTAACTTTGAAGTTAATTTAAATGGCAAAAGTAAATATACTTTTTCAGTACTATGTAATGAATGTTTCTCATTTATAGTAGCATCTAAACTATTAAAGAAAATTATAGAAAGTAATATAACAAATTTAAATGAAAGATTTAGTAAATTATTACATGATAATTATTTAGAAGAAGAAATAACAAGTGTTGAAGAATTATATGATGAAATAAATAAATCAAAAGAATTTTTTTGTAAAAATTTAATAAAATATAGTACAGAAGATGATGTTGAAGTAGATATTAGTAAAATTAGAGTTAAATTTTTAGAATTAGTATCATTTGTAAAACATATAAAGGAAGCTTTAGGTATAAATTCTTATATATCTTTAGTTTTTGATAATGATAATGATATATCGGTTGCATTTCAATATATAATAATGAATTTAATGTCTTCTAGAATTAATGGTGATATATCTGTTAAAGTTGTAACAGAACCAGATGCCTGGGCTACATTTATTACTTCCAATGGTGTATTTGTAGAATATATGCATGATTATGGTATTATTGAATTAGATAACTCATATAAAAATGATATGAAAAAACTAATAAAAGATAGATTAAAATAAAATAGATTAATAATCTATTTTTTTTATATGTTATAATTATAATAGGTGATGCTATGAGTAAAGATAAAGTTCATTTTTTTACAGTTCTATTTTTGTTCTTTTTTGTTGTTGTAATGAATATATTTTTTTCTAAATTGAGTTATGTAGAAAATTATAAAAAAGAAGAACATATTAATGAGATAAAAGACTATGTTGTAATAGACAAATTAAGAGTTGAGTATGAAGAAGAACCTATTATATTATTTGGTTCAGATTATCAAGGAGACTTAAGATATAAAAATACAAAAGAATTATTTGAAACAGTAAAAAGATATATTGTCCCTAATTTATTTGTAGTAGCAGGTGATTATAGAGTTACTTTAGATGATGATTATTATGAAAGTGAAAAAGGCTTATTTGAATTAGCATCTTTATTTAATGATTATTTTAAAGGTGTACCTACTATTACTATTCAAGGTAATCATGATCCTGCTAAAACACTTGGTTTACCAAGTAAAGATTATTTTGAAACAGATAAGTATATAGTATATGTAATTAATGAAGATAATTATCCATATAATGAAGATGAGAATAGTGAGAAGATTGTTTTAAGTACTGCTAATAAACTAGATAGTTATCTTAAACAATTAACTGGTAATAAACCAGTGTTTATAGTAACACATGTACCACTTCATTATTCTAGTAGAGCAAATGGTAATGATAATAAATATGCATATTTATTATTCAATACCATTAATAAATACAGTAATCTGGATATAGTATTTTTATTTGGACATAATCATAGTGATACATATGATGATTATATAGGGGGTTCCATAAACTATATACCTAAAGGTGGTATTATTAAAATAGGAGGAACCGCCCAAGAAGCAAAACTAAATTTTACATATTTAAATGCTGGTTATATGGGATTCTCAAATAATACAATTAGTGAAACATCAACTAATTTATTAACATTAACTGGTATAAAGATTAAAAATAATGAGTTAGAGATACAAAAGTATTGTAGGGATGGATTATATTATAATCCACCTATAGTAGTTAAGAGAGTTGGTGTATATGAATAATATTATAGAATTAGTTAGACAAGAGATTATAGATAGAAGTAATAAATTTGAGGAATTAACTAAAGGTACTAAAGAAGAATATAATATATATGAGAAACATATAAAGTATGTGCATAAGTATGTTGTATTATTATCTAAAGATAAAGATGTAGATAAAGAAGTATTAGAGATAGCTGCTTTATTACATGATGTTTCTATGAATGATATAAATTTAGATAGAGAAAATCATAATGTATATGGAGCTAGTATAGCTGAAGATATACTTATGAAATATAATTATCCTAAAGATAAAATAGATTTAGTAAAAAAATGTATACTAAATCATAGTAGTAAGAGAAAAGAGTTTAGAACTACATTAGAAGAAAAAATATTAGTGGATGCTGACGGATTATCACACTTTGATTCAATTGATAGTCTTTATTCTTTTGCTTCTACAGTAAAAGAAATGGATGATAATGAAGCTTTATTATATTTAAAAGATAAATTAACTAAGGATTACAGTGAACTTAGCAAAGATATATTATACTTGGTACAAGATAAGTATGATAGGGTAATGCAAGCTAATACCATAGATGAAATATATGATTTAATAAATGTAGATCAAAAAAAAGAAAAGTAATACTTTTCTTTTTATTTTAATACTCTAATTTTTGGCTGTTCTATTTTAAAGTCAGCAGGTATTTGAGTAATAATAAATTTGTCTTGTTCTCTTATTTTAAAATCATTTATTGCTTGAACACAATCTCTATAGTCTTCTTGTCGCATAACTTTATTATCATCTTTGTCAGCTATTCCCATAATTAAATTTGCTAATTCTCTTAATTGAGGATGACAAGATAATAAAAATTCACGAGCTATTGTTTCTGACTCTGTTGTAAATGTAATGAAATGTGAACCAGTATTTCTTATATGCTCTTTATTATATGCTTCAAAAAGATAACTTTGAACTTTTAAAAATTCGCTTGATTGTTCATCTAAAAAGAAATTTCTTCCTGTAATAAGTGAAATAATAATATCTAAATTTGTTTCCATAAAAATGCCTCCGTTGAGATATTATAATATAATTAAATATACAATATGTCAACCTTTTTATAAAAAAAAGTAATTAGAAAATGTAAATAAAAAAGTATGATATAATATTATTAAGAATAGAGTAGGTAGTAACTAAATCTATTAACTATAATACTGAATTATAATAAGAAGGTGAAAGTGTGATTGAAACAATTACAAAAGATAATATAATAGATACAACAGATTTGGATAATGTAGAAAAATATAAACATAATTTAGAATTATTAATTAAAGAAGCAAAAGAAAAAGGTTTCATAGACAGGTTTGCTTTAATAAGAAATGATGATTTTTATCCATATAATGATGAATGGATTATTAACTCAGAATATACTAATGATGAGTTTAGATCATTAGGGAGTATCCCAAAAAGAAATAATGAACCAGTTGTAAAAAAGGGATTTTTTGGATTATTTAAGAAAAAAGAAGAGATAGATATATCTAAATTAGAATACGATAATGTTTACTTTTACCATCCTGTTGAATTTAGATCTACAAAACATTTTACAGTTAATACTTCTTTAGGAACTACAGCAGAATATAATTTGGTTAAATTTAATAGAAAATTTACTATAATAGATGGTATTGATAATTTTTTAAATTCTGGTTATGGCTATTCTTTGTCAGCTAGAGATGCATATTTAGATGTAACACATGAACCATTAAAAGTATCAGATAATGCAATTGTATTAATATCAATTGACACCTATAATGAAATAAAAGATAATAAGGAATTGATGGAACAAATATCAAGAAAAAAATTAATTATTTATAAAGGTGATTTAGATACAGCTATAAATATGGTTTTAACTGAGAATGGAATATTACCTACAAGAACTGAATATAAATATGATTCAGATTTAGAAGAAATAATTAAAAACTCTTTTATTGAATTATGTAATAGATATAATTTAGAATATGATAGACCTCATGGAATGAGAGGCCATTTTACAAGTTATATTGACCAATTTGATGAATTTAGTTTAAATTATGAAAAGGAATTATTGCAGTTTATAAAAGATAGATTTAATTCAGATTTGTTGGATAATATTCATAAATTAGATGATTTTAAATTTTTACTTTCTTCTGGAAAAGTAAGGATTGAAGAAATAAAACCTATAATTGATGAATTTAATAATATAAAGAAAATTGAATTTGAACAAAGAAAAAAACAATATCTTGAAGATAGAAAAAAAATAACTCCTGAAATTAGCGAGTTATTTAAAAATACAATTCAATTAATAAGAGAACATGAAAATGATATTCCATTTTGCTCAGAAGATATAGATATTGCAAAAGCAGTTAATAAATTTTATGTAGCGCCTGATGTTGATTCTCAAGTTAGAGCTGCATTAGAAATAAGACAATATTTTATAGAATATGAAAATGAAAATAATAAACGATACTAAAAAAAGGACATAGTCCTTTTTATTTTTCAGTTTTTTTAGCAGCTACTTCTATATTACATTTACCACTATTAAGTTCTCCCTCTTTACAATAAGAAACTTTATTTGTTTTAGGGAAACATCCACTATTCATACCATTTACTCCGCTAAATTGGTTAGGATTACTAATATAAACGTACTCTTTACTTGCACATGAGAATGTCATATTTTGACTTGGTCCATCTGCATCATAGTAACATTTATTATTAAATGGACTCCATTTATGAGATCTTGTTGTACAATTATCTCTATTTTGTTGTTCATATGGATCTTCTACTAATTTATAATAACATGCATAGTATGCCTTTGGATCACCTAATAATGTTCCTTCAACCGTTGGTGTATGACCTCCGCCAGTATTAATTATTTTTGTACCACATTTTCTAATTGATTCTCTTCTAGAACTTGCAGTTACAGTAATACAAACTCCTTCATATTCAAAAGTTCCATCTGGACATTTCCTTTCTGCATCAACAGTTTTTTTACATGTTTTACCATCTAAAGTATAATCTTTATCACAAACATATACTATTTCTTTTTTGTTAGAGTTACTATTTGAATCATCTTCTTTTTTATCTTCTTTCCATACTGCAGTTAAAGTAATATCTTCACAAGCAAGAAGTGCTCCGTCATTTATTACTTTTCCATTATTATCTTGCCAACTAACAAAAGTAAATCCTTTCTTTGTAGGTTTAGGTGGAAGTTTAATCTCTTTATTACATTCAAGAGTTAAACCATTAATTTCACTTCCACCTTTAGTATCAAATACTATTGTAAAAGTCTTAACGTCATCTGGTATTTTATCCCATTTTGCTACTAACTTAGTATTAGATGAAAACTTAGTTTCATTAGTTACCATAGTTGCATCATTATACCAACCTATAAAGTTATAACCTTCTTTAGTTGTTGCTGGAAGTGTAATAGATGAATTTTTATTTATTTTTATACTTTCTACTTTACTTCCTCCATCAGTATCAAAGTCAATTGTGATTTGTTCAGTTTTAGATGATTCTTTTTTGTTTTTATCTTTTCCAAAGAAAAGAACAGCACCAATTATTAAACCAATTATTATTAGTGCGACTAAAACTAATTTTCCTTTTTTCATTACTTCTTTTTATTATATTTAATTATATAATAAATCCTCCTTCCATAATAACTAAATATACAAACCTCCCTTATTATTAGTGTACTATTAATTTGTTTTTATTTCAATAAAAAAATATTTTAATTTGAAATATAATGTTTTATAATTAAAATAGAGGTGATTGTATGAGGGCTAAAAAAATTATATATGGTATGCTTGCTATAATGATTATATTAAGTATTACTGGTTGTGGTAAGGATAAAAAGAAAGAGGAAAAAGTAGAAGAATCTAATATTACTTCTAATATAGAAGAAATAGAAGAACAAGAAAATGAAACTTCTAATATTCCAGGTAAAAAATATTTTAAAATGAATGTAAAAACTGCTGATGGAGAAGTTATATCATATGATGTTGATAATTATTCAGTAGGTGTAGGAGGGACTATTTATTACTATACAAAGGATAATGTATTATATAGAGTAGATAAAGATAATCCTGAAGTAAATAATAAGATTGCTACGGGTATAAAGTATGTATTATGGGATAATACAGCTAAATTTATTGCTATTGGAGATGTTAGTGCACAAGTAATAGATAATGAATCAAAATATATATCTTATGTATATTCTGACTTTAATAGAACATTAACAGTTACATCTACTTTAGATGGTTCTACAAAAGATTATATTGTTAATAGTTCAACACAAGGAGAACCATCTGTTGGATTAAGTGAGCATTATTATTATGTTAAAGGTGATGAATTATATTATGTTAATGGTTCAGATATAGAAAATAGTATTAAGATTGCTACTGGAGTAAAATATGTAGGTTTTTCTAGTGATGATGCTATTAATGGTTTTGCAGCATTTATAACTAAAGATTTTAAATATGTAGATGAAAGTAGTGCATATTTATTAAAAACTTTTAAATTATATTACTAGTAATGTAAATAAAAATGATAATTAAAATATTAAGTAATTCTATTATTGAAAAAAACAAAAAAAGTATATATAATTATTGTAGGTGATAGTATGGTAGAGTTAACTATAGGTGCAATTTTCATGGTTATTGGGGCTTTTGTTTCTATAATGTTTGTTTCAGCAGGTGAAACAGGTTTAGTGTTATTTGGATTAATATTTTTTGCAGCAGGATTATTAGTATTTGTAAAGGGCTTCAAACAAAAACTTAAAGATAAAAAAACAGAAAAAAATGGAGAGATATGTTTTGGTAGAATAAAAGAAACAAAAGGTAATGGTACAAGTGTAAATGGTGTAGAATATCAAGATGCATATATATATACTTATATTCCTTCATTAAATACTGTAAAACTTATGAAAGAAAACATTGGAGCAAAATATCAAGATTATCTTGCAGGTAAATATGTTAAATTAAAATATTTTGAAGATGATATTAATATTATTGGTTGTGTTCCAAAAGAACAAGTACCACAAAATCAATTAGCTGAAATAGAAAAGTATACAGATATAAATCCAGGATTTATTTATAATGTAGAAAGTTCAAATACACCATTACAACCAATGGATATGCCTAGTAATGGAGTATCATATTCTTGGAATAATGATAATAACAATAATAATCAAAATTAAGCTTTGCTTAATTTTTTTTGTATAGTTTACTTTTTTAGATTGAAAAAAAATAATATTATTCGTATACTTATATTAGAGTAGGTGGAGTATATGTTATTAATTATAGGATTTTTAGCAGGATTAGGATTATTTATAGTTGGTATGGGAGGAATGATTGTTTCATTTCAAGAAGGATTTACCAGTGGATCATTTTATTTTGTAGTTTGGTTAATATCTGGAATAATTATGATGGTAGCATCCATTAAAAAGATTTTAGAAAATATACAAATGGAAGGCGTAGGAGAAGATTGCTTTGGTCTTGTAAAAAATGTGGTAGAAGAATCAGAAAATATATTTTTTGTTGAGGTAGCATTATATCTTGCTAAAGAAAATAAAGTAGAGGTTACATCACAAATGGTAACATCACCATTTTGTAAGTATAAAAAGGGAGACTTTGTAATTGCTAAATACTTTAATAGAGAAGTAAAAATAAAGAATGCTGTATTTGTTAATGAAATACCACTTGAAATACAAAAGAAATTCTTTACTAATGAAACTTTAAAAACTACTGATAGAGTAACTAATTATGAAATTAAACCAATGGATATGCCAAAAAATGGTACATCATATTCATGGAAAGATAATAATAAAAATAATAATAATGGACTATATTAAATATAGTCTTTTTTGTTATAATTAATTGGGGAAGTGATAGTATGCAATTAGTAGCATTAATATTTGGATTATTTATTGTTATAGTAGGTGTATTAGCTTTTATCTTCGTATTATAGGTGATTATATGAATAATGATTTATTTATTACTAGAATATCATTAGATAGAGATAGAATAGAAAATTATGATGAATATCCTTTTAATATAGATATTATAAAAAATTTTGATGAGTTAAAATTTAATAAAAGAGTTACCTTTTTTACTGGTGAAAATGGAGTAGGAAAATCTACTTTTATAGAAGCAATAGCTGTATCTTTAGGACTTAATCCTGAAGGAGGAACTCAAAATTTTTTACATAAGACCAAGGATACTCATTCTAAGTTATATGAATATATAACCGTATCTAAATATGATAAGCCTACAACTACTTTTTTTCTTAGAGCAGAAAGCTTTTATAATTTCTCAACTGAAGTACAAAGACTAGTTGAAGAAGACCATTATGCAGCACTTTATCATTCTTATGGAGGAAATCTACACGCTGCGTCACATGGTGAATCATTTATACAACTAGTACAAAATAGATTTTCTAATCATGGACTATATATATTAGATGAACCTGAAGCTGCTTTATCACCTCAAAGACAAATGAGTTTATTATGTATGATAGATGATTTAGTAAAGGGTGGTTCACAATTTATAATTGCTACTCATTCGCCAATACTTCTAAGTTATAGAGAGGGAGAAATATTAGATTTAAATAATAATTTTGAACAAATAGAATATGAAGATACAGAAGTATATAAATTATATAAAATGTATTTAGATGATTATAAAAATATGCAAGAACGCTTATTTGACTAATTATAGAGATACTGCTATAATCATTTGTATCAGCGATGAATAGGAAGAGTAATTTATATATTTATTAAAGAGAGTTATCATATGGTGGAAGATAATATAAATAATAAATGAAAGACACCTAGGAGCTACTTATTAAAAGTAAGTCGGTTAAAACCGTTATATTTAAGAGTGATTATATAATATATATAATAAATTGGGTGGTACCGCGGATTATAACAGTTATTCGTCCCTTTGTGGATAATATAACTGTTTTTTTATTTATAGGAGGTATTATGAAAAAAATATATATTAGAGATTTAAATAAGTATTTTAATCAAGAAATTACTATTAGTGGAGTAATAGATAAAATACGTAATATGCAATATGTACAATTTATTATATTAAGAGATATTAGTGGTAAAGTACAAATTACAATAGAAAAAAATGACGAAAATTGTAAACTAAACGAGATAGTTGACAGATTAACTAATGAAAGTACTTTAAAGGTAAAAGGTATTATTTTAGAAAATAAAAATGTAAAATTAGGTGGTATGGAAATAATACCTAGTGATATTGAAGTAACAAGTATATGTAAAGAAGAACTACCATTTAACTATAAAGATAGTAAGTCCACACTATTAGATACAAGGTTAAACTATAGATTCTTAGATTTAAGAAATGAAAAAAATGCACTTGTATATAAAGTGCAAACTTGTTTAATAAATTCTATGAGAAATTATTTATTAGAAAATGAATTCATAGAAATACATACACCTAAATTAATAGGTGCTGCAAGTGAATCTGGTTCAGAAGTATTTGAACTTAATTATTTTGATAGAAAGGCTTATTTAGCACAATCTCCACAATTTTATAAGCAAATGGCTATATGTGGTGGACTTGAAAAAGTTTTCGAAGTCGCACCTGCTTTTAGAGCTGAAAATTCTAACTCATTTAGACATGCTACTGAGTTTACATCATTTGACGTAGAATTTGCTTATATAGATTCTTATTTAGATTTATTAGATTTAGAAGAGGATATGATAATAACTGGTTTAACCAGTGTAAGTAATAAGTATGGTGAAGATATAAAAAGATTATTTGGTATAGATGTAGTTATACCTACTAAGCCATTTCCTAGAATTAAACTAGAAGATTTATATAAAGAACTAGAAAATAAGTATAATTTTAAAATGAATTTTGAAGATGTAGGAGATATGAATTCAGAATCTGAAAAATTAGCTAGTAAGTATATAAAAGAGAAGTATGGGCATGAGTTTGTATTTATTACTGATTTTAGTGCTAAAAAAAGAGCATTTTATCATAAACGTTATGCTGGTGTACCAGCTGGTGCTGACCTTATTTGGAGAGGGTGTGAGATTACTACTTTAGCTGAAAGAGAAAATAGATATGATATTTTAGTAGAACAAGCTAAAGAGAAAGGTTTAAATGAGGATGTTAAGTTTTATTTAGATTTCTTTAAGTATGGTTGTCCTCCACATGGTGGATTTGCTATTGGAGTAGATAGAATAACTATGTTACTTTTAGGTTTATCTTCTCTAAAAGAAACCATGTTTATATTTAGAGGTCCAAATAGATTAGAACCATAAAATTATAAAAAATAATATATTTTTGTAGGATGTTAAATAAAAATATGTTACAATTATATTGAGTGAATATTTATAATTAAAGGTGGGGATTATATATGGCAAAGAAGGCCAAAAAGAATTTTAAACAAGAACAATTAGATTTAGAAGAAGAAAAGGTTGTTGAAGAAGAAGTTTTAGAAGAAGAAACTGATGAAATAGATGAAGAAGAAATTGATGAATCTGAAGAAGAATTAGAAGAAGAAACAGAAGATAATGAAGAAGATTCTGATGAAGACGATGATGATGATTCAGAAGACGACGATGACGATGATGATTCAGATGAAGATGACGATGAAGAGGAAGAAGAAACTAGAGTTGTAGTTAAAAATCCAGTTAGAAAAACTATGAGTGATAAAGCTAGATATATTATTGTTATTATTTCATGTTTAGTTTTAATAGGGCTTATTGTA
>Ga0247608_10005770_pt1 | contig 13278 bp, 13 predicted proteins | sample 176DNAGHGlowgp2_FD_193490 | JGI IMG/M metagenome (GOLD analysis project Ga0247608, IMG submission 193490) | Sheep rumen microbial communities from Palmerston North, Manawatu-Wanganui, New Zealand - 1766 DNA GHGlow gp2 | ecosystem: Host-associated > Mammals > Digestive system > Stomach > Rumen ...
TGGCCACGGCGCCGGCGATGGCCCAGGTGTTCATCATGGACGAGGACGAGTATAACAACAATCGTACGGGCAAGACCACGATGGACGTCGACCTGCCGGGATGGTACAACTCGGGCGAGGACTGGTACAGCCCTGTGGGCGAAGGCATCGTGGTGCTGGCAGGTCTGGCTGGTGCCTACCTGCTTGGCAAGCGCAAGAAAGAAAACTGAAAACCTACATCATACCGTCGCTGACGGATACATTTGAATCATTTGTATGAAAAAAGCGGGGCGGCCATCCGGCCGCCCCGCTTTGTGTGTTTTACCGAGATGCTTGCGCTTATTTCTTCTTGATGAGCGAGACAAGCCAGAGCAGCACCACGGCACCGACGGTACCCACCAGGAGCTGGCCCCAGAAAGAACCGCTGACAGGAAGATTGATGATGCTGAAGAGCCAGCTGCCCAAGAAGCCGCCGACCACGCCGACGATGATGGCCCAGATCAAACCGAGGCCGTAGTTCATGATTTTACCAGCGATGATGCCTGCCAAGGCACCGATCAGGATTGAAACTAGCATTCCCATAATGATAAGTTTTTAAAGTTAGTATTAAGTGAATAGGTTCATTTCTTGTTCATCAGGTTGGCCATCTCGGCGTTTTGCGCCTCGATGTAGTCCAACACTTCGTCGCGGCCGGTCTTCTTCTCTGACGAGGTGATGAAGATGGGCGGCAGCTCCTCCCATTCTTCCAGCAGTTTCGCCTTGAAGGCGGACACGTTCCTTTCGAGTTCGGCGTTCGAGACCTTGTCGGCCTTGGTGAAGACGATGCAGAAAGGCATCTGGTTCTCGCCCAGCCATTCGATGAAGCCCAGGTCGTTGTTCTGTGGCTCGAGGCGGGCGTCGACGAGGACGAAGGTGCACACCAAGTTGCGGCGGCGGGTGATGTAGTTGTTGATCATCACGCGCCACTGCTCGCGCGTCTTCTTCGAGTGTTGGGCGTAGCCATAGCCAGGAAGGTCGACGAGATACCACGCGTCGTTGACGATGAAGTGGTTGATGGCCACGGTCTTGCCGGGCATCGACGAGGTCTTGGCCAGGCCGCGGCGTTGCACCAGCATATTGATGAGCGACGACTTGCCCACATTGGAGCGGCCGATGAAGGCATACTCGGGGATGTTGTCGTTGGGCAAGAACTCGAAACGGGTGTTGCTCATCAGGAATTCGGCTTTGTTAATTTGCATAGATGGGCAGTTTAAGGTGTTCGGGGACTTCATTCTTGTCGTAGACCAGGTGACGTTTCACCTTCTCTTCAAACATGTCGCTGATGGTCACTAGCAGGCCAGTCTCCTCGACGTTGCCGAAGCCCGGGTTGAGGGCGGTGCCAAACGACCGCAGGGTGGGCGAGAGGTTCATGTAGGCGTTCACCAGCGGAGGCACGGCGGCGCCGCGTTCGCGCACTTGGCGAACGAGGTTCTTGTAGTCGTCGCGGTAGTTGTCGGCGTTGAACACCGAGGCTAGCCATTCAAAGTCGGTGAGGATGGGCAGGTCGAGTTCGGGACGCACCGTCACCAGGTGTTCGTTGTCGGGGAAGTGCTTCTGGATGAAGTAGAGGATCATGTCGCGCGAGGTGCGTTCCAGCTGGGGATACATGGTCACCTTGCCGAAGTAATACTGGGCTTTGGGATAGATGTCGACGAGCGAGCCCAAGCCGTCCCACAGGTTGTCGAGCGAATAGAGTCCTTTCGACAGGTTCTTGGAGGGCTGGTATTGGGGCTGCACAAACGAGCGTCCCAGCTCGAGGGTGAAGGGGAGGTAATCCTTCACGAAGTGCTCGGAATAGAGGAACAGCTCGCTGGTGGGCGTGTCGACTTGGCCTTCGGCGTCGACGGGCAAGCCGTCGCACAGGAGGAAGCGGTAGCCGCCCACGATGGCTCTGTCGACGGGGTTCCAAACGATGAGTTGTTGGAAATAGTTCTCGTCGCGGGTGTCGAACACGTCGATGTCGCAGTCGAGGCCGGTGCCGCCGCCCGAGTCGCGGAAGCTGATTTCGCGCAGGCGTCCGATTTCGCGCATGATGTTGGGCGCGTTGTGGGCCGAGAGGATATAGATCTCGTTGCCGGCATTGTTCGTCTTGCGGAAGAACTTGTCGCGGGTCAGCTCATCCATGATGGCTTCAACGGGCACGGGTGCAATAATATCTTTCATCATATCGTGTATTCTTTTTGAGGGTCAAACACCAGGTCAACATCCTTCCCCAATTGGTAAGAGAACGTGCGGAGCTTCTCTGCCCATTGGGCGTCGCTGAAACGTCGGTCGAACGTTGAGTAGGGGATGGGTTTGCCAAAACTGATGGTCAGGGTCTTGTTGCGTTGCTTGAAGAACTCGTCGACAAGGAAGGCCATCTCGATGTTGACCTTGATGCCGAGTCGTTTGCGAAGGCGCGCTAGGTTGTAGAAGAAATTGGAGTTGCGTCCTTCGATGTGGACGGGCACGATGTCGCGCTGGTAGGCCCGCGACTTGGTGACGAAGGTCTTCTTCCAGTCGAGGTCCATGATCTTGCCGTCTTTGGTCTTGCGTGAGCAAAGGCCGAAGGGGAAATAGCAGATGGTGGCGTCGCCGGCGAAGGTCTCGTTGAAGAGCTGCAGGCTCTCCTCGCGGTTGGCGGTGGCGCTGCCCACCTTGCTGACGGGGATGAAGATGGGGCGCAGGTTCTTGACGAACATGAGGAAGTCGTTGACGGGCGTCAGCGTCTCGCCACGATGGTTGCCCACCGCGCCGATGAGCGCGATGCCGTCGAGACCGCCCAAAGGGTGGTTGGAGGCCACCAGGATGCGTGGACTCGCCATCAGGTTGTCGACACCCTTCAAGACCACCGTGAGGTTGAAGTCGGCCACCACCGCATTGATGAAGTCGAGCCCCTCCTTGTCGGCATATTTGGTCAGGATCTCGTTGATGTCAGCCTCGTGCAACAGCCGCTGGATCTTGCGAAACAGCCACTCAGGCATGTGCTTCATTAGCTTCGGCACCTTGGCCGTGAAGATCTTCCGGAGATCGATAAGGTTACTATCCGTTTCCATAATGCTAATTCTCCAATCAAGAGGCAAAATTAGTAAAAAGTAAAGTGATAACGCAAATTTTAGTCGATTTTCGTGTCAATTCACTTGTAAAATGCTTTGTCTCGGGTGGTTGTGAACAGCGACAACTTTTTGTGAAATAAACAATTAACACGGTGTCAACAAAGATATCAACAATTCGTGTTGAAAACTATTTTAATGGAAAAGTGGGAGAAAGTGTCAAGAAATGGGAGAAAGTGTATATCTTTGCAGCTGAAAAACGGATAAAAGACCGATATGAGTTACTTGGTAGGACATTACAACTGCAAGATGGACGCGAAAGGGCGCGTTTTGGTGCCCAGCGAGTTCAAGGAGCAATTGGGCGAGCAGGTCGACGAAGGCTTTGTGCTTCGTCCTGGCCTGCACAGCACCTGCCTCGAGCTCTACACGAGGAAGGACTGGGACGAGGTGCAAGACCAATTGCGTGCCGCCTTCAGCCAGTTCAAGGCGAAGCAAGAAGCCGTGTTGCGCAAATACAACGCCGGTGCGCGTTTCGTGAAACTCGACGCCAGCGGTCGCCTGCAGATCCCTAAGGACCTTATCGATAAGGGGGCTTTGGTGAAAGACCTGGTGATCACCTCGGTCACGACGAAGATGGAGATTTGGGATAAGGATCGCTACACCAAGTCGCTCGACGAGGACATCAGCGATGCCGAGTTCTTCGACCTGTTGGACCAAAACATCAAATAGCGGGAGGAGGGGCCATGTATCACAATCCGGTCATGCTGAGCGAATGCATCGAGGGCTTGAACATCAACCCCGAGGGCATCTACGCCGACGTCACCTTTGGTGGCGGCGGCCATTCGCGTGCCATCCTCGAGCGCCTCACAACGGGGCACCTCTATGCCTTCGACCAAGACGAGGACGCTGCCGCCAACGCCTTCGACGACGAGCGTTTCACCTTCGTCCCACAGAACTTCAAGTACTTCAAGAACTTCATCCAGCTCTACCATGGCGGACAGATCGATGGCGTGCTGGCCGACTTGGGCGTCTCGTCGCACCAATTCGACACGCCGGAGAAAGGCTTCTCGACCCGCTTCGACGGTCCGCTCGACATGCGCATGAGCCAGATGACGCCCAACGACGCGGCCATCGTGGTCAACACCTATGACCATGCCGCACTCACCCGTATCTTCCGTCTCTATGGCGAGATGCAACAGCCGCAGCTCATCGCCTCCGACATCATCATGGCGCGCGAGGCCGAACCCATCGAGACCACCGAGCAGCTGAAGGCAGCCGTGGCCCATCGTTTGCCGCGGGGCCGCGAGAACAAGGTGCTGGCGCAACTGTTTCAGGCCTTGCGTATCGAGGTGAACCAAGAGCTCGAGGCACTCACCGCCTTCCTGGGCCAGTGCCCCGACGTGCTCAAGGCGGGCGGACGACTCGTCGTGATGTCGTACCACTCGCTGGAAGACCGTCTCGTGAAGAACTTCATGAAGACCGGCAACGCCGAGGGAAAGGAAGAGAAAGACTTCTTCGGCAACCTGCTGACACCTTATAAATTAATCACGCGCAAACCTGTGGTGCCCACCGAGAGTGAGATGGAAAGCAACAGCAGGGCACGCAGCGCCAAACTCAGAATAGCGGAAAGGAAATAAACCATGGGAGAAAAGAAAGAGAAGAAAAAGAAAAACGGCGGCAAAAGCATCATGAAGGTGTTGGGCGGCCGCTTCCTCGTGAAGGAGAGCTTCGCCAAGCAGTTCCCCTTCATGGCTTATATCACGGTGCTTCTCATGGCCATCATCACCAACACCTACATCGCGGAGGAACGCAACCGCGAGCTGGTGAAGACCGCTAAGGAACTGAACGACCGTCAGGTGTACTACATCCAGCTGCAGTCGGAGATCATGGATGCCTCCAAGCAGTCGGTGCTGGCCAAGAAGCTGGCGCCCACGGGCATCAAGGAGGCTACCGAGCCGCTGAAGCGCATCAACGTCAACGAACCCATAAAGACGGAGGAGGAACAATGAAACTGGACCCAAGAACCGAGACCCTTTGGAAGACGTATCTGGTCTATCTCCTCGTCCTCGTCGTCGCCGTGGCCATCATCGCGAAGATCATCGTCGTGCAGACCAAAGACAACTCACAGTTGCTCAAGGAGGCCGAGGAACGCGAATACCGCGTGAGGACGATTGAGGCCTCGCGGGGTAACCTCATCTCGAGCGACGGACAGCTGATGGCCACCTCCATCCCGCGCTACGACGTTTATTTCGACTACAAGGCCGTCGACTCGGTCGTCTTGGCCAACAATATCGACTCACTTTGTCGGCAGATGGCCCGCCTGCTGCCGAAACGCAACCCGGCGCAATGGAAAGAGTTTTTCGGTGTGGGCATCTCCAAGGGAAACCGTCACTATAAGATCGCACTCAATATCACCCAAGCCGAGTTGCGCGAGATGCAGCAATTCGTTATTTTCAACCGAGGGGTCTACAAAAACGGTCTTGTTATCGAAAAGAAAGTCCGCCGTGAGCATCCCTTCAAGGACTTGGCCAGCCTCATGCTGGGTATGGCCAATGAGGAAAAAGGCTATTATTTCGGCCTCGAAGGGGCATTCAATGAATACCTCAAGGGCGAGAATGGCCGGCAGTTGGTACGCCGCATCCATCATGGCAACTGGATGCCCGTCGACTCGGAAGACAATACCGATGCCAGAAACGGCAACGACGTCATCACCACTTTCGATATCAAGTTGCAGGACATCGTTGAGAGTGCACTCAACAATACCTTGGTCACCAACAAGGCCGAGCAGGGCTGTGCCATCTTGATGGACGTGGAGACGGGCTACATCAAGGCGTTGGCCAATCTCAGCCTCAACCATGAGACGGGCAAATACGAGGAATCGTACAATGTCGCCCTCGCCGAGCGTTATGAACCCGGCTCAGTGTTCAAGATCGCCTCGATGGTGGTGCTGCTCAACCACAACGAGAAGATGCAACTTACCGACTTGGTGAACATCGGATCGGGCCCCATCAAGTTCTCGAACCGCACGATGAAAGACGACCACAGCTTCGCCAAAGGCGGCGTCTGCACCGTGCAGGAGGTCATTGAGCAGTCATCGAACAAGGGCACGGCAGTGCTCGTCACCAAGGCCTTTGCCGCCCATCCTGAGAAATACGTCGACGGGCTTTATGCCTTGGGCCTGAACAAGAAAATCGGCACGGGCATCACGGGCGAGGCGCAGCCTGTCATCAAACACCCCAACGACAAGACCAAAGACGGACGCAAACTGTGGTCGAACGTCTCGCTGCCGTGGATGTCGATCGGCTACGAAGTCAATGTGACGCCCTTGCAGCTCATCACGCTCTACAACGCCATCGCCAACGGTGGCCGCATGATGAAGCCCCAGTTCGTCACCGAGGTGCGCCGCGCCGACGAGACCATCAAGAAATTCGACCCTGTCGTCATCAACGAGCAGATTGCCTCGCCTGAGGCCATCAAGAAGCTGCAGACCATGCTTGAGGGCGTCGTCATCCGTGGTACGGCCCGACGCCAGTTCCAGGACTGTGTCGTCAGCGTGGCAGGCAAGACGGGAACAGCACAATATTATGACAAGGTGCAAGGCTATGCCTATCACGAGCCTGGCATCGGCCGTAAGCTCTATAACACCACTTTCGTGGGCTATTTCCCCACCGACAAGCCGCGCTACAGCTGCATCGTCATGGTGAGCCGTGCCCGTGGCGCCAAATGGGCGGCCGGTGGTGTGTCGGCGCCTGGCTTCAGGGAAATCGCCGAGAAGGTATATGCCATGCGCATCGGCACCGTCGAAGACGACGCCGACAGCACGGTCAGAAGAACGGCAACGAGTCCCGTCATTGTGCGTCACGACAAAGCAACGCAATACCTCAACAGCATCGGTCAGTCGTATGACGACTTGGCCATCAACGGCGACTGGGTCACCGTGGAAAGCAACGAAGCCGGCGCGACCTACATTCGCGAGGCTCGGATTGGCAACACCGTGCCCAACGTGGTTGGCATGGACCTCACCGATGCCGTTTACCTCTTGGAAAACATGGGCTTCCATACGACATTCACCGGACAAGGCACCGTTGTGGAACAGTCGCTTCATGCAGGCGACACCATCAGGCCCAACCGTACCATTCATTTAACACTGGAAAGAAGATGAAAATCAATGAGATATTAGTAAATTGCAACCTTTTGGATATCGTGGGTGACAAGGATTTGGAGATCCCCAACATCACCTTCGACTCCCGAAAAGTGGAACCTGGCACCTTGTTTTTTGCCGTCAAAGGCACGCAAGTCGACGGCCACGACTATATCGACAAGGCCATCGCGCAAGGCGCTTCGGCCATCGTGTGCGAGAAGATGCCCGACACGCGGGCCGAAAAGGTCACCTACGTCCTGGTCGACAACTCGGCCTATGTGCTCGGCGTGGCAGCCTCCAATTTCTTCGGGAATCCCTCAAAACACCTGCGTTTGGTGGGCGTGACGGGTACCAACGGCAAGACCACCATCGCCACCTTATTATATCGTCTCTTCACCGATGCGGGCTACTGCTGTGGTTTGCTCTCCACCATCGAGAACATCGTGAACCGCGACGTGGTCCCGTCGACCCATACCACCCCTGACCCCATTGAGCTGAACGCCCTGCTGCACCGGATGGTGGTGCAAGGCTGCGAATACGCCTTCATGGAGGTCAGCTCGCACAGCGTGGCGCAAGACCGCATCGCTGGATTGCTCTTTGCAGGTGGCATCTTCACCAACCTCACCCACGACCATCTTGATTACCACAAGACGATGGCCAACTACCGCAACGCCAAGAAGAAATTCTTCGACGACCTGCCGCAGACCGCTTTTGCCCTCACCAACCTCGACGACAAAAATGGTGCCGTCATGCTGCAAAACACCAAGGCCCGCAAGCTGAGCTATGCGTTGAAGCACGACGCCGACTTCAAAGGCATTGTCATGGAGAGCCATTTCGACGGCATGATGCTCAAGGTGAACGGCACGGAGATGTACACCCAGCTGGTGGGCGGCTTCAATGCCAGCAACCTGCTGGCCATCTATGGTGCCGCCATTGCGTTGGGCTTCGATAAGGACGAGCTTTTGGTCGAGATCAGTAAGCTGCGTGGTGCCAATGGACGTTTCGACATGGTGCATTCGGAGAACGGCATCGTCGGCATCGTCGACTATGCCCACACCCCCGATGCCTTGGAGAATGTGCTCAAGACCATCAACGAAGTGCGCTGCCATAAAGAGACCCTCATCACCATCGTGGGCTGTGGCGGCAACCGCGACACCACCAAGCGCCCCGAGATGGCCGCCGTGGCGGTCAAGCTCAGCGATAAGGTCATCCTCACCAGCGACAACCCGCGGTTCGAAGACCCCGACGACATCATCCGTCAGATGAAAGCCGGCATCGCTGATGAAGACCGACACAAGGTGCTGAGCATCACCAACCGTGGTGAGGCCATCCGCACCGCCGTGGCCTTGGCCAAAAAAGGCGATATCATCCTGCTGGCTGGCAAAGGTCATGAGAACTATCAGGAAATCAACGGAGTAAAGAACCATTTTGACGACAAGGAAGTCTTGTCGGAAGCATTTAAGGAGGCTGAATAATGTTGTACTATCTCTTCAATTACTTGGATCAACACGATTTCCCGGGTGCGGGCGTGTTCAACTATGTCACCTTCCGTGCGGCGATGGCCGTCATCTTGGCCCTCGTCATCTCGGTGTGGTTCGGCAACTGGTTCATCAAGATGCTGAAACGCAAGAAAATCACTGAGGCACAGCGTGATGCTTCTATCGACCCCTACAACACGAAAAAGATTGGCGTGCCCACCATGGGCGGTGTCATCATCATCACGGCCATTCTCATCCCCGTGTTGCTCGTCTGCAAGCTCCACAGTGTGTACACCATCCTGATGGTTGTCACCACCTTGATATTGGGACTCTTGGGCTTTGCCGACGACTACATCAAGACCTTCAAGGGCAACAAGGACGGATTGAAACCGAAGGTGAAATTGGGCGGACAAATTGTGTTGGGCCTCATCGTCGGCCTGACGTTGCGTTTCAGTCCCGCCGTGCAAATCAACGAGACGGTGCAGGTGAAGATTGAAGACAACAAAGAGGTGGTCGTGAAGAGCCCCGACGTGAAGTCGACGCGTACCACGATCCCATTCCTGAAGAACCATAACCTTAACTACGCCGACCTGTTCAGGTGGGCGGGCCCGAAATGGATGTACAACCTGGCCTGGGTGTTCCTCGTGCTGCTTACCGTTTTTGTCGTGGCCGCTGTCTCCAACGGCTCCAACCTCAACGACGGTATGGATGGCATGGCCTCGGGCAACTCGGCCATTATCGGCTTGACGTTGGTCATCCTGGCCTATATCTCCAGTAATGCTGTCACCGCCAGCCACTTCAACCTGATGTATATCCCTGGCTCGGAGGAGCTGGTGGTGTTCATGGCTGCCTTCGTGGGTTCGTTGATCGGTTTCCTGTGGTTCAACTCATTCCCCGCGCAGATCTTCATGGGCGATACGGGTAGCTTGACCATCGGAGGCATCATCGCTGTTTCGGCCATCATCATGCACAAGGAGTTGCTGCTGCCTTTGCTCTGCGGCGTGTTCCTCTTCGAGATCCTCTCCGACCTCGACGTGAAGCGTTTTGTCAAGACGGGCAAGAAACACCGCATTTGGAAAAAAGGCCCGTTGCACGACCATTTCCGCACCAGCTACAGCGACTTCAAGAAGGCATGGCCCAACAGCACGGTCACCTTCAAAGGACGCGGCGAAGGCTACAACACCGTCCATCATGAAGTGAAGATCACCATCCGCTTTTGGATTATCACCATTCTTCTGGCGGCGTTCACGCTCATCACCTTTAAAATCAGATAATCACAAACCTAAACCTTGAAATAATTGCCATGACTTACTTACAAGAACTAACCAACACAAGACAAAAGCAAGCTTCCACCATGGTGGCAGGCATTTCGTCGAAGATCCTGCAAATCCGCAAGGAGAGCATCAAGCAGAGCCTGAGCGACCTTAACACCCTTGACCACCGGCAAGACCTCGTCGCCACCATCGATGGCGTGATGTATTACGACGACTCGAGGGCCGAGAACGTGAATGCCACTTGGTTTACCTTCGAGAACATCGTGAAACCCGTGGTGTGGATTGCAGGTGGCAAAAGCGACGAGAGCGATTTCAAGGACTTGCATCGTGTGGCCAAGAAGAAAGTCAGGGCGTTGGTTTGCCTCGGCGACGGAAGCGACAACTTGATGAAGACCTTCCAGAAGGACATCAAAGACATCTACGAGGCATCGAGCATGGAAGACGCAGTGAAGGCCGCCTCGCTGTTGGCGCAGGAAGACGACATTGTACTGTTTTCGCCTGCCTGCAAGTCGAGCAACAAGAAAGAGACCTACGTCGAGCGTGGCAACCAGTTTACGGAATCAGTAAAACAACTTGAAAATGAACTTTGTAAATAAGATATTGAGAGGCGACAAGGTCATCTGGATTGTGTCTATCATCTTAGGCATCGTCTCGTTGATTGTCGTTTATAGCGCCACCAGTGCCTTGGCGGTCTCGAAATATGGTGGCGACACGGGCAAAGTGCTGATGAAGCATCTCGGTATGCTTCTGTTTGGCTTTGTCATGATGATCATCGCCTCGAGGGTCAACTACAAGCGTTATGCCAAGATGGCGCTCTTCCTGATGATCCCTTGCTTGGCGCTGCTGCTCTACACGCTGGTGTTTGGCCGCAACATCAACGATGCCAGCCGTTCCATCAATGTGGGTGGTTTCTCGTTCCAGCCCAGTGAATTGGCGAAAATCATCCTTATCACCTATCTGGCGCGCCAGCTAATCATGATGGAAGGCTCGATGTATAACTTCAAGGATTTTCTGGTCAAGTTGGCCTTGCCCATCTTGGTGACGGCAGGCTTGATCTTTTCGGAGAACCTGTCGACGGCCGTGTTGTTGATCGCGGTTTGCTTGGTCCTGCTCTTTGTCGGCCGCGTGAAGTTCCTGCATATCATGGCCTTGGTCGGGCTCTGTGTGTTGGGCATGGCGGCCTATCTGGGCTATGATGCCATCAAGACCAGTATCGAAAACAAGCACCGTCGCCAAACCGCGCAAGAGACCATGGTGATCGGCGAGGCGGGCGACAACTACAAGGAAAAACAAAACCGCATCCAGACTTGGGCAAACCGTATCAAGACGATGGGTGAGGACGATGAAAAAGTGGATAGGTTCGACGACAAGCACATGCAGCGCACTTATGCCGACATCGCCGTGGCGTCGAGTTCGCTCTTTGGCAAAGGCCCTGGCAAGAGCGAGCAGCGTAACTTCCTTCCGCATCCTTATTCCGATTTCATCTATGCCATTATCATAGAGGAGTATGGATTGGTGGGCGGGGTCTTCGTACTGTTCCTCTACATCGTCCTTTTCACGCGCGTACTGCGCATCGTCATCAAAAAGCCGCTCACCTTCGGCTCGTTGATGGCCTTTGGGTTGGGCTTCCTCATCATCCTGCAGGCCATGATCAATATGGGTGTCTCGATTGGCTTGCTGCCTGTCACGGGTCAGCCCTTGCCGTTCGTCAGCATGGGAGGCACCTCGCTGATGGCTACGGGCATGATTATCGGAATGATCTTGAGCGTCACGATGAGCATCGAGGATGAAAGCATGAATAAAGAACAAGAAATACAAGCACTTACAGAAGAAACTGAAAATGAAAGAGAACTTGAAAGTCGTGATTAGTGGTGGTGGCACGGGCGGTCACATCTTTCCCGCCATCGCCATTGCCGATGCCTTGAAGCGGAGATTCCCCAAGGCCGATATCCTGTTTATCGGAGCGAAAGGTAGGATGGAAATGGAACGCGTGCCCAAGGCAGGCTATCCCATCGAGGGCCTGTGGATTAGCGGCTTCACGAAAGATCTCTCCGTGCTGAGCCTGCCGTTCAAGCTCATCAGCAGCTTGAGCAAGGCCCGCAGTATCTTGAAGCGTTTCCGTCCCGACGTGGTGATTGGCGTGGGAGGCTTCGCCAGCGGTCCCACCTTGAAAGCTGCCAATTGGCTCGGTATTCCTACCGTCATCCAGGAACAGAACTCGTATCCTGGTAAGACCAACCGTAACGTGGGCCAAAAGGCCAAAGCCATTTGCGTGGCCTACCACCATCTCGAGCAGTGGTTCCCTGCCGAAAAGATACACTTCACCGGCAACCCGCTGCGTGCCAACATCAAGCTCGCGGGTACGCGTGAGGAGGCAGCCCAGTACTTTGGCCTCAACCCTGGTAAGCCCGTTGCATTGCTCGTCGGTGGTAGCCAAGGTGCCTTGGGCATCAATAAGGGCATCAGCGCTCAACTTGAGGCCTTCAAAGACAGTGACTTACAACTGATTTGGCAGACGGGCAAGACCTATATCACTCAAGCCCAGGAAGAAGTGAAGGCCTTGGGGCTTGAGGCCCAAGTGAAACCAACGGTATTCATCGACCGTATGGACTTGGCTTATGGTTTGGCCGACGTGGTCGTCTCGCGCGCTGGTGCCATGTCGATTTCGGAGCTCGCTTTGGTGCAGAAGCCCGTCATCTTCGTGCCGTTGCCCACCGCCGCCGAAGATCACCAGACCAAAAACGCCCAGCAGCTTGTTGACGCGGGAGCCGCCCTCATGGTGCGCAACGCCGACACGGAGAAAGCACTCGTCCCTGCACTGATGAAACTGAAAGACGACAACGACTTGCAAGCCAAGTTGAGCGAAAACATCGGCGAGTTTGCGCGTCCGAACGCCGCCGACGATATTGTTGAAGTGATAATAAAAGCAATTAGTTGAACATAGCCCCGAAGGGGCGACAGAAAAAAGCAAGGTGGTCAACCCCTGCGAATCGAAAACATATGAAAAACGGAGAAGGACATAGCATCTACATGATCGGCATAGGCGGCATCGGCATGAGCGCCTTGGCACGTTATTACCACAGTCATGGCTGCACCGTGGCCGGGTATGACCGTACGCCCTCTCCGCTGACGCGACAGCTCGAACATGAGGGCATGGCAATCCATTATGAAGACAACCCCAACCTATTGCCTGCCCTCATCGACTTTGTCGTCTATACCCCTGCTGTGCCCAGTAGCCTCATGGAGTTTGAGGCACTGCGCCAACGCCAGATTCCTATCATGAAACGCTCGGAGGCGTTGGGCAACATCTCGCGCCAGCATTTCACCATCGCGGT
>Ga0247608_10005771_pt1 | contig 13278 bp, 15 predicted proteins | sample 176DNAGHGlowgp2_FD_193490 | JGI IMG/M metagenome (GOLD analysis project Ga0247608, IMG submission 193490) | Sheep rumen microbial communities from Palmerston North, Manawatu-Wanganui, New Zealand - 1766 DNA GHGlow gp2 | ecosystem: Host-associated > Mammals > Digestive system > Stomach > Rumen ...
GCCACTTCGGACAGTCGCGCATTCCTTTACCCGGCATCGGCTCCTTTGTATTCAGTTTTCTTTTTCCCGGATTGCCTTCCAGCTTCTTAAGCGCTGTAGGCTTCGGTTTTCTCCCAGCCATAGGAATCCCTCCTTCCTCGAAAATTGCATAATAAAAGGACCTCCGAAGAGATCCTTTCCATATCTTATTAAGCTTTTCATTCTTATATTTTCAAAAGATCCAGCAGCGTATATTCGCCTTTCCGAATTTTCGATATCTCATGGTATTTCTTGATGGCTGCCAAAAGAATATCAGGATCCGAGAAATAATCCTTTACGAATCTGTAAGATTTCACACTTGTCATCTTTAAGTCTTCCTTACAGAAATCACTTGGTTTCTTTCCGGACTTCTTAAACTCTTTGTACTTATCCTCATTGAAGATAATCAACATCTCGATCTCAGGAGCAGTGATTACATTGATTACATCCACTTTGTGCTCGTAAGCTTTGCTAAGCTTAAAATTCTCACGTCTGGAATCTAGAATTCTTATTACTGAAATCTTCTCCAAGAAACCTTTTCTTAAATATTTCTCTTCAAAGCGCTTGCCATCTCGACAGCGTATGACCTCTTCTTCCAGCATTTCCTCTCTTGTAAAGATCAGAAGATCATTATCCAAAAGAATGTCCATGATGGCATTTTCGGCTGAGCCCTCACATATACAAGCCTTATACTTTGCTAATTCCATAGACCGCCTCCTACTTAAGCGCTGCGGCTATACTTTTTTTCAGTCGCATATACGCATCATACATAGGAGTTGTTCCTTCCAGGAATCCACTCTGATATGCATCGCTCTTCTTTATGTCATTCCTTTTCAGAATTGTACTCAGGTTTTCAACTGTAATCCCATTTCTGTTCCTGATTATATAAATACTATCATTTCTGTCATATTCATCCAACAGTTCAGGATAGTGGGTTGAAAAAATCAAGGTGCCGCCATTCTTATTTAACTTACTATCCATAAAGAAGCGCATCAACGTCGTTACAATTTCTTTATTAAAGTGGTTCTCCACCTCATCAACGACAATGTAACCACCCTTTTGTAATACTTCCTGGGCCAACGTAAACGTAATCATACCCTTTACAGTACCGGAAGACAAATAATTATTTAGCTGAATCGGATTATTCATCACGATTTCTTCTTTTCCCTTGAACTTCAGGCGAATAACTGTTTTTTGATCTTTTTCATCAAACCGCAGGCTTTCAACCGTCGGATCCAAATAGGTAATGACCTCTGCCGGTATATTGTCTGAAAAAGGAAGTACATTGATATTAGTGAATTGCAGCAAATTCACCACCCTCATTTTTTCCCCAGTCTTCTTATTATGGGCGATCATAATGCTGACATCATCGGACAGAAAATCTTCCTGTCCACTTCTGAGCATAACAGGATCCTTTCCATCAAAATCAAGCAGCGACTTACGAGTAATCACCTCATCAGCTTGCTTCGACCATAAGCTTTCTGACAGAATTCTATATACAATCCCTTCCGTCTTTGTCTGCCTCGAAGTGATTATGGTTTCAAGACGACATATCTCCTTCTTTGACTCTGAGTAGAAGAAGATGTTTAAAACTGCCTTTTGGGCGTTCCCCAAAATATCTTTTGTTTCAATGTGATTAATTGGCTCATTATTGAGTATGCCCAGCGACAAAAGTATAACCTTTAATACAGATGTCTTTCCTGAAGCATTAATTCCTATAAAGCCATTAGCCGGATTCAAATATATATTTGAAAACAAGGAATAAAGGATATCTTTCTGATCCTCTGATACTCTCTGCTGTGCATAAAAGCATATATCAAGCTTTTCCTTAAAAAGCGGTAAACCGTCTGCTGTGATTCTCAGAAGCTTCATACCAAGCACCTCCAAAATTAAAAACGGATTTCACGTTAATAAATCCTTTCTGCGGTTAGTATACCACCGGATCCGAAAATTATCAACAGGTTTTTCGTTTTTAATTTTTAGTGTATCAGGGCCATACCCCCGTCTTCCATTTCGCGATTTTACACGCGTGACCCCCGCGCCGTTCCCTGGGAGCCATACCTGTAGAGATTCGCACCGCCCCTACCCGCGATGGTTTCCCCAATAGTCCCCTCTCTTCGCGTGTATGGTTGAGTGACACGACTTGCACAGCGCGATCAGGTTACTTCGATCGTGCGTGCCACCTTCACTCAGAGGCAGCTTGTGATGGATCTCTTCAGTCGGCACGATAATTCCACGTTCAAAACACAGCTCACAGAAGGGATGCTCCGCAGCATACTTGTCACGGATCCTCTTCCATGTATAGTGTTATCGGTAACAACTACCTATCAGGAGGTGCATTGGCATCATAATTACAATTGAATTTGATACCAGGAAATGTTATTCTTTTCATAGGCAGTGGAACTTTCTTGGTTCAGTTGTTTTGTTGTGGTGACTAAACTATACTGAATTCAGAAAGATATTTCCACTGTTTTTTAGAAAAAGTAAAACTGCGCCACAGCCTTGGCAGGCCATCGCGCAGCGATTTTGTTCAACTTGAATTTGTCTGTCTGTAAATCCTGAAATCATTGGCCATCTGAGATCCAGTTACCCTCCACATCAAATTTGAATGATTTTGAATAGTTCTGGAATGGCCAGACTTCCACTGTTTTTTTCTCGTTATTGTAAATCGCACTGTATTGTGTCATAGAAATGCCGGCTGCATTTGTATAAGGATTTTGAGCCACACTCTGGAGGATTACCAAAGCCGTGGATTCCGGCATCCTGGTATAATACTCTTTTTTGTCTGTATCCCTATAACATTCCAACTGTCCCAGTATTGTAGCAAAACGATGATAACCATGACCGTAGCCGTAATGGTAATTCGTCGTCTTGTCTTCATCAGTCATTTTGACGGCTTCCTCCCTGAGTACACCGTTCCGGTAAGAATCCTCGATATCATCACTACCCAGGTAGAAGTTCGTGCAAATATCAGAAGGAATGACCTGAACATTACTATTCCGGCTCTCAATCACTACGCTGCGACCAGTTGCATCAGATACCATAAAATGACATTCCTGCCAATCTCCCGGTACAATAATGCCGGTTTCCGTTTTCTTTATGGCTTCATCAACATTTGCGCAGTCATCCAGCATATAACGCAGCAGCATGCTGGATCCCGCCGGGAATCTCCCAGGCTGATCTCCCTTTTTGATATCTACACGCTGAACGGATACGTAAAGTCCCTTTTCATTGATTCCATCCATACACTGATAGGGTAGAATATCCAACATGGAAACATCAAACCCTTTCTGGTCTGGCCCACCCTGCTTCAACAGCGGATTGCTTTCGTCGCACCAAACCGCATCGGCCACAGCGATTGATTCATACTTACCTTCCGGCTTGCAGTGAAGGACAATGTTCAACCCTGTAATGGTTTGGTCTTCTTCTGATACTCGATGTGCAATATCATAATTTCGACAGGTTATAGGCTCTCCTTCGACGTTATGGGTACAAAAAACCGAGCAACCAGGATCGATATAACCGATTTCTCTCATGGCGTTGATCACTTCCGAACCATAGTAGTCCTTTGTGTAATCCATGTAATACAGATAACCATCATCATCAAGCCGCGTCACGGCATCCTGCTTTTCGGGCTCGGATGCGCAGCCGGAAATAGAGATGACCATCAGCGTGATCACAATCAATGTTGTCAGGTAATAAACTTTTGAAATCAAAGCTGTTCTTTTTTTCATTTTCCTTTTGTCCTCCACAAATCCCGATTGCCGTTCTAAGTTATTCTGGAAGATAACTAATCCTTCCTCCTCGTACACCAGCCTATTGCATTTTTCATAATTTGAACATATCCGTTACATATCAGATTGTCAGTTGTATGCCCCGGCGTAAAACAGCATACTCGCCCTTCTCCAAATTCACTTATCCATAATCCGGGTTGCTTTCCATTCTCAGATATCGTTTCCGCCAAAATGCTTATCTTCTTCTCGTCAAGAATCATCATCTGATAGTGCTCATCATATACAGGAAGAGTGAAATCCTCTACACTTTCACAAATCGGATGAGCTTTGGTTACTTTAATCGACACCTCACACTGTTCCGGATGACCAACAAAAACAGCATGTATCAGATTGGATACCAGCGGATGGTTTTCATCAAGATCAGTTGTCGCAGCATGTACTGCAATAAATCCAACACCGGATTCGATCATCTTAAGGAATGTTTCATTCCACTTATCATCACACCATACAGGAGTAGGGATCTGATCATTCTCAATAGGATCCTTAAATGAAATCAGTAAGTCAATGTCCGTATTCTCATAGAGGTCATTAGGATTATTGGTATATACTAATTCCCAATCATCTAGCGGAAAAAGTAATTTTGCTAAAGGTTTTATCGATTCTCCTTTATGCCAGTAGTCATCAACTAAAAATAAAACTTTTTTCATATCAGCATCCTTCCTAATCATATTTTTCCAAAAGTTATTATTTTCTCAGATATTTCTCATCCGATTCATGTACATCACTAACAAATCGTTCTACTGTCATATGAAGATTATACTTATCGCGAAGTTCGGCAAGTTGCTTCATCATTGGTGATGCATGATGTGCATCTATAGCCTCCTGATCTGACCATGAATCAATGAGTAATACAGTCTCGGGATCATTGAGAGGTTGAAAATATTCATAACGCAGATTTCCTTCTTCTGCTCGAATAGAATCCGCGATACCTGATGATTCCATTTCATCTGCAAACGATCGTGCATTTCCGTTTTTTCCCTTATAGTACAGATTTACTGTTATCATGAAATCTCCTTAGTAAGTGATGCTGGAATTTAACTATTCCATTCTTTGCTCAAAATCGCATACTGCAACGTATTTTCATAGCGAGGTGTTCCATCAGGGTTATTTACAAAAGAAATAAACTCTCGGAACAATCCTTCTTTTCGCATGCCCAGTTTCTCGCACAAATGCTGACTTGAAATATTATAGTCTTCGGTATATGCATAAATGCGTCGAGCTCCCTTCTCTTTAAACAGATAGTCAAAGAAGGCCTTTGCCGCCTCATAAGCATGACCTTTGCCATGGTAATCTTTATTCAGCATCCAACATGGACTAAATGTATACTTTGGCGCATTCTCATCTGAATGCTGTTCCCCTGTCTCCAGATAAGCATCTATTTCTCCGATTACTTTCCCGGTATCCTTTATGGTAATAGCAAAATAATACTCAGTTTCGCCTACGCGATGCTTCATTTCCTCTTTTGCTTCGTCGAGTGAATGAAGCTTCATTTCAGCAAAGCAATTTACTGCCGGTTCCTTAAGATATTCATATACATCCGCTGCGTCAGATTCTTTAAATGGACGCAAGATAAGTCTTTTGGTTTCAATAATACTCACAATCAGTTTTCCTATCATTTTTACCTTTCATAAGTCTCGACTCATCTTCCTTTCTTCAAGTAATATGGGGATATCTACTTGATTTCTAGGACAATAGCACCGTGAGGTTTTGTATTCGCGGATACAGCCGGATCTCCATCTACCATTTTTATCTCCAATCTCTCGCCACTCCATAATTCAGTCACGATGACATCGGACGAATAGATCTCAATATCCGACAGATTCACTATGATTTCACCCTCGTGATCACCCGCATTAAATAGCGCCGCAAAACTTCCTCCGTCGGCATTTGCTGCTGTCCATAGAATATACTCATTGCCGTTTTCTGATTTGCGCCATACCTGGTGGGAATGTCTTGCGTTCCTATGCATCCTGAGAATATTCTCATTAGTAAGCAGGCTCATTGTAAAATCGTCAAATCCGGTCATATCGCCACCTATTATCAGTGGGGAGCGAAATATCGACCATAATGACATCATGGTTATCTGCTCATCCTCTGTAAACTTTGTCCAATCAGACTTATTATAGTCCTGGCGCACAGGGCCGATTGGAAGCATATCGGCATCAGGCCAGTTGCCTGCACCTGTGTGAATAGACCACTTTTCCGCCCTCTCGAACATCGCATACAGAAGCTCCCATTTATCCCAGAAATCATCTGTAATTCTCCACATATCTGCGGTCTTCTTATAAAACTCAGAATACTCAAGCACAGCCGGACCGGGGCTTATGGAAAACACCATGTCTCTGCCGCAGGAATACAGACAGTTACTGATCAGTTCAAGTTCATCCGAAAGCCTCGGCATTTCCCGGCATATATCATCCAGCTTGATGAAGTCAACGCCCCATGAGGCATACAAGGCAAATATGCTGTCATAATAAGCCCTTGCGCCCTCATGCTTTGGATTCAGACCATACATATCCGGATTCCATTCACAGATATTATTAGGCTCCGCAATATCTCTTGCGGTATAATCAGTGCCATAAACCGGCAGATTCTTGTGAACTGCATTTCTCGGGATACCGCGCATAATATGGATACCAAATTTCAATCCCAGCGAATGTACATAGTCTGCAAGCTCTTTAAACCCCTTACCACCTGCGGCGGATGGAAATCGATTTTCCGCCGGAAGAAGCCTGCCATATTCATCCATTGTAAGATCCTGAAACGGAATATACTCATGAGTCCTGGCTTCAGGACCTGCCCATTGAATATCCACAACAATATAATCCCAACCGTATTTATGCAGATGTTCGGCCATGTATTCCGCATTTTCCCTTACAATTTCTTCAGTCACGCCTGCTCCATAGCAGTCCCAGCTGTTCCAGCCCATAGGGGCATACTTCTTTATATCAAGCATTTTTAACCCTTCTCTTAATGACATCCAGTTCTTTATAGTTTAGCATGTCCTTTTCCATATAAAGCACTGTGACCCCAGATACTTTGCATAATGATTTTAGCATAATCACACTGTCACAACAATCAGATTATGTACTGGAAAAACCATATTTGACCAGGCTTTACCGTGAATTTCATAACAATCTTTCCATGATTGCTGTTATCTTTACACGCATGGACTTGCCGGATCCGGACACTCCAAGTACCCATTCATTACCGTTCGTAAGACAACGGCGGTCGATCAGCATTTCCTGTTTAGTGTCATCATGCACTCCATACGGGATGCCTGTGATATGATTTACCGCAACACTGTTAAATGGCATCATCACAGCCAGATTTTCTGTCGTCACGTCTCTTAGGTTCTGACGGAAACGCGGTCCGTAAGGCAGCACCGTGTTAAGGCCTGCCATCTGCTCAAAACCGCACACCTGCAGCTGACCACCGCACTCCTGACAGGTTTCCTCCAGGCTGTCTCCATACATATCCAGTTCTTCCAAAGAATCAGCAAGGTAGACGATCGTCACGTTCGAATAGAACATCTTCTGATCTCGTTCGTTCAGGTCTACGTTATAGGTATCCAAAATCTGCCTGTCTCTTTTAATTCTGAGCGGAGGCAGTGAGAACCTTCTCCTCTCTGCTCCGGAGCGTTTCTGCCAACGGTCCAGGTTTGATTCATATGCCATTTCTGATGAGTCAATAAGACGGGCAGTGGAAGATGCAGAAAGCCGGATGATATCGATTGATGCCATCATGGTTGTTTTAAGATTCATCAGTTTAGAGATCGTCTCAACCCTGAGGGATCCGCCCCAGTCACGCAGGAAGATTACTCTTCCAAAACGTTTGTTCATTTTAAAATAGAATCACTTATCTGTTCCTTTGATTGGCATAGGTTCCGATGGATTGTTTGTAATGAACCGACTGTCACGTTTCAGCATCTTTGTGAACCATTTGATATCCTGTGCGGTTCCCTGCATTCTGATCTTGAGCATTCTTCTCACCTCTTTCTGTAAAAAAAGTAGGGACACTTTTTCAAGCATCCCTACTTTCCATTATGGGTTATTATTCACTTTCATCAGAAGGATTTTTTGTATCTGTCGTGTCGACTTCGAACGCTACCGTCACCGAAATCTTTCGAATCAGCTTCTTTTTCTTGTATTTTTCTCCGCTGTAATCAAAAGAGAAAAACTCGCAGAAGTGCGTAAATTCAAGGATTTCTACATATCTGTGCGTTGTAGCAAAACAATAGTCTCGTGCGTTGGCAACTTTTCCAAGGGCAAGTCGACATTGCTGAGAGTGCTATTTTCCATGGATATTCCACCTATCCGTGCAAGTTCCTCATCATACCGAACTACGGGAATCGAAAAATTGAAACTGATATTCTTTATCCAATTACCGTCTTTTCTGCGCTCCGGATAAAGTTCTATATGATCCACAAAGGACTGCATGAACTTCTTCTTTTCTGCATCGGTACATTCCCTGTATATGTCATCAAAATGAAGCAAAAACTCATATATACTATCGGCAGAAATACTACTCTTTTTAAAATCAAGTATCTGAGCTCTGACTTCTGTGATGGCCTGCTCCACCTCATCTATCGTATCATATTGAGAATCAAGGCGCCTCTGTAAATCTGCGATCTTCTTCTCATAATGAGGTGTATTAACATCCAGACTGTCCATCTGCTGTTCGATACGTGTCTTGATAGCCTCTGCCTGGTGGAGCCTGGCAGAAAGCACAGACAGTTCCTTCTCCATGTCTGAAGTATCGACAGTAGTACCGATCTTGCTCTGTATAGCTTCCTTAAACTTCCCTTCACGGGTCATTGCCGATATCAACCGCTCAAGCATCCCGTCAATCTGAGATTGCTCGATATTGGTGCGGAAGGTACATTTATGCCCGGTAGCATTTACTGTGTTTTTGCAATAATAATAGTATCTGGTCTTATTATCCTTTGAATGAGCCTTGGCAACATTTCCATACATTCCTTTACCGCAGCAGGGACATCTGAGAATCCCGGAAAGAATATGCGCATGATCAGGATCATTCACCTTTTCCCGGCGATAATTATTCTTTGACCTCTTTTCCTGCGCCAGGTTCCATTCTTCCTCTGAAATGATCGCTTCATGGATTCCTTCGTAAATCGGGAACTCTGACTGTTCTACGACATGTGTTTCATTACGGGTACCGTTTTTCTTTTCGGTTCTTCTGCGCCCGTATGCGATCTTCCCCATGTAGATCGGATTATCAATGATCTTCTTAACAAAACTGGTGGAGAATCCGGGAATCGTACCATTTTGCCTGAGTTTCTTGGTATAACCATGATTGTTCAGATAATTGGCAACTCCATTGATCCCATCATCGGTATTGATATAACGGTCAAATATCATACGGATAATATCCGCCTCATCCTCCGCAATCACAAGCTCCCCACTCTCAAGGGCGTATCCGTAAGGGGCAAATCCGCCGTTCCATTTTCCTTCCCTGGCTTTCTGCATACGTCCGGCCATGGTCTGTACACGGATGTTCTCGCGTTCCATTTCTGCCACGGCAGCTATAATTGAGATCAAAAGTTTTCCAGCTTCCTTGGAACTATCGATATTATCCTCTACACAGATCAGATTCACACCGTAATCCTGCATCAGCTGCAAGGAGCTGAGTACATCCGCCGCATTCCTGCCAAATCGTGACAATTTAAAAACAAGGACGAAGCTGACCTCGTCCTTGCCATCTTCTATATCATTTAACATCCGGACAAACTCTTGGCGTCCCCGGATATTCTTACCGGAGTGACCTTCATCACTGTATTCCCGCACAATCTCCATATTCTGAAAATCCGCATATTTCCGCATCGTTTCCCGCTGTGCATCAAGGCTGTATCCATCCACCTGAATGGCTGTGGATACGCGGGTGTAGATGTAACATTTCACCTTATCCTTACTGATCATCCTGTCCACCATCCTCTATTTGCTTACTGATGTTTTCAGCTTCATTTAAAATTCTGATCTGATATTCCGCAATTTCCTTCAGTATTTTGAAGCGGTCAGCTTTACCTTTTCCTTCACGAATCATCTGCGCATTATGACTCTCAAGGTTCGAAAGGACCGTAAGTTCATTGATAGTAGCATAGTCCCTAACATTACTGTTCTTCGCAAGTTCTGGATTTGCATCCCTCCATGCTTTTGCAGTAAATCCAAAAAGAGCAACATTAAGAAGATCTGCTTCCTCTGCGTATGGCAGCCATTGTAGATCTTCTCTGTAGTTACAAACAGGGATAATGTAATTCTTTACCGCGTCGGTCTGTATCAGATAATTATTCTTTGAAAGAAATCTCTTTGCATCCCACTCGATTTTCTTCAGATCATTTTCCTGTTCCTTTAGCCTCTGGAACTCTTTTATCAAGTATAACTTGAAAACCGGACTAATTGCTGATGCGAACTCGAAAGCAATATCTTTATATGCAAATGTCCCACCATAGCGCCCCTTTTTTACCATGAGACCAATGGCATCGGTTTTCTCTATCCAATCACTGACACTGAGAGTAAATGTGTGTAATCCTGCCTCTTGTTTAAAGTGGTCGAATTCGACCACTTTAAAACTGGGATTATAAATTTGCTCCCATGTTCCGAGAAATTCGAGTGTATTTCTGTTTCGTAACCAGTTTTTTATGACATCAGCTGCCCTTGAGTTATCAGATTTAGCGGTTGCCATGTCGGTAATACAAATGTAATCTACTTCATTTGCTAATGAAATTGTTATTGGGATATCCTGTACTGTTATGATTCTATTTATAGTTGCCATAAACTCCTCCAAGTAATAAGTTTGAATTTGCGGTCGAAAAAAACGTCCGCAAATTGTCCAATCATACATTGGACAATTCACATACCGTTTCTATGCTTAAACCGATCGAATTCGACGGGTTATGCTTGAGGTGAAAAAATTTCACCTCAAGATTTCCCCTTCTTCTTTTTCTGCATCTCGTCATAATAAGCCTTATACCGATAGATACTCCGCTCGCTGATTCCGTTGCGCTTTGCAATCTCCACCATGGTCATGCCCTGCTCATGACAAACAACAAAATCATTGTAGATGGCCATCCATTTGGCATTGTGTCTTTGCCTGCCGCAGGCTTTTCTCTTTTTGAAGTATTCAAGCTCTTCTTTCAGATCGGCATTTGCTTCCTTAAGCTCTGCATTTTCTTTTTCCAGTTTCTCGATTCGTTTCAAAGCCTCTTCAAGTGTCGTTATCTTCTTCATGAGTAATCACCTCCATGTCATTTCTATTATGACAATAGTATATGCAGATGCCACCAACCTGTCAATCCTATTTCGTCATGCCGCGTCACTATTCTTATATTGTCTACGATAATCCTTCGATAATCTGTGATACCCAGACAAACGCTTCATAGTAACTTTGGTAAACACAATATCCAGCCAGGCATTCGCCATCAGCTTCTCCAGCGCCCACCTTCTTTTCAACGACGGCCCGTATTTCAGAATCAGTTCCGTCATAACATCCACGCACCTTTCAAAAGCGGCATTTTCCTTCGGATCCTCATAATATTTTTTTCTCATCTATCAATGTCCTTTCTTTTTGATATTGCTCATTTAATGGTCTTCACAAATTGGCAAGCAGTGCATCGGTGTACACCTGATGCGATTTTGCATGTTGGGGAGTACGCCCCCAATCCCCCGGATTGCCGATTTTCATCGACAAGCTACGCCTGCAGACAGGCTCGAAAACCATTTTTCCGTAGTTACATGATTTCAAGCAATTTATCAAAAAACTCTTTTACCGTTTCCAGAACTTTCTCATGCTCAGTTTTCATATCAGCGATGACTTTTTCATCAACCCAGCCATAGGTATTAGCTGCTTTTGCAATCTGATTGATGTTTCTGCTATCGACGCACATCATCTTGGCAAGCTCATGAATTGCAGTAAAATCTACATTGATGCAATATCCATCGATTGCCATTTTTCTGATATATGCACTCATGTTCTTGAACCCCATTTGTTCCATCCTGTCCCTGATCATTTTTAATTCTTCGTCCGAAAGCTTAACATGGATCTGTCTGTTACACGGAAGATATTCTTGATTAAACATTTCTTCTCTCCTTCATAAAATGAAAAAGACATCCCTGAGGATGCCTGTGTTAATAGTTACCAATATTTTTTACGATCCTCTCAAGCTGATCACCTCCCATCCTTATTCAATCCAGTCCTCCGTAGTATAGTATCTGAATCACATTATCCACATACACTACACCGCTATGTATTCTTCAAGCATCATCACCGCCTTTCATTTTTGTTGGATATGCACAATCATTTTTGTGAAGTATTTCCCGTAAAATCGAGTACCTTTTGTCCATCTCTTCCCAGCAATTTACTACTTTTATAGAAACAGACATCCGCCTTTTGGAGTTTCCAAGCATCAAAAAAAGCCCAAACCACAAGGGGTTTGAGCTTTCATCAATAACCTGATAAATATATGTTTCCCGATTTTTGGGTATAATAAACACACCCATAATATAGAACATGTGTTTTGTTTTTGTCAAGTATCTTTCTTTCTGATCGGATGCCGGATCACAGTCTTCAGTTTCTCAGGGGCAACTTTTCTGGTATCACTCAGATATATCTCATGATGCAGTCTTTTATCGGAGATATCAAGAACATAACCCTGTTTTTCGATATAATCATGCATTATTTCAACTGTCGCGGGCTCATCATCATAAGGACCGATATGCATACACTGAACGCATACGCCCTCCTCAACTGTCAGGAACTCCACCTTAGAGAAATCCTGCTTTTTCTTCTTTGCTGCTTCATCCACTGCCCATCTATAATCATACTCGCTCACAAAATCCGGAATGCGTATCACAGAAATCCAATGGAATCTCTCCTTGTGTACATAGTCAACACCGACCTTGCCTTCCATCCACCAGAAACCTTCCAATGGCGGAACCACATAATCGAAGTATCCATCTATCTGATGGTCGCCTTTCTTGCTCATCTTGATAGTAAAAGCAATCCCATATAACAGTCCTATTGCAGCTTTATATTCACCATTTTCATCGTTTGGATCGCCTTTGCCACGAACCGCAATATAATTCATCTTTGGAACCGATATTATTTCCGGTTTATCTTTGGGCATATAAAACTCTTTGTATTCTTTCTTAAAATCAAATGCCATCGCACTCACCCCCTGAGCCGTTTTACTCTTTCGTCCACATTCTTCATAAACTCTTCTTCTGACATACCCGGATCTCTCGTTCCCAGAATCAGATTGCAGGGCAGTTTATTGCACTCTCCACAGGAATGAAAACCATTCTGAATCCTGCAACAATAATATATGGGACACTCCTTTCCATCAGGCGCATGAAACACCTTACCGCAAACAGCATTGCAGCCCTTACACATTTCTCCGTAGCAATAACACGTACTGCAGTCCGAGCCACAGCAGCTGATCATTTCACTA